>Ga0247611_10011151_pt1 | contig 10409 bp, 7 predicted proteins | sample 177DNAGHGhighgp2_FD_192422 | JGI IMG/M metagenome (GOLD analysis project Ga0247611, IMG submission 192422) | Sheep rumen microbial communities from Palmerston North, Manawatu-Wanganui, New Zealand - 1770 DNA GHGhigh gp2 | ecosystem: Host-associated > Mammals > Digestive system > Stomach > Rumen ... | reverse complement strand
CTATATTATAGTTATTTATATCTTCGGTATATCTTTGAATAGTTTTAAGTTCTAAATCATATGTATACCAGTCTTTTTCTCCTGTTGCTATATCCATGGCATATAGTGTACAAAATTTTGAAGAACTAGATATTTTATAACATGTTATTTTATTATCATTTATCAATTCTGTGTATGGTTCATAGTTCTTTAATACTTCATCTGTTTTTACAGGAAGTATACTTATACTATCACTTGTAATTTCATTGTATATAGAATAAGTTTTTGCATTAGAGTCATATATAAATAATTTAATTCTTCCATTTTCGTTTTTTAATCCTACTAAAGTTATATTAGCTTTAGAATTATATAATGAATCAACTGTATTATCATCAATCTTTATCTTTTTTATAGTATAATTTTTCATGCTTTTATAATTTTCTAAACTTTTAACCAAAGTATAATTTGTTCCATCTATAGTAATTTTTACTGGATTTTTTTCTTTCAAAGTTACTTTAATAGTATATACTTTATCTTTTCCACTTTCACTAGTGACAGTAACTTCAATTCTGTTATCTCCTTCTTTTATAATGTGTTTTCCATCTCCAATTATACTGGCATTTTCACTTTCAGCTTTTGCAATGATATTTATTTCATTTATGTTATCTTCAATCTTTGCTATGTAATTGGTAGTGTTTTTATTGAAAGTAGGTTCAATTTTATAATTTTCTATTTTGAGTAATTTTAAATTATTGTTATCACTTTGATCTTCAACATCATTTCCAGAAGAATTAATTTTTGCAGGATTAACTGTAACACTCATACTTTCGTTGTTTGTGCTGGAAACTGCATATGATTTAACAGATACTTTAGTAGCGCTTTCGTCCTTTACTACAAAAGTAAAATCTTTTTTAAATGTTTTTACATTCCCGGTGTTCGCATATTCTATGTTATATGCTTTTCCTCCTGCAAGTTGTAATTTATCATGGTCATAGTCAAGTGTGTATTCATAATATCCTATTGGAGTAGTACTACTTACATTAACTGTAACTATTACATTCTTTCCAGTATAAGCATTCTTAGGATTAGCAGTTAAAAATATATTAGCGTTTGCAGCATTTACCGAAATAGGTAATAGTAAAAGTCCAATTAAGAATAAATATTTTTTCATATTGTCCTCCTTATTCTATTTTACCGGTGGGTGAGTAGTAAACTCAGTAGGCATTGAATTATAAACTGGTATTTTAAATACATAAGCATTGTTTAATATATTTAAACTATTATATGACTCATAAGTTGTTAAGCTTTCAGAGGCAGGTGCTAAAATATTGGTCATGTATTGATGCGTATATCTATTAGTTGTTGCATTAGGACCGGTATTAAACTTTTGATAATACATAGTATCTTGTCCTTGATTGATATAACCATTTGCTATAAACGAAGCTCCATATTTAATAGCTTTTGCTCTTGTGTTCCATGGAGTACCATCATTGTTATCTACAAAACCTGCTGCTGCTACAACACCTCTTATAACAGGATTACTACCATAAGCTCCAATGTTATAGAAGTTATATATACCTTTTAAAGATTTGTTTACTTTTACATGATACCAAGATCCAGAAGTACATCCGGCATTTGAATTAATATATTTTGCACATACATATCCAGTACCAGATTTATAATTAATTTTATACCATTCTGCACAACCAGAACCTGCTATTGTGGTTTTACTAGTTAATGATACTGCAGCATTTGTATTTAATGTACCAAGAAGTTTAGAACTTGTTTTTGCTTCTTCACGTACGTTTACTTGTTCTGTTGCAAAACCATTATATTTATAAGAATTAATTAATGTTAGTGTATCATTACTATTAACTGTTATTTTATTACCATTACTATATTTTAATATACTTGAATTAACATTTGATGTAGATCTTATATAAGGATTGGCACCTTGATTTATTTTAAATTTACCATCTTCTTTTTTACCAAATCCTGCACAGACATAGCCAGAGTTTGTTACGTTCCAAGTATTAGTAAGTTTTCCAGATACTGCGGCATAGGATGAATCAGTTCCTCCTTCTTGTTTTACTCTTGATGCTAAGTGAATAGGACTTACTCCATATGTTTTACCGGCATCTAAGAAATATCCTGCATAAGTATCTGTATCTAGATATGTATCTTTTACAATACTTCTTATGGTAGCAATAGTGTGATATTTACTATCAAAGCTAAGGTTTTCAAAAGCAAATATATTTTGCTCGTTCAAGTAATTTCTAGGGTCTAACATATATGCTACATAAGCATCTGATGCGGTTCTCCATCCTCCTGCTTCACTTATTTCGTATGATTGTAAATATGCAGCTTTATTAATCTGAGTATAATTTCTTTCTGATTCGCCATTTATAGCACTTAAGAATTTAACTCCTGTATTTTCGGCTTTAAATATCCAATTTGGATGTTTTGAATGTAAGTATGATAGGTAAGGGCAGTAACTTTCAGGAAAACCTGCCTCTTTTAGAGTTTTACAATAAGCGTTATCGGTCTTAGTAACATCACTATATTTTTCTACTAAAAATTTACATATATATCCAGTAACTCCATTATAATATTTAACTTTATACCAACCAGAACTACATCCACTTGTAGGAGCAACAGTACTTAGGACTTCAAATTCTGTTCCTAGATAGACAACGTTTTGTATACTGCTTGAAGTACTAGCTTTTGTTCTGACATTTCCATAACTTTCTTTTAATCTATAACTCCATTTATTAGTAGTGTAATAATAGCCTGCCGCTGTTTTAATAGCAGTAATTTTTTTAGTTGTAGTATCTTGTACTAATGCTTTTTTACCAAGCTCAGTATTCTTTGTACACAAATAAGCAATTCTACCATTTATTGCCATCTTATACCATTTGTCGCAGCCAGTACCATTTAATTTCGTGGTATTTTCTAGAATGATACTTTTTCCTTTTTCTAAAACAGTAATAGGTTTTTCGTTAAATGATTTAGTTTCTCTTATATTACTATTAACAGTAGTAATAGTGATATTCTTAGCAAATGATGTATATTTTGTACACACATATCCCTCAGTATTATTAATATGCATTTTGTACCATTTGTCACAACCATTTCCTTCATGCTCTTTGATACTAGTCATAGCTATATAATCCATGTATGGTAGAGTGGTAATTAATTTGCTCTTGTAATCAGCTGCTTCTCTAACATTTAATCCATTTATTCTATTAACTCTATATACAGTGTTTGTTCTAGTTATATTACTTCCACATATATATCTTGTATAACCTCTATAGAAAATTTTATACCAACCATCGTCGCAACCGTCTCCAGTATAAGGATCTAAATCATATATTGTAACTGCTTGTCCATATTTTATAGTATCAACTATGTCACTGGTTTCAGTTGCTGCTTTATGTATTTCTCCTCCTTCAGTATTAGTAATTATCAAATGAGGATAATTGTTATATTCTTCTACATAATCACTACATACATATTTTTCATTATCATCGTGATAAATGATTCTATACCATCCGTTTTCACAACCTGTTCCATCAAATTTAGTAGTGCTTTCAAGTGTTAATAGTTTTCCTTTGAATACACTTTCATACACTTCGTAATTACTACCGGGACCAGTTCTAACATTAAGCCCTGCAGTATTTGTTTTGACAATGATGTGAGAAGTAGAAATATTTGCTTTGCATACATATCTGATTTCACCATTTATTTCTGTTTTATAAAAACCTTCAGCGCAATCTTTTTCACTTGCTAAAGGCGCAGTATTTAAAAGTGGTATTACATCATTATATTGAAGTACAACTCCAGTATCATAGTTAAGTCCTGGACCACTGTAAGTATCTACTCCTTTATTTATAACTCTAGCATAAGTAGTAGCGTTTACATTAGTATAAGCAAATGAAATAAACAAAAATGAAATAATTATTAAAAGTTTCTTTTTCATACTCGCACTTCCTCTCATTATCTATATATAATATTATACCATTATAATTTAGTATATACCTAATATCACAATTAAATTTGTCTATTATTGACGCTAATTTTACACATTATCTTATAATTTTTATTAATTTTTTGAATAATATGTTATATTTTAATTGGAGTGATAATATGAAAAAGAAAAATGTAATATCGATATCTGGAGATTTAGCATCTGGAAAAGGTACAGTTTCTGAGCTTTTAATAGAAAAGTTAGAATATGGAATATATAGAAATGGAGAATACTTTAGAAAGTTAGCCAAAGACTACAATATGTCTTTATCAGAATTTGGAGAATTTGTAACAGCACATCCTGAAATAGATATTGAAATAGAAAACAGTGCGAAAGAATACGCGAAAACCAATGATAATTTTATTATTGATGCAAGATTAGGTTGGTATGCAGTACCAGAATCATTTAAAGTGTATTTAAAAGTTGATATAAATGAGGCTGCTAAAAGAGCATTTAACGATGAAAAAAGAAAAGATTTAGAAAGTTATTCTTCAATCGAAGAACATAAACAAGCTCTATTAGAAAGAACAAATGGTGAAAATGAAAGATATTTAAATCTATATGGAGTAGATAGAACAGATATGAATAATTACGATTTAGTAATAGATACGACAGAAATGACTCCGATTGAAGTAGCGGAAAAAATAATAAATGAATATGAATTGTGGAAAAAAGAAGAAAAAACAGTTAAAAAAATTTAACTGCTTTTTTTATATATAAATGTTATAATGTTTTTAAGGAGTGATTCTATGACAGATACTATATATGAATTATATAAATCCTATAATGGAAAAGATATAGATGATGAATATATAATTCAAGCTTTTGATTATATAATGGCAAATGAACGTGATTTATGGCCATATATAAACAATTTTCTTATTGAAAGCAAAGATGAAATTAATTTAGGTAGTTATACTAATGAAAACAAAACAATTACAATCAATAAACAAAAAATAAATGAACAAGATGAAATAAGTAAAAATATCTTAGCTTTACAAGTATTGAAGCATGAACTTGAACATGCTAAAAATTTAAAGTTGTTAGAAGAGCGAAGAAAGGATATAGAATCACGTGTAATATTTTATTCATTAAGGGCTTATGCTATAGAAAAAGATATAGACCCAACAATATTACATCCTGTTGATCACATAATGTTAATGGTTAAAACAGGATTAAATTATGAAACAAATCCTGGAGAACGTATTGCTGATATTAAATCTTGGAAATATATAGTAAACTTACTAAAAAATACAAAAGGTGATGATTTGTTAACTGCAAGAACTATGTTATATTATTCATATATAAGAGGATATAAAGATAATAGATATTATTTAGAATGTCCTACATATGACTTTTTATTCGAAACTAATCAGTTAGATGGTTTAAAAGTATTAAGAAAAAAAGTAAATGAATCAGATTATTCATTAGATACTAGATTATTATGTGGGCTTCCAATTTCAATTGAAGAATACAATAATAATACTCTTGCAAAAGCAAGATTACAAAGAAAAAAATAGAAAACAAAAAAACTCGAAATGCTCGAGTTTTTATTTTATTATGGAGGGCCTAGTCGGATTTGAACCGACGAATCAAGGTTTTGCAGACCTACGCCTTACCACTTGGCTATAGACCCATTGCTATCTAATTGTATCATTTTATCTATTTTAAGTCAATCTATTTAATTATATAAAATTTTCCTCTTTTTATACTATTTTTCCTTTTTTTGTGGTAAAATTATTATTGTAAAAAAAGAGGAGTGATATTTTATGGAAAAGACATATATATTTGGTCACCATAATCCTGATACTGATTCTGTATGCGCTGCAATTAGTTTATCTTATTTAAAAAATAAACTAGGAATGGATACAGAACCAAGAGTATTAGATCAAATTAATAAAGAAACCGAATATGTACTTGATTATTTTAAAGTACCTGTTCCTAATTATTTAAACAATGTAAAAATTCAAATCAAAGATATAGTTTATCATAAAAATTATTATATGGATGAAACAGATACTGTTAAGAAAGTATATAATTTTTTAGTAGATAAGGGAATAACAGGACTTCCTATAGTAAATAGTGAAGGATATTTTGTAGGTCTAATTACTTCAAAAATGATTTTAAGAAACTTATTAGGCAGTTCTTTAACACATGTTACAACTTCATATAAAAATCTAGTTGATGTTTTAGAAGGAACTGAAATAGTTAAATCAGAAGATGAAATAAATGGTGAAATAGTTACAGCTGCTAGTGAAGAAGAGTTAAAGGATGCTGTTGAAGATACTATTTTAGTAACATCTGAAGAAAAGAAAGTTTCATTTGCAATAGAAAAAGGCATAAAAACTGTTGTAGTAATAGGAAAAGAACCAGAAAAAGAAGTTTTAGAAAATGCTAAAAAAGAAAAAATCAATATAATTAAATCTGGGCTTGATATACTACGTACTTTAAAAAATATTACATTAGCTAATTATGCTGGAGCATTTTGCGATAAAGAAACAGTAGTAGTAAACGAAAATGGATACTATGATGATTTTGTAGAATTATCTAGAAAACTAAGACATAATAACTATCCAGTGGTAGATGATAATAACAAATGTTTAGGACTTCTTCGTCTAACTGATTTAGAAAATGTAAATAGAAAACATGTAATCTTAGTAGATCACAATGAAAGTGCTCAAAGTATAACAGGACTTTCTCAATCAGAAATACTTGAAATAGTAGATCACCATAAAATTGGTGACTTAACTACTAATTTACCAATTAACTTTAGAAATATGGCTGTTGGTAGTTCTAATACAATCATTTATAGATTGTATAAAGAAAACGATGTTGATATTCCTAGTGATATCGCAGGACTAATGCTATCAGGAATACTATCTGATACTCTTATTCTTCAAAGTCCTACAACTACTGAATATGATAAAGAAGCAGTAGAAGCTTTATCAAAACTTGCTAAAGTTGATTATGAAAAATATGGACTTGATATGTTTAAAGCTGGAACATCTTTAGAAGGTAAAACTAAAGAAGAAATAGTAAATACTGATATAAAAACATTTACTTATGATAAAGATGTTAAATATGCAGTAAGTCAAATATTTACTTTAGATTTTGATAGTATAAAGAAAGATATGGATGGATATGTGGACTTAATAGAAAATATGAAGAAAAATGATGACTTTAATTTTATAGTATTAGTAGTTACAGATATAATTAAAAATGGTTCATATTTCATCTATACAGAAAGTGCTAAAGAAATACTTGAATCTGGATATGGATTAAAAGATATTACTCAAGGTGTTTATATTGATGATCAAGTATCTAGAAAGAAACAAGTAGTACCAACTATAATAAATGGTATGGATAAATTAAAATAATTAAAAAAACTTTGCAAAATTAATAGTTTGTGTTATAATTTAAGTACAACGAAGTGGGCGAAATCCCACTTTTGTTTGCGTTTGGAGGCATTATGGAAGAAAAAGTAAAAAAAATAATTGAAGGACCTTTAAAAAAACTAAATATGGTAGTAGATACTATAAGTTTTGAAAAAGGAAATCTAAACATAGTATTAGATAGTGATGAAGTAATAGATTTAGATCGTATTACTGAAGCAGGACACTTAATCAATACTGTTTTAGATAAAGAAAGTAATATTAGAGATGATTATATGATTGATATATCAAGTAAAGAAAAAGGAGGTAATTAACATGAAAGGAGAAGAATTTTTAAAAGCTGTAGATCTTTTAGAAAAAGAAAAGAAAATAAGTAGAGATGTTATATTTGAAGCAATGGAACTTGCACTATTATCTGCTTATAAAAAGAATTTTGATTCTCTTACAAATGCTAAAGTAATTATTAATAGAGAAACTGGTGATATAAAGATTTATTCTTATAAAACTGTTGTTGAAGAAGTAGAAGATGAAGATACTGAAATATCTTTAAAAGATGCACAAAAAATAGATAAAACAAAAGAACTTGGAGATACTATTGATACTGAAGTAACACCAGATAACTTTGGTAGAGTTGCTGCAAGTACTGCCAAACAAGTAGTAATTCAAAAAGTAAGAGAAGCTGAAAGAAATAGTTTGATAGAAGAATTTGGAGAAAAAGAAGGAGAATTAATCTCTGGTATTGTAGCACTTGAAGATGAAAATAATTACTATATAGATTTAGGTAGAACTAATGGTATTCTTCCTAAAAGTGAATTAATTGGTAATGAAAAGATTGAAATGGGTTCAAATATAAAAGCTTATGTTACAAAAGTTAACTCTAATTCAAAAGGAACTATAATTCTTTTATCAAGAAGTCATTATAACTTTGTAAAAAGATTATTTGAGCTTGAAATACCAGAGCTTGCAGATGGTTCAGTAATGATTTATGCTGTTGCAAGAGATCCTGGATTAAGATCAAAAGTTGCAGTTTATTCAGAATATGCCAATATTGATCCAATAGGATGTTGTATTGGAGAAAAGGGTTCTAGAATATCTAATATAATTAAAGAATTATCTGGTGAAAAACTAGACATAATTAAATATTCTGAAGATAAAGAAGAATTTATTAAAAATGCCTTAAATCCTGCTAAAAATGTATCTGTTTATATACTTGATCCAAAAAAGAATGAAGCACTTGCTATTGCTGATGGAGATGACTTCTCACTTGCTCTTGGTAAAAAAGGACAAAATGTACGTTTAGCATCTCGTCTTACTAAGTATAAAATAGATGTAAAAAACAGTGAACAAGTTAAAGAAATGGGTATTAATATAAGAGTAGGTGAATAATATGAAACAAAAAAAGATTCCTATGCGAACTTGTATTGTTACTCATGAACAATATCCAAAAAAAGAATTAATTAGAGTTGTTAGAACTCCTGAAGGAAAAGTTCTTGTAGATGAAACTGGTAAGCAAAATGGAAGAGGAGCTTATTTAAAAAAAGAAAAAGAAATAATAGAAAAAGCAAGAACTAGTAAAATTCTTGAAAGACATTTAGAAATAAGTATTGAGGATAAAATATACGATGAACTTATAGAAAAATGTTAATAAAATAATAAAGAAAGTGGTGATAACTATGATGAGTGTAATAGAGTATGCCGAAGATGTAGAAAAAACAGTTGAAGAAATTCTTAATTTATGTAAAAAACTTAATATAAATGCTAATTCTGAAGATGATATGTTAAGTGAAGACGATATCATCATGCTTGATAATGAATTACCTACTGAAGATGCAGAAGAAGTAGTAGAAGAAGTTGTTGAAGAAAATTCTTATGATGAAGAAATAGTAGATGATGACGAACTTGAAAAAGATTTAAGAATTGAATCGGTTCAAGATAAATCAGAACAAAAAATGAAAAGGAAACCAGTTTCTAATAAAAAAGATACTAAGGATTATCTAAAGGCTAAGAAAAAACTTTATAAACATAAGGAAAAACTTCAAACAAACGAAGATGTTGATGACAATGTTGTTCTATATAAAGAAGGTATGACTGTAAAAGAACTTGCAGACGCTCTTGGAGAAGCTCCAGCCACTTTGATCAAAAAATTATTTGATCTTGGAGCACTTACAAATTTAAATCAAAGTATAGACTTTAGTACTGCTGAACTTTTAGTAGTGGATTATAACAAAGAATTAGTAAAAGAAGAAACTAGAGATATTTCTAATTTTGAAGAATATGAAATTATTGATAGTGAAAAAGATTTAGTATCACGTCCTCCGGTAGTAACTATTATGGGGCATGTTGACCATGGTAAAACTTCACTTCTTGATGCTATAAGAGAAACTAGTGTTGCATCTGGAGAAGCTGGTGGAATTACTCAACATATTGGAGCTTATCAAGTAAAAGCAAATGATAGATTAATTACTTTTATAGATACTCCGGGACATGCTGCATTTACTGAAATGAGAGCACGTGGGGCTTCTGTTACTGATATAGTAATAATCATAGTATCTGCGGAAGATGGTGTTAAACCTCAAACTTTAGAAGCTATAGATCATGCAAAAGCTGCTAAAGTACCTATTATAGTAGCTATAAATAAAATGGATTTACCTAATGCTAACCCAGAAAGAGTTCTTACTGAGCTAAGTGAAGCAGGACTTACTCCAGAAGAATGGGGTGGAGATACTTTAGTAAATAGAATATCTGCTAAGACAAAAATGGGTATTCCTGAATTATTAGATAATATTCTTCTTGTTGCAGATATGGAAGATTTAAAGGCAAATCCTAATAGATATGCAAGTGGATCTGTAATTGAAGCAAGACTTGATAAAAATATAGGTAGTGTTGCAACTATATTAATTCAAAACGGTACATTACGTCTTGGAGATCCTGTTGTAGTAGGTACTAATTATGGAAAAGTTAGAACACTTAAAAATGATAAAGGGGAAAACATTGCTACTGCTGCACCAAGT
>Ga0247611_10011150_pt1 | contig 10410 bp, 10 predicted proteins | sample 177DNAGHGhighgp2_FD_192422 | JGI IMG/M metagenome (GOLD analysis project Ga0247611, IMG submission 192422) | Sheep rumen microbial communities from Palmerston North, Manawatu-Wanganui, New Zealand - 1770 DNA GHGhigh gp2 | ecosystem: Host-associated > Mammals > Digestive system > Stomach > Rumen... | reverse complement strand
TTTTTAGCACATGCACACCTTCTGCAATTGCGGGCACGGAAACCGCAACCGTTTCAAACGTCTTCCAGTCACCGGTATTCGGGACCATCACGGTGGCGACTTTTTTCTCGTCAACGAGTACGGAGAAGAATGTGCTATCGCTTGGGGAGGCGACGCGCGCCGTGAGCGTGAGCGAGTCGTTCTTGGACGCTTTTACCGTGTAACGTAACCAGTCGTCGGCATAACCCCAGCCGTAAATGATGGCGCCTTCTGCGCTGTCGAGGCCTGCGTTGTCATCGCGGTAGAGGCTGTTTTCGTTTTCGATATCGCTGTCCAGGAATCCGCGACCGTTGCCGCCTTTATCATAGTTCTCGACTTCGATTTTTCCGGGGATGGTAAGCGTATCTTTGAACGGTTCAATTTCGACTTTTTTGGAAATGTCAATTTTACTTCCGTAACCGGCGGCGACGATGTTTGCCTGTACCAAATCATCAATAGAATCGGGCGGGTTTCCGATGGTCATCACACCTTCGAAGAACGTTCCTGCACCGCCGTCGCTGCCGTCACCGCCATTGCCGAGCACGATGGCGCCTTGCAGCTTGCGTGGGCTGTAGCCTCTTTTGCGCGGTCCGTCCCACATGGTGTTGAGGGTTCCTTTTTGAGCGCTGCCGCCCTTGAGCTTGAACGTTCCGTCATTCGGTCCTTTGAGCATGGCGGTCACATAGTCTGCTTCAATAGAAAGTGCGTCTGGCCACGGTGTTGTATGGGTCTTGCCCCATTGCCAACCAGCGTCGTTTCCCTTGAATACGCCGTCTTCCAAGTCGGCGGCAACCCACGGACCATTCCCTTGTCCCGGGCCGCCCCAGTCCTTGTCGCTTCCGAAGTAGATGCATTCCATGGTTCCAGGGCCGTCATCGTTACCGGTTGTTTCTGCGTTTCCGTAGTTGAAACAGCACAAGTCGTTGTAATGTCTGCCGTCAACGACCATGTACATGGATTCTTCTTCGTCGCCGGTGGCTACACCTTTGGTATTGTTATTGCGGTAACCGGTGGCAGACCAGGCGTCGCGATAGAATCCGTAAGCCTTGCGCCCGCTGATGTAAATCGGGGCCCTGTTGGCATCCGCTTCCTTGGCTCCATCCTTTAGCCAATAGACTGGTGGGGATTTTTTCAAATCATTTTTGTAGCTGCTCTGGTCGTAAATAATCGAAATGGTGCATTTGGAACCGGCGCAAAAATCATCTTGTACGGAGGACTTGACAAAGCCTCCCGCCTCTTCGACAGGAATGTCCTTGGTTTGCCCATCGGCACGCCGGACTTGGTAGAGGTTTCCACTGTAGCTGGAGAAGAGTGCTCGTGTCAAGCTGTGTGCGGCAACGCATGGTGTTTTTGCTCTGGCGTAAATATCGCAAGGGCCTTCTCCTGCGAGAGAAGTTACGGTTGCGGGCATGAGCATTGCCGCAATTATGAAAGACAGTTTGTATTTCATCCAAATATCCCCGTTTTGTGTATTGCTAAATGAAAAATATTTCCAGAAAAAACGGTAATTTTCCCTTTTTATAAGTTTCTATTGTATTTTTTTCAAAAGCGGCATAATCTTTAATCGTTTTTTGGGTACAGAATAGATTATTTTATTGATTGGATAATTGTCTTTTTCGAGAACTGGCCTATGCTGAATATTAACGAAATCAGTGATTACAGGGATATGCTCAAGAATTACTATACCCAGCGAAAGCTGGATATGCCGCTGTATTCCTATAAAATGATGGGCCAAAAGCTTGGACTCGATACAAGCCAGGTATTTCGTATTTTGAACAAGGAACTGCATTTGCCGAATCGCAGCATTCCTCTAGCTAAGGATTTGCTGGATTTGAAGGGACGTAGTGGTGAAATTTTTGAAATTCTGGTCGCGGCGTCCAAGACGAAATCATCGGCGAAAAAAGACAAACTTTACAAGATGGCTTTGTCTCTTCAGGATGTGGATCTCCGAAAACTTAGCGCCAGCGAGTACCTTTTTTTGAGCAAGTGGTGGATTCCCGTGGTTCGCGCTCTTATCGAGATGAACGGTGGCCATGCCGAAATTCCGCTTCTGGTTAAACAGATATCGCCGACGGTTTCGGAAGACCAGGTTCGCGAAGCTATCACCGTCCTTAAGGATTTGAAACTCATTACGCCGCTTGCATCGGAACGCTATGCGGCGACAACGGCCAATTTTACTTCGGCGGGTTCAACGACGAAAACGGCTGCTATCCGCAGTTATCAGAACCAACTTTTGTCTTTGGCTCAGGATTCCCTGATTGCGGTGGAACCCGCAAAGCGGAATATTTCATCTTTGTTGGTGGGAGTCGATGACGATTGCTTTGCCGACATGAACGAAATGACGCTCGAATTCCGGCGTCAGGTGCAGAGACGGGCTGCTGAGGTGAAAAAAGCGACACGCGCCATGCAATTTGTTTTTGCCCTTTATCCTGTAGCCGACTTGTCTAATGACTTGTGGGCCAAAAAAGAGGGGGTGAAAAGATGAAAAATTGGATTTTATTCTTTGTCGTCTTGATTCTTTGCGCCTGCTCCAAGGAAGAAATTTCGGGAATTAGTTCGGTTGAAACAGAAAATGCCTTTTTGATTCGCGTTGTTCATAACGATTCGTTGCCTGCGGTAAATGCGGTCGCCCGTGTGCGCCCTGCTGATTTCGTTCGCAATATCGCGGAAGATTCCGTTGAAACTTCGTTTTTCATGGAGTACAAGACGGATTCCTTGGGCTGTATCCGCATCGATAGCCTCGCTGTAGATTCTGCGATGATTGAAATTATAGATAAAGGCGATGGCGTCATTAGAAAGATTCACGCCGCTGAAGTGCAGGACGGAGACTCCGTGCAGTTTGTTCTCGAAAAGACGGGAAGCCTGCGTGGAAAGGTTTATTTACCGGAAGGCGTGGATTACGCATGGGTTCAGGTTTACGGAATAGATCGCCTTGTCAAAACCGATAGCAGAGGATTCTACGAACTGGATTCGCTCGCTCCGTATGATGAATATGGCTTGCAGGTCGTTATCGGCGATACTGTAGTCCAGCAGTCCGCTGAGGTCAAGGTTGGTGGTGAGACTTCGTCCAATGTCTATGCTTTTGAACCGGACTCTGTCAAGGTTTTGGATTTTGAAATGGGAAAAGCGGATTTTGTTTTGGAAGAATTTAATTTACATGCAACGGGATACCTTATGGTTACGGACACGAGTGTGGTGACTGTCCCCTCTGTAGATGAGGATGTGTCCAAAGCAGTCGAAAATGCAGGTGCGGGCCGCGATGGCAAGGCTCTCCATTGGAAATCTTCTGCAGGATTTGGTGTCTGGTCTATCTTTGGGATTTGGATTTGCACTGAAAAATCGCCATGCGATTTGACGAAATTGGATTCCGTAGTTTATTATGTTCGCGGAACGGGGCATTATTCCTTTGCGTTCGAGGCCCTAGGGAAGACAAATGTGGAAGGCAAGACGTTGACTCAAGATACTCTTCGTGCAAAGGACGAATGGAAACGCGTTTGCGTAAAGCCTTCGGACTTTATTGGGCCGGATAGCAGCTGGGGTAATTTCGGATGGGACGCCGTGAAAAAGACCGTGACGACCATTTCGATATTGGCTTACGACGAAGCGGAAATCTGGATAGACGATATCACGCTTTATGGCATCAAACCGAGCGACTTTGCGGCTAAATAACTTTATCAGTAACAGTTCGCCACTGGCCAGGTTTTAAATCGCCGAGCGGAATGTTTCCGATTTGCACGCGGACAAGCCGGAGCGTAGGGAAGCCTACGGCGGCGGTCATGTGGCGCACTTGACGGTTCTTGCCTTCGATGAGCGTGAGTCGCACCCAGCTTGTGGGAATGTTCGCGCGGAAACGTACAGGAGGGTTGCGCGGCCAAAGCCATTCGGGCTCTTCGGCGATTTCTGCCTTGCAGGGCTTGGTGCGGTAGCCTTTGATGTCAACGCCTTTAGAAAGCTTGCGGACAGCATCTTCGGTAATCTGTCCTTCGACTTGTGCCAAGTAGGTGCGCGGGTGCTCGAATTTCGGGTCGAGCAACTTTTTGATGAGCTTCCCGTTGTCTGTCAGGAGTAGCGCGCCTTCGCTATCGTGGTCGAGACGGCCTGCGGCATACACGCTAGGCGGAAAGCCGAAACTGTCGAGAGCTGGGTGACCTGCTTCTGGGGTGAACTGGCTTAAAACGCCAAAGGGCTTGTTGAAAATAATGACGGTTGACATGCGCTAAAATGATAAAAAAATTTATATTAAAGTCATGATTGATATTTATGCTTTGGCGAAAAATCCGCTAGTGTTCCAAAAGCCGAGAACGATTACTTCGGCTTATATTGACGTGTCTGGAAAGATGGGCATAGCGCAGACGGTGCTCATGGTGCAGGACAACTTTACTGAGAATTTCGGGGCCATCAAGCAGGACAACTTCTGTGTCCACGAGAAGGGTGCCTACTGGGTTATTTACAAGGCGAAATTCAAGTTCTTCCAGCGTCCGTTCTGGCGCGACAAGGTGGTTACCACCTCTTTCCCTGCCGACAACGCGCCTATCCGTACATACGAGAATACGGCCATTACCACGCTGGAGGGCGAACCGATTATCCTCGCCGTGCAAGAGGCGTGTTGCCTGGATTTGGAACGTCACCGCCCCGTAAAGCTTTCGGCGGTGGATTTTCCGATGGAAGGCGCCCCGGAACCCTTCATGGACAACAAGTTCACTAAGTTCCCGGTAGAACCCGCGGAATACGTGGAGGTCTATCGCCAGAAGGTGTTGCCTCAGCACATCGACATGTCGCACCACATGAACAACATCGAGTATGTGAAACTTTCCTTGAACGTGTTCAGTTCCGAAGACTTGGAACTGTGCATCCCGTCGATGCTCGAAGTCCACTTTATGGGCGAGACGCACGAAGGCCAGGAAGTGCGCATTTTCCGTGCTGACAAGATGGGTGCAACCTACATGAAAATCGAGGACGACGAAGGCCGCCAGGTTTTCGAGATGAAAATCAAGATGAAGTAGCCTAAACTAGGATATCGAAGAATTCAGGCCGGTGAAAATCCGGCTTTTCTGTTTCTATTGGGAATGCGCTGAGGTAATGGGGCGTGTTTGCCTTGTCGGCACACTTGTAGAGGTTTCCGCGTAGGGGCTCTTTGAATTCCTTTATCCCAAATATCTCGGCGGGAATTTCGATAGACATGCTCCAGCCGATGGAATCGTCTTGGATGCTTGGTGCCGTCATTGTGCGCTTGATTTTTTCAATGATTTCTAGCGGGAGCGTTTGCCTATTCTCGCGACCGGTTCCACGGGCGGCAAGTACAAAGCCTCGGCTTGTCGTTTCGAAGTTGAAGTATTCGTTTGGGTTAGCTGGGTTCTGCAAGAAAACTTCGACGCAGGAGTCTTCCCAGCTTCGTCCGTTATCCTCTTGAACCGCGGCTCTATAACAATCAACGGGCTCTTCGACACTGAACTTGACGATAAAAGCTTGCGAAGTGAGTACAAATTCGGCATTGACCATCGGATGGATGATTCCCTGGTTTGCCGTCCATTTCATGTTCGGTTTTAAAAGCATGAGTAGAAGTTAGAAAAAGTTATTGGTAGTTAGTTTTTGGTTATTAGTCAATAGTTGATTGTTGAGACTAAAGACTTTCTAATGACCATTGACTAACGACTATTGACCCTGTTTTATTGCTTTAATTTAATGCATGTAACGCATTAAGATTGATTAACTTGTGTGAACTGAAACAACTGATTAATCAGTGATTAAATCGATTAATCACTTTTTCATTTGGATAAAACTGCCGAAATTTGTTCAAATTCGCCAATTTTGCGCTTGGCATGCATTTTGCATTGTAGTGCCGTGAATTCGCGAGGACGCAATAGTGTTCATCGCGAGGTTCATTTCAATTGTCAAAAAATAGGAGGCCAATATGGCAGAAGAAAAAAAAGAAAAGAAAACGTCAAATATTCCTACAGCGTCGCCCGCATTCGATTGTCTTGCCGTGACGAACGTGCAGGTTTTCCCGTTCAAGGAAGGAGCCAATCTCGGGCACATGAAGGGGCTTGCGACCATTGTGCTGAACGACCAAATCCAAATTCGCGGGCTTCGCGTGATGGATGGTGAAAACGGAATGTTCGTGGGATATCCGAACGACCCGTTCTATAAGGGCGAAGATTACCGCAGCATTTGTTTGCCGATTACGCGCCAGTTGCGTGAACATATCGAAAACTGCGTGCTTGAAAAATATCAGGCCGCAGTGGCTTAAGGCAGGTTTACTTTGTTCCGTAGAATCCGTTCTTATTGTTTGTTTGGTATAAAGGCCGTTCCTGTCAGTGTCGAGGTGGATTCTTCTCAGGGGTTGCCTGGGTTTACGCTGGTGGGGCTTCCAGACAATGCGGTGAGGGAATCTCGGGAGCGTGTCGTTTCGGCGGTGCGTTCTATCGGGAAAGTGGTGACGGGGTTCCGTACGACGGTGAACTTGTCACCAGCGGATTTACGGAAGGAGGGGAGCGCATTAGACCTTCCGCTGGCAATTGGCATGCTTGTTTCGACTGGCGAAATTACGGTTGAACAATTGGATCGTTATGTTTTTGTCGGGGAACTTTCGTTGGATGGTTTGTTGAAGCCTGTCCGTGGTGTGTTATCCATTGCAATGAATTTATCTGAAAATCATGATGATGTTCTTGTGATTCCGCGTGGAAATGTGCAAGAAGCTTCGCTGGTGGAAGGTCTTCGTTTTGTCTGTGCTGATTCCTTGAAGGAATGCGTCGAAATTTTGGAACGGAATTCTAGTCTAGATGTAAATGTTGCAAAAGGGATTTCGTCGTATGGCGTGAAGGTGGAATACGGCGTTCCCGATTTTAAGAATGTGGTGGGGATGGAAGGTGTAAAACGTGCGCTTGAAATTGCTGCAGCTGGGGCTCATAACTTTTTGCTGGTGGGGTCGCCGGGGGCGGGTAAAACGCTTTGTGCGAAATGCTTGCCGGGAATTTTACCCGAGATGACGGAACAGGAAATCTTGGAGACGACACGCATTCATTCCTGTGCGAGGCGTTCCGGCGATTCCGAAGACTTTCGGCCCGTGATGTTGCGGCCGTTCCGTTCTCCGCACCATTCCGCGTCAATGGTCTCGCTTGTGGGCGGGGGTTCGCGGCTATTGCCGGGTGAAGCGAGTCTCGCCCATAATGGTGTGTTGTTCTTGGATGAACTGCCGGAGTTCAATCGCTGTGTCTTGGAAGCGTTGCGCGAACCGATGGAAGAAGGAGAAATATCAGTGAGCCGTGCGAGCGGTACTGTGGTTTGGCCTGCGCGTTTTATGATGGGAGCCGCAATGAATCCGTGCCCGTGCGGTTATTCGATGGACCCGAAGCGCGAGTGCACTTGTTTGCCCGAGGCGAAAAAACGTTATCGTGAAAAGATATCGGGGCCACTGTTGGACCGTATCGATATTCAGGTGAGCGTCCCTCCCGTGGATGCTTCGCTGTTTGCCGCTCGTGATGGTGGGGAATCTTCGGCGGATATTCGCAAACGTGTGTGTGCGGCACGAACAATCCAGCGGGAACGCTTCCGCAATTTGCCGTTCAAGTCTAATGCCGAGATGACGTCGGAATATGCTCATAAGTTCGCAAGGATGAGTGCGGACGTAGAACGGTTTGCTGTGGCCGCGGCTGCCAAAATGGATTTGAGTGCGCGCGGTTATTTCAGGTTGTTGAAGGTGTCGCGGACAATTGCGGACTTGCGTGGTGCTGCTGCTGTTAGTGTGATGGATTTGTCCGAAGCGTTGCGCTATCGAGCGTTTAGAGGCTAATCCCTACTAATCTTCACACTTGCTTCGGCGCCGAGGCATCCTGGAATAGCATTGGGTTTTGCAACGGAGACTTCGACTGCGCTTGCCTTGGGGTAATGTCCCAGAACGTATTCTGCCGTCTTTACGACTAGCGTCTCGACGAGTTTGAAACAAGAAAGGCGGATGAACCCTTTCAGTTCTTCCGCCAGTTTTGCATAGTCGATAGATTCGTTTAAATCTTCAGTTTCTGCGGCCTTGGAAAAGTCCAACCAAAGAGTCAGGTTCAAGACAATGGGTTGTTCGTTTTGGCGTTCATAGGGGAGTACGCCGACGATGCAATCGAATTGAATGTCTTTGAGTCGGATTTGACCTTGTTCCATTACCATGCGAACAACACGATAGCTGTTGTCAAGGAAATCGCAGTGACACCGAACCAGAGGTTACGGCCCATGGCGTAAGAATCCTGCGTATCCTTGTCCGTCTTCATCCTGCTCTGGAGCTTGGCATAAGTCCAGCCGTTTTTAGGAAAGATGAACGCGTTCGGGTCTGTTGTTGTCTTGAAATAGTTGATGCAAGCATTTTGATTTGTGACTCCATTAATACTAGAGCATGCGTTATTAATCTTGCGTTCAACAACGTTTGCGACACTTTCAAGATCCTTGTAAGCCTTGTTCGCTTCGCTGGACTTCATGTGCTGGAGGATGCCCATGACGGCACTGCCTGCTGCCACTGCGGAGAGGGCAACTGCGCTCCAGAAACGGACTTCGTCCGCGATACCGAAACGATTCTTGACGTCTTGTGCTGCGGCGGATGCGGAATAGTCACGAGAATCTGCGTAGGAATTGCTACGGTTCAAGTCTCCGGAAACATCCACGTTGTTGCTGCTCTTGTAGGTGTCGATATCATCATCGCAAGACATGTCGAATTCATCTTCGCAGACTTTTTTCGGAGCATCGTCGCTCTTTGCTGCTGCGGGGGCTTCTCCCTTCAGTTCGACAGGAGCGCCTTTGACCGTCGCAAAAGCGGTTGATGCGCCCGGAACATAAACGAACTTGCCATCAAAGTAAACCTTCTCGAAGTCGTCACCCGGCTTCATGCCGCGACGTTCGTAGAGCTTAGCCTTGATAACATCTTTGTAGGTGATTTTAGAAGGAACGCTCAATGCGGTCATGGAAGAAAGGTCTTGTGCGCGACCCATGTAAAGCTGATAGGCGTTGATTCCTGATTCACGGGCGAATTTTTGACGAAGAACAATGTTGCCGGAAGAAACAGACATAGCATCGTCGATTGTTGCTGTGTTCAGCGCATTGCCGTTGTTTGTGGCATAGTTGTCTGCCGAGATCTCATCTTTGGCAGAAAAATCACTAATATCATATGCTCCAGCGAATGCTGCAGCTGCGGAAAGGCATAGGGCCAATAAAAAAGAACGCTTCATCGTATTCAACTCCGAGTGTACCAATTTTTTTGGAAATATATAAAAAAAATCAGACATAATGAATAATATAATTTTTTTACACTATAGAATTGATGTTTTGTGCAGTAGAATTTATATGTGTGATGAAAATATCACGAAAAAACATGATTTTATGGCATTTATTGTAAAATTGAGTTTACATTAAAGAAGCTGGATAAGTTGGGACCGTAATTAGGGAGATGGAAAGCATTATTCGTTGAAAAAACTTTCGTCTTGGGTCTCTTGTCTTTTCTATATTATAGCCCGTAAAATTTTAACCCTAAAAAAGAAGGTGCTATAATGGCAAAGCTTTCTATCGAAGATCTCGAACTCGCCGGCAAGCGCGTGTTCATCCGTGTTGACTTCAACGTTCCGCAGGACAAGGTGACTGGCGAAATCACCAACACCAAGCGTATCGAAGCCGCACTCCCGACCATCCAGTACGCTCTCGATCACGGTGCAGCCGTCGTGCTCGCCTCTCACCTGGGACGCCCGAATGGCGAAAAGAACATGAAATATACACTCGCCCCGGTTGCAAAGAAGCTCGAAGAACTCATCAAGAAGCCGGTGAAGTTCCTCTCCGACTGCGTGGGTCCGGAAGTCGAAGCTGCCTGCGCCGCTATCAAGCCGGGTGAAATCATCCTCCTCGAAAACCTCCGCTTCCACATCGAAGAAGAAGGCAAGCGCAAGATCAAGAACGCCGATGGCACCGAAACTAAGGAAAAGGCCGACAAGGAAGCCGTGAAGGCATTCCGCGCAAGCCTCACCAAGCTCGCTGACGTCTACGTGAACGACGCTTTCGGTACCGCTCACCGCGACCACTCCTCTATGACTGGTGTTGAACTTCCGCAGCGCGCTGCCGGTTTCCTCATGAACAAGGAACTCAAGGCATTCGACCAGGTGCTCAACAATCCTCCGCGTCCGTTCCTCGCCATCCTCGGCGGTGCCAAGGTCGCTGACAAGATCCAGCTCATCAACAACCTCCTCGACAAGGCCGACAAGATCATCATCGGCGGTGGCATGGCTTTCACCTTCAAGAAGGTTCTGAACAACATCGAAATCGGTTCTTCTCTGTTTGACGAAGAAGGCGCCAAGCTCGTTCCGGATCTGATGGCCAAGGCCAAGGCTGCCGGCAAGGAAATTATCCTCCCGGTTGACTACATCGCTGCCG
>Ga0247611_10011148_pt1 | contig 10413 bp, 6 predicted proteins | sample 177DNAGHGhighgp2_FD_192422 | JGI IMG/M metagenome (GOLD analysis project Ga0247611, IMG submission 192422) | Sheep rumen microbial communities from Palmerston North, Manawatu-Wanganui, New Zealand - 1770 DNA GHGhigh gp2 | ecosystem: Host-associated > Mammals > Digestive system > Stomach > Rumen ... | reverse complement strand
CAGTAACTCTAGTAGTACCAAGTGAACCAGTTGTTCCAACAGTACCAGTTACTCCAGTTGAACCTACTGTTCCAGTAACACCAGTTACACCAGTAGAACCTGTAACACCTGTTGTTCCTACTGAACCAACAATACCAGTTACTCCATCTGCACCAGTTATGCCAAGTGCACCTGAGATGAATGTTAACAATACTCCAGTAGACAACAGTCCTGTGGATAACAACCCAAATAATTTTAATCTATAAGAGAATTAGTTATTACTAATTCTTTTTTTATGCTATAATACAAATGTCTTTTATAAAGATGAAATAAATGATAAAATTAAAAAAGGTGATATTATGATTACTAACTGGTTAAATGAACTACTAAAAAAAGAGTTAGATGTAAAGGTTAATGTTATTCAATCAAACAGACCTGATCTATGTGATTTTCAAATAGATGAGGCTTTTAAACTTGCAAAAGAATTACATAAATCTCCATTTGAAATAGCTAATGATATTGTTGAAAAGATTAAAAATATCAACAATATAAATGATGTTATTGAAAATATTGAAGTAGTAAATGGTTTTATTAATATTACAGTTACAAATTCATTTATTAATAAGATGTTAGTAATGATTAATAATGATGATAAATATTGTATTAAACCTGAAAAGAAAAAGGTTGTAATAGACTATGGTGGACCTAACGTTGCTAAGCCATTACATGTTGGTCATTTAAGATCTGCTATTATCGGTGAATCTATTAAAAGAATTCTTAGATATAAAGGTAATGATGTAATTGCTGATGTGCATTTAGGAGACTATGGATTACAAATAGGTGAAGTAATTTATGCTATTCAACATGATGGCAAAAAAGATGAAGAAATTACTTTAGAGTATTTAAATGAAGCATATCCTAGAATGTCTGGTATTTGTAAGGAAAATGAAGACATTAAGAAAGAATGCGAAGAAATAACAAAGAAGATGCAAGATGGAGATCCTGAATATAATAGATTATGTGACATTATATGTGATATATCTATTAAAGATATTAAAGGTATATATGAAGATTTATCTGTTTCATTTGATTTATGGGAATCTGAAAAATCAGCTTATAAATATATAAATGAATTAGAAGAATTATTAAATAAAAAAGGATTATTATATACTTCACAAGGCGCTGAAGTAATAGATGTTGCTGAAGAAACTGATTCTAAAGAAATACCTCCAATGATATTTAAAAAGTCTAATGGAGCTTATTTATATGGAACAACAGATATGGCTACTATTTATGATAGAGAGAATAAATTCCAACCAGATAATATAATTTATATTACTGATAATAGACAAGCTATGCATTTTACTCAAGTATTTAGATCTTCTTTGAAGGCTGGTATAACTGATGCTACTCTTGAACATAAGGGATATGGTACAGTCAATGGACCAGATGGTAAACCTTTTAAGACTAGAGCTGGTAATGCTCCTTCTCTAAGAGATATGTTAAATGAAACAAGAGATATATTCATATCTAAAAAAGAAGATAATAAAGATATGAGTGATGAAGATTTAAATAAAATTGTAAATGCAATTATTAAGTTTGCAGATTTACAAAACAATTTAACAAATGATTATATATTTGATATTAATAAATTTTCTAATACAGCTGGTAAGACAGGTCCTTACATGCAATATACTGTATTAAGATTAAAGAAGATATTAGCATCTGAATCATTTGATAATAATTTAACTGATACTATTTATAATGAAGTAGATAGAAATCTAAGACTAAAGATAACTAATATTGCTTCTGCATTTGATAAGGCTTATGAAAATAGAATGCCTTCATATATAGTAGATTATATATATGACTTAGCTAATGAAGCTAATAACTTCTATCAATTAAATCATATTGCTGGTTTAGATGATAAGATTAAAAAGAACGATTGGTTATATGTATTAAATGTTACTGTTAATATATTAACAGACATGCTTAAATTAATTGGTATTGAAATACCATCATACATGTAGAAAAGTTGGTGTTTATCAACTTTTTTTATTAGGAGGATTATATGGATTACGTTAAGGAATTACTTATTAACGATTATGGAGAAGGATTAGCTAATGAAATTATAGATGGTTTTGTTGATAAAGATACAACCATAAGATGTAATGTTGAAAAAGAAGAAGTTATTAACTTTTTAAAAGATAATGGAATATCTTATGAAGAAGTATCAACAAATAATTTAGCATTATTACTTAAAGATGTAGATAACAAAGAAATTGAAACATGGGATTTATATAAAGAAGGAAAGATATATCTTCAATCATTATCATCTCAAATACCTCCATTTTATATGAAAGTAAATAATCGTGATCAAGTCCTTGATATGTGTGCAGCACCCGGATCAAAAACTACACAATTATCACATATGTATCCAAATATTCTTATCACTGCATGTGAAAGAGATAAATATAGAGCTGAAAGATTAAAATTTAATGTTCAAAAACAAAACTGTAATAATGTAACTGTATTAAATCAAGATTCATTATCATTATCTGAATACATGAAATTTGATTCAATATTATTGGATGTCAATTGTTCCGGTATCGGTACGATAGGCACTGATAAAAAAATAAATATAAATGAATATAGTTTAAATAAAATAGTGGAAAACCAAGAAAAATTATTGAATAAAGCAATTAGTTTATTAAAAAACGATAAATATATGGTTTATTCTACATGTTCTATTCTTAAAAGAGAGAATGAAGAGCAACTTAAAAAAGTATTATCTGATGATATAGAGATAATACCTATATCATTAGATGGAGTAGAGTTGCTTCCTTCATCTATAGAAGGTGTATTAACAGTTAAACCTAATAAAGAATATGAAGGATTCTTTATTGCTTTACTACATAAGAAATAATTAAAGGTTTATAACTTATTATTTTATAGTTATATTTAGTTATTAATATATTATTTGTTATATGTTTTACTTTATGATAATTAATATTTCTGATATTAATTATCTTTTTTATTTTGTTATATAATTTAATAAATGATATATCTAAAGCGTTATGTTTATATAGATATAATATTTGATTAACTAGTATATAAGGAACTAGTACTGATTCTATATATTTTGATAAATTATAATAATTCATTTTATATCTTCTTTCTATCTTGGTGTTGTGTTAAAATATCATAAAGGAGTGATTATAATGGAATTAAAAGGATCAAAAACTGAAGCCAACTTAATGGCTGCATTTGCTGGAGAATCTCAAGCAAGAAATAAATATACATTCTATGCTTCAAAGGCTAAAAAGGATGGTTATGAACAAATAGCTGCTTTATTTGAAGAAACAGCTAATAATGAAAAGGAACATGCTAAAATGTGGTTTAAAGAGCTACATGATGGTACAGTTCCATCAACTACTGAAAACTTAAAAGATGCAGCTGATGGTGAAAACTATGAATGGACAGATATGTATGAAGAATTTGCTAAGACTGCTGAAGAAGAAGGATTTACTGAATTAGCAGTTAAATTTAGACAAGTTGGAGAAATAGAAAAGCATCATGAAGAAAGATTTAGAAAATTATTAAAGAATATTGATGATGCAGTTGTATTCTCAAAAGATGAAGATAAGATTTGGATTTGTCGTAACTGTGGTCATGTTGTATTTGGAAAGAATGCACCTGAAGTATGTCCAGTATGTGCACATCCTCAATCATATTTTGAATTAAAGGCTGAAAATTACTAGGATTATTTATATCTAATATCTATATAATTTTTATAGTCATGAATGAGTTCTTTTACAAAAGGACTCATTTTTTTATTTACCAATATATATACTTTATTTTTAGTTCTTGTAAGAGCTACATAAAAGAGTCTTCTTTCTTCTTCATGTATTATGTAATCATTATCATTTAATACATATCTTAATATTCTTTCATTTTTCACTTTATTAGGTATATTATCTGAATTAACAATTATTACATTAGTTGATTCTAATCCTTTTGATCTATGAATAGTATATTTTTTATCATAGTTTAGTCCTTCTATATCTTTATTATTTCTTCCTAATATCATAGGATCTTCTATATGATTAATAATGTCTTTAAGTTTAAAGTTAAAAAGAATAACTATAGGTTTATCAACATTTTTATTTGATATTATATATTTCCTTAATTGTTTAGGATTTTTCATAATAAATGAAGTAGATACTTTTATTAATTCATTACTATTTCTATATGTATGTTTAAGATAATATGTCTTTGTATCTTTGAAATATTTATTAAAATTAAGAAATGTATCAAGGTTACATCCAGAAAATCTATATATTGATTGAAAATCATCTCCTACAACAAATAATTTAGCATTAGTATATTTAATAATCTCTTTGATTAAATCAAATCTAACAGTAGAGGTGTCTTGGAATTCATCAATTATTATATGTTTATATGGTAATTCATTATCTTTAACTTTATCTATTGCAAGAGTAATCATATCATTGAAATCTATTTGATTAGTAGATTCTAATTCTCTTTTATATAGTATGTATATTTCTAATATTATCTTTAATAATTCTTTTTCATTAAAGAAAGCTTTATTATAGAAGGTAGCGATATTCTTTTCATTCATATTATTGCTTTTAAGGAGATTTATAAATGTAATGATCAATGATTTTAAATTATTATACTCATAAGTGTGAAATACTTTATTACTATCCATATATAATATATTCTTAAATAAATTGAATCTATTCTTATTATTACTTATATATGATTTGAAGTATTCATCTATACAATAGTTAAGATAATTATTACTTACTATAGAGTAGTTATTACCTATAAGTTTTATTCCAAGTTTATGAAATGTTAATGATTCAATGTCATATCCTAAATCTAATATTTTATTGTGTAGACTTAAAGTGGCTTCGTTGGTAAAAGATATTGCTAATATTTCATTCTCCTTATACTTTTTCTCTTTAATAAGATAATTGATTAATCCTAATATTGTAAGTGATTTACCTGATCCTGCACCAGCTACTACAAGAGTATTTTGAGCATCACTTTTAATTGCACTTATTTGAGTATCATCTAAATCATAGCCATTTATATTAAATATATTCATTATTACTCCTTAATATATATATACAAGATTAATGTATGAAATCTCGAATAAAATAAAAAAGTTGTATTTCTACAACTTTTTAAATATATCTTTTTTAATTGAATATAAATATATATTACATGGTTTATTATATTGTGATTCTATATAATTCTTATATCCAGATAATTGCTCTATATAATCTGGTGAATCAAGATTATCAGTCTTATAATCGATAATATCGAAGTAATCATCATATTCGACTAATAAATCTATAAAACCATGGAATGTGGAACCATCTTTATTAAATCTTATTTCGTGTTCCTTATATACTTTAGCATTCTTTATATCTTTAACTTCATCATGTTTTAAGAAATTTAGAATATATTGTTTATATTCATCTTTTATACTTAGGTCATTTAAATTATCTTTATTAAAGTTATATAATTCAAAGCATCCATGTATATATGTTCCTAAGTCTAATGTTTCTTTAAATTCTTTAGTCATGATATGTGATAATGGTTTACTAAAGTGTTTATTTTCCATTAGTTTATAATCAATATCTAATTCATCTGTTATAATCTTATCTTCAGATTTAATTATTAATGATTTATAATCACTTTCTTGATTCTTATTATATTCATCTGTTAAATTGATTGTATTTAAATCTATATTTCTTACATATTTATTTAGTGATTGTTTCATCATAGAAAGCATATCCCTATAGTTCCTACAATGTAATAGATCTAAATCACTTAATATATCTTTGTTATCTACTTTGTCATTCCATGTATTTATCATGATAAATTTTTCTCTTGCTCTTGTGATAGCAACATATAATAATCTTATTTTTTCAGATACATTTTCTTTCCATTCATTATAATCATATATTGTTTTAACAAATGTTTTATCAAGAATATTATCCTTTCTATAATCTATAATAAATCCATATTTATCTGAAATTGGATATCTTGTTTCTTTATTTGATTTAAATGAGGTAGCAAGATATGGCATATATACAATTGGAAATTCTAGTCCTTTTGAACCGTGTATAGTCATGATTTTAACTGCATTACTATCATCGTTTTTACCACCCATTTTTATGTCATCATCAGAATTTAAGATATTATCAAAGTATTGATCTAATGAATATATATCTAATCCAAATTTATTTAATGCATCAGCATTATTAATAAAGTATTCTAATTTAGAAGATCTTATTTTCACATCAGATGATGTTATTGTATTGCTAAATATATCAAATTCACCTATTAATTTAATAAGAATTTCTTTATTTGATAATCCGTCAATTTGCTTAGATATTTCATATAATTTCTTATATAATGATGTTTCTTTAAATGATTTATTATTAAATATATCAAATAGTTCTTCATCATTTGTTTTATAGATATATGATCTAGAAATGGACATGAAAGCATGATTGAATATATTATCTAATTTATCTTCTTTTATCTTTATTAATAAAGTAATTAAATTCTTTAATATATATACTTCATCATCTTCTTTAATAGATACATCTTTATAGATAGTTGCTGGAATCTTATTATATTCCAATACTTTCTTTAATAAATCAAAGTTTGTTGATTTATCTACTAAGATACAGAAGTCTTTATATTGTATTTCTTCATATAAATCATTGTCATCTTTATTCATGATATGCATTTTAGAATTCATTTTATTTTTTATATCTTCAGCAATTATGAAAGCTTCTATTTCTTGTTTAGTAAAATCAGTATTTGTAGTTGGATCATAATTATATATTTCCATATTATAGTTATAATCTTGTTCTTTGTATTCATCATACTTTTTATTCTCAGCATTCATAATATGATCTTTTTTATAATTAGCACCACCTACAGTATCAAACATTATTAATGAGAATAAATCATTAATGTTTTTGATTACTTCAGGTCTAGATCTAAAGTTTTTAGTCATATCTATTCTATATCCTTTTGCATTAGGATTATTTGCATCATCAGTATAAATATCATATTGATCATACTTTTCTTTGAATAGATTAGGCTTAGCGTGTCTGAATCTATAGATAGATTGTTTAATATCTCCTACCATATATACATTATTATTTGATATATATGATATGAATTCTTCTTGTATATCATTAGTATCTTGATATTCATCTATCATGATTTCATCAGTAGAATTCTTAATAGTTTCAGCGATATCTGGATTATCTTTAACTAATTTTATAGCTAGTAATGATATATCATTGAATTCGTATGCATTGTGTTCTGCTTTAAAATTCATGATTTGTTTATCTAATTCTTTTAATATATTAATTAAGAATAATACATTACCTTTAGTATATAAATATTGATTCTTTAACTCTTCATCTGTTAATGCAGCATTATCTTTAATTTCTTTTTCAAGAATACGACATGCATCTTTTATAGGTTGGAAATCATCATCATCGTATACATGTTTATTTTTAGTATTTTGTGGTTTTCTTTCTTCTAATGCTTCAACTAATTCATCTAAGTGCTGAGCAGAAGAAACTTTATTGATTCTTTCTTCAATTTTAATAGTTGCATCTTGATCAATACAATGATCTAAATACACATTATAATATGGTATTAAATCATATGCTTTATCTAGTGTATATTCTCTAAATTCTTTGATAAATTCATCTATCTTATTATCATTGAAGTAATGTTCTTCACAAGTATTTAAAAAAGAATCTCTATCTTTCATATTTGTTAAAGTTCTATACATTTTAATTATTGAAGATATTAATGCTTCATCATCCTTTAAACAGAAGTCATTTATAAATAAATTAAAATCTTCTGTAGGATTAGCATAGTAAGAATCAAATATATTAGTTAGTATTTTTCTTAATTCAATATTAACAATATTTTCGTCGATTATAGTAAAATGTTTATCTATATTTAATAAATAATTATATTTTTTAACTAAACTTTGCGCGAATGAATCGAATGTTGTTATATATGCTGAATCAACTCTTTCTAGTTGGTTTCTTATTTCAGGAGTATCCATGATAACATTTCTTATTCTTTGTTTCATTTCAGCAGCAGCGTTATTGGTGAATGTTAAGATGATTAACCTATCAACTTTGGCTCCGTTTAATACTTCTTTTTGAACTCTTGTTTTTAATACAAAAGTTTTACCAGAACCGGCGCCGGCAGAAACTATTACGTTATTGCCTGATACATCTATAGCTTTTTGTTGTTCTTTTGTTGGACTACTCATCTTGTTCACCTTCTTCTATTTCACCAGTTGAATTCTTTATATAGTTATAATTATTTGCTCTTACATAACATATATCTTTATATGAGCAGTATTCACATCCATTGACACCTTTACCTTTTATAGGACTAATATCAAATTTACCATCAGAACTATTATTTATACAATCTTCAAGTAATTTCTTGATTGTATTAAATAATTCATTTTGCTCTTCATATGTAATGATATTTTGAGGATAAGTATATTTACCTTCTTTATTAATTTGATAGCCTCTTATAAGGTCTTTTTTAGGTTCTATACTTATATTCTCATTAATCTTATCTATATCATCTAGAGTTAATCCATGTAGTTTTAGTCTATCAGATTTGATTTGTTCATACGTTTTGTTACCATCTTTATAAACTAATCCTTCTAATATATGTTGTAAGTATAACCCTATTATGTTAAAGTCTTTGTTTATATTCTTTAATAGGAATAGATATATTGGTAATTGGATAGTTATTCCATATTCAAAATGATCTCGATCAATCTTAGCAGAAGAACCTGTTTTATAATCAACTATTATTACATCATTGTTATTAAATATACATTTATCAACAACCCCATTTATAGTTGTTTTAATATTAACATCTAAACCAATATCATCTGTTTCAAATGACTTTTCTTCTTCAAACCATTGATCAGTAATACTTATATAGTTATATTGTTCTTTAATACCATTTAATATAAATTCTAATTCTGGTTTTAGGCTATTAACAAAGTATTCTTCTTTATGTCCATATGGAAGTTTATGTTTATTGTTCTCAATAAATTCATCATATACTTGATTGAAATCCAATTGTTCATCTTTTAAACATAGTTGTAACACTTTATGGAATGCTTCTCCTATAAATGTGGAGAAGGTGGTTGTATATTCTTCTAGTCTAAAATATTTACTTAAATAGAATTTAAAAGGACATTCAAAGTATTTAGATACACTTGAATATGAATATCCTCTTTCTTCTAGTTTTTTTCTTACTTTATCTTTAGATATTCCTGTGAACTGATTATCATATGTATTGTAATCAATGTCATATGAATTGCTTAATATTCTATTATCTTCATGTTCTTCATTAAATTTTATTAAATCATCTAATCTAGATGCATATAGTAGTTTATTATATTTTGAAGAGTATTTAGAATATGTTGAAGTTAATACTTTATCTTTATTTATTTCATATATATAATCTTTATCAATTAAAGTAGATGGTAAGTATTTACTACTATTAGATACTACTTTATATGTTATATATAAATTTTTAATATCTTTAATTGCTATAGAATATGAATTTCTACTATTTTTATTTTTTTCAATTGTATCTTCCATCAATGGAGTTTTAATACTGTCTTCTATATAGTCTTCGTCTTTATATGTTTTAGGAATACTACCAGCATTAAAGCCTATTAAAAATACATATTCATCATCGGCAAATTTATTATCTACTATATTCACATTTACTATTTCATTTTCATAATGATCGGATGGTATATTTATTGTTTTTATTTCTTCCTTTATTAAATCTTTAATACCTACATATGAATCAGCCCAATAATAAGTATTAACTAGATTATATAATTTATTAAATACTTTATTATTTGAAGTATTATTTTCTATATCGTATTTAGTTTTTATTTTATTTAATAATTTATCCATATCATCAGATAGGTTATTAATAAAATAATTACCTATAGCTGTATCTGATAGTTTAGTACTTCCTTTAAAATAGAAAGGTATTCCGTATAATCTAAATATCTTATTGATTGGAAAGTAGTATTCTTCGCTGTAGTTAGATATAAATATTTTTTTCATATCTACACCAGACTTAATTAATTCAGATATCTTTTCAGCTACATATTGAACTTCATCTTCTATATGTTTAAATTTTAATACTTCATGTTTATAATCGTTTATATTATTCTTTAATACTTCTACAGTTTTATATTGTTCTAATTGCTTCTTTAAATAATTGTTAAACCTAGTCATTAGTGAGAAACCATAGATATATATTTTTGATTTAGAGTTTATTAAATCAATGAATAAT
>Ga0247611_10011147_pt1 | contig 10413 bp, 15 predicted proteins | sample 177DNAGHGhighgp2_FD_192422 | JGI IMG/M metagenome (GOLD analysis project Ga0247611, IMG submission 192422) | Sheep rumen microbial communities from Palmerston North, Manawatu-Wanganui, New Zealand - 1770 DNA GHGhigh gp2 | ecosystem: Host-associated > Mammals > Digestive system > Stomach > Rumen... | reverse complement strand
AATAAAATCCTGCTTAGCCCAGTATATATAGGGCTTTGCAGGATTTCTGTTTTATAAAAAAATGTAGCTATATATTACTTTTTTTACCTTTACTAAGTCGTATCGCTTTTTTCATGGATATGTCAGAGAGTATCTCATAATCTGTCCTGAAACCAGCTGTTTCATGAAGAGCATCGGTTATCTTTGTTCGAGTGTAAATAGGTATATATCCTTGACCATTCCCTGGTCTTTCCATTATCATATCTCGCATTGTATCTATAAGTTGCTCACATGTATATTTTTCACCTACCTTTTTTCAAGGTGCCTTTGTCAATAAAAAACTGAGCCACAGCGCTAATAAAAAAGTGAGCCGGTTTTGATAAAAAAATAATGAGCCACTAATCATTATTCATGGTCGAGTTGATGAGGAATGCCATGGGATGCTGGATCGGTTTGTGGATCAGATGAAGGAAAAGCAAGGTGTGACAGAGCAACTGAAAGCGGAGAATCAGATGCTTTGGGAGGGGAAGATGAATAATATTATTGCTTGTGCGGAGGAGATTGTGGTGAGGGAGGTGGTGTATGTGTGATTGTGGGAAGCTGGGAGGCTGCCTTTTTGCTATATAGAATATTGTTAAATTACAATGAAAATACTTTTTATGAAAAAAAGTTGCATAAAAAATAATCTGTGGTATAATAATGATAAGGAAAGAAGAAAAGTGACTTGGAGGAATGAGCCATGATTATAGAGGTAAGAGCAAAAAACTGTTATGCATTTGAGGATGACATTACATTTTCAATGAAAGCAGATATGCGAAATAAGAAATTTGGAGCCAATGTTCATAAAGAGAACAATTTTAATGTGCTTAAAACGGTAGGAATATATGGTCCAAACAATGCAGGAAAAACCTGTTTGATTAAGTGCATTAGGGCAATAAAAAATGTGCTTTTAAATAAGAAAAATGGTTTAATGCCCAATATATTTACTGAGAGTGATGTATGTGAGTTAGGCATAACATTTATGTCATCAGGAAGAAAGTTTTCTTATGATTTTAAGTATGACGCAGAAAAAGAAGAATATACATATGAATCATTTTCTGAGATATTCAAAGATCAGTATAACAATGAAAAAGAAGTTTGCTGGTTGAAAAAGGATACCATTAATGAAATATATGATTGTATTGACGAAGCAGTGCAGACTATGATTCCAGTTGTATCGAAAAATAATTTGCTATGTTATGTAATAGATACAAGTAAATTTGAACATATCAGCGAGATGAAGCAGATTCTTGTTGGATTTGCTGAGAAAATTGATATCATCAATATGAATAACATACCTATGCAGCATACGATTGAACTTATGAAAAATAAAAATCAGTTGCAGCAAAAGGTTGTTGAGTTCATAAAAAATGCAGACTTGTATATGGATAACTTTGAATATGTGGACATGGATAAAATACAACTGAAAACTGGTGAAGGTGATGAAAAGCCGGACGAGAAGGTACTTGATATTCCAGAAAATATTATGGATCAAATTAGACTGGTTTCCACGTATAAAGGCGTCCATGTACCAAGCATGATATTTGATTCTACAGGAACAAAGAAGATTGCGGCTATTGCCAGCTATGTTATTGAAGCACTAGAACAGGGCAGAATTCTAGTTGTAGATGAGTTGGATAGCAGTATTCATTTTAAGCTTACCAGGGCGATTGTTGCGATGTTTAATAATGAATTGAATACAAGTGCGCAGATGATATTTACAGTACATGATATTAACCTTATGGACTGTAAGAGAATGTTACGAAAGGAACAGATTTGGTTTGTTCATAAGGATGAAGAAGGTGTATATGTATATTCACTTGCAGATTTTACTGCACAGCATGGAGTCAGAGATACGACGGATGTTATGGAAAAATATCGGAAAGGTGCTCTTGGAGCATTACCTGATCCGGAATTGATTAACTCTTTACTTAGTATTAAAGGTGATGTAAAGGGGGATGATGCCGATGCCAAATAAGCTCCCAAAGTTTTTGGATAATCACAAAATCTGCATTATCTGCGAAGGTAATGAGGAATATGAGTATCTTAAGCGCTTGAAAGATTTGAAAGTGTGGAACGAGCAATATGCCATTTCGTTAGTTAATGCCGGTGGCAATGGAAATATCCCGGCGAGGTATCAGGATCGGTATCAAAATGGAGCAGACGAACTTGTATTGGTATTTTGTGATACGGAAAAGAAACCTCACGAGCAATATGAGGATATTAAACGCAAGATTAATGAGTTTCATGGTGTGGATAATGCAGCAGATGAAGTGATTATGTTTGGTAATCCCTGTACGATGCAGATAATATCCAAGCATTGGACCGACGAAAATTTGAAATCTCCTGCAAAACCGGTGAATGCTCCCTTGATAAAGGAATATACAGGGGTGGAGAATTACAAAGGAAGAGCAGACCAGATTAATGAGGTTATGAAGTATGTTACTGTAGAGAATTATAAAGATATGAGTCGACGAGTGATAGATTTGGATTCAGATGATTCTGTTACTGGTAGCAGTAATTTTGGAAAGTTCATAAAGCTGTTTGAGAGTGATAACAGTAGTTGGATTGAGAAGATTAATAGGAATTTAGAGGAGTAGATGATTGAATGGCTAAACTACTGTATTTATTTCGCACAAGCATGATGATTTAGATGAAATAAAAGGATTGATAGGACTTCTAGAAAGAAAGTACAATATTAAGGCATACATACGTTGGTATTGAGAGAATTTGGAGATGACCTCAAAGGAAAGATTCATGCCCAAAAAGCCGCATACCTTAGTGAAATGGTGCTAGGATCAAGACCTAATGCGCAATACTATAGATATGAACAGGGTCCCTACGACGAGGAGCTTGACAATTATCTTAAACAGATACATAAGAGACAATGGTTTACCATCCACAATGGCAATCCGATGACGTGTTCTAAAGGTAAGAAGTATAGCGAGTTTGAGGCAAAATACAAGGATTTGATTTCCAAGTATTCCTCTGAAATCAAAAAGATTATTGATTTTCTCAGACCCATGCGCTCAAGTTAGGCTGGCAGAGTTGCCACACTGTATGCGGTATGGAATGATTTTATGATTGATGGTATTACAAATCCCACAGATTCCCAGCTTATTGATGAAGTAACAACGAACTGGACACCTAATAAGAGTAATCCTGACAAATCAACATGGCAGGATACATTGAATAAGATGAAAGCTGCGGGTATTGTTCCAACAGGCTACGGGCTTCATACCAAGGCTAAAGAAATGCGGCATATATGAGAGGAGGTTTAAATTGAATATTGGGGCAGATACAATGAAGGCTTTTTCAGATGCTGGAAGTTTTCAAGACAGAATAGTGGCTTTTGTTGATGTAATGGGCGTAAAAAACAAAATGCAACATGCAAACACGCCTTCCGACTTGAAAATGTATGCCACTATTCTTAATTCACATGCACATCAGCCATTTGCAGAGGGAAAACTGCACATTTCTATGTTTTCAGATTGTATGTACATTGTAACAGAAGTTCAGTATCTGGATAAGCTAATTTGTCAGCTTTCTAATTTTGCCTATACTATGCTTCACAACCGATTGGTAACAATTATTCCAGATGGAAAAGGTTCGTTCAATGATATTATAGATTGGGATTGTTTTAAGTTGCGTGGAGGTATCACTTACGGAAAGGTATTCGTACTTGATGAAGCCGCAAAAAATAAGGGCATTCTGTTAAATGCAAATATGGTGTTAGGTTCGGCACCGATTAGAGCATATGAACTCGAATCTACAAAAGCAATATATCCACGAATCATTGTTGATGATTTATTTGTAGCCATGCTAAATGAACTGGGCAAAGAAGCCGACGAATGTCATTTTACAAGAGACTCAGAAGATGGCTACTATTATCTTGATTTCCTTGATTATATGTGCATGGGTAATCGAGATAACACAATGATTTTTGATTTGCTCGGTGGCTGTATTGATTATATAAAAGCAGAGCTTGACCAAGCCCTAACCAAGAATAATGCCAAATTGGTTGGTCAATTGCTTTGGTATATACGTTATCTTGAAAAATATGTGCATTGATATCGATCAATGAGTAAAGTCATATAATAGTACAACGAGGTAAATATGATTGATAAAATAATCAAAGATAATGAAACTTCCCTTGAAAATGGGGCTTATTTTGGAGCATTGGCATTGGGGCTTACTTTGCCTGATATTTGTGGAAAAGCGGCTTATCCTTCCATAAAAAAGGTCGGAGAGCGATATAAAAAATGGTATAATGAAAATGTAGAGGCATTATTATAGCCCATTAGTCCTGCGGCTCAGGATATGCCCTATTTAAGCGCTGATGTTGTTTACAGTCTAAGATGTAGTTTTCTTCATCAGGGTACACCTAATATCGACACAGCAGAAGTGACAGAAGATCGTTGCAAGGTCGATAAGTTAATTCTTGTCATTGAGGATGAGAATGAGGTGGATCAAAGCCTTAGTCATGTGGCTTATGAAAAAAACTTTGAGATAGTCAATCGGGAATTAACTGTCGATATAAGAACATTGTGCTATTATCTAAAAACAGCAGCAAAAGACTATTTTGAAGCCAATAAATCGCTTTTTAACTTCTTTAATTACACATTGGTTGATGAAAGGGAAGAGCGAAAACAACTCCGTGAAATAAAAGAAATGTGGGGATTGACATGAATGATATACTAACAGAAAAAACAATACCAAGCTGAACTGCTCGGCATACTCCGTGACCAAAACGGCTACACGGTAAGAAAAGCGGTCGACTTTGACCGCCGTTTTGCAATCGACCGTGAAATGCTGTTCGGCTTTCTGAACGATACCCAGCCTGAGACAATGAAGAAGCTCCGCAAGATACATAAGGACAGGCTCGAAGATACCATTGTTTCGTTCATCAATGCGGAGTGTACGAAGAAAAGGGGCAGCCTGCTTGAAGTCCTCCGTCACGGTGCCGAGCTGTCGGGCATAAGCTGGAACTGATGTTCACAAAGTCTGCGACCACTTTAAATAAAGACCTGATGCGGAAATACGAAATGAACCGATTTACTGTCATGGAAGAAGTTTGGGCGAATGATAAAGAGCGAATTGATGTTGTTATCTTTCTAAATGGCTTTGCAATTATCTCGATGGAGCTAAAATGCAACTTTGCAGGCCAGTCCACGGACGATGCAATCTATCAATACCGTATGGAGCGTGATCCGAAGTCCAGACTGTTCTTATTCAAGGCAGGCACACTCGTCAATTTAGCTATGGACTTGCACGAAGTCTATATGACAACTAAGCTCGACGGAGAAAAGACTTTCTTCCTGCCGTTCAATTAGGGCAACGGCGAAGGTGTAAATGCAGGTGCAGGAAACGATCCCTGTGAGGACGATTATCCCGTTCATTATATGTGGGACGATATTCTTACAAAGGATACTATTCTTGACCTGATCTCCAAATTCATTTTCATTCAGACATCTGAGAAAGAGAATGAAAAGACAGGCAAGGTCGGGTCAAGGAGAGCATTATATTTCCCCGTTATCATCAGCTCGATGCTGTCCGCAAGCTCCTTGCCGATGTAGAGGAAAACCGCACCTCGCTCAACTATCTTATTCAGCACAGTGCAGGCTCCGGCAAGACAAATACTATTGCTTGGCTTGCTGATAGAGTTTTAGCTTGGTCAGAGGATTTCAAAAAACGTTACAATAAATGCCTTAAATAAAGGAGGTGCCTACTTGGACATTGAAAAAACAAAACAAATCAAGTTTCTTCTGTTAAGATGTAAATCTTTAAAAGAAAGTATGGTTAGGACACTTAATGATAGTGCCACAAATGAAAAAGGGAGATACTCTCCTTTTAAAACATATGCAGAGGAATACGGATTTTTAGCTCGTGAAGTCTGCAAGACTTTAAAATTAAATAATGAAAGAATTCCGTGTTATGATACTGAAAAAATGAAAAGCTGGGCTGATACAGTTTGGCCTCTTCAAAAGCAAATTATTGATAGCTTGGTTGTATACACAGATACATTGATTGCTCTTTTGGAAAAAGAAATTGATTTTATAGACGATGAGTATACAAATTTGGAAAACTTTTTAAAGAACAGGTTACGAAGTACAATCTTCTCTCCTCCTGAAAAAGAGAAAGAAGTACAAAATGCAATCGAAACTTTGTTTGTGGGTAAAGGTTGGAATAAAGGCATAGACTATGATAGAGAAACTGGTAAATTTGTGTTTTCAGGCAAAGAGTATATTCCTGATTTTATAGTACCAAAACTTAGCTTATGTATTGAAGTAAAGCTATTGAAGGAAGGAAGAAAATCAAAAATAATTGAAGAAATCAATGCCGATATAACAGCTTATGATAAAGAATATAAACGTCAGCTTTTTGTTGTATATGATCTTGGTGTTATACGAGATGAAATTGAATTCAAACGAGATATAGAAAATGCTAAAGACGATATCAAAGTTATAATAGTAAAACACTGATAGTTTCTGTATGTTTAAAAAATGTAATAACGGCTGCAACCGAAGGTACAGCCGTTGAATATCAGATATATACCATACACTCAAAAATGATTTCTCTTGCCATACTAATGAAGCAGTTTTCAAGACCGAGCTTCTTCTTGGCATCACTGCTGAGAACTGCCTTCTGATAGCAACTGTCGGTCTGCTTCCAAAGCTCCACCTGACGTGAGATAGCATCGCTGACTTTCAGTTCCATATCGTCGAGGTACTGCACGATCTTGCCCTTGTTGACGAGCCTGTCATGGGCTGCTCTGTACGCTCCGTCCGTATCCTCAATCTCGGTCAGGTGGAACAGGTCATAATCATGAAGTTCATTGAGAATATTTCTACTCATAGTAAAACCTCCGTTTTGATTTTCATTTCTTCTGAAATGAAAAAATCCGATCATCAATAGATTTGAATGTGAACTTCCTACAGGAAGCTCACATTAATAGATGAAAAAGGATAATGTATTCCTTTTTGCCAGAGAAAAGAAGGAGGTTATTGAAAGAGAGATAGATCTGTGCGGATATTTCTGTATAGTGACATCGCAGAAAATGACAGCCAAAGAAGCATATTTATAGAATTCGTTGCGCTTATCATAAGAAGTCGGTTTTATACATTACTCAAAGATGAAAATGAGAAGCTTGAGAGCCGGCAGGACTATATGACGGTACCAGCCGCTATAAGAGAACTTGAAAAGATTGAAATGATTAGAGGGATGGATAGGATATATCGACTTGATCATGCAATCACAGCAACCCAGAAAACAATACTTGGAGCATTTGGAATAAATGTACTATATATCAAAGACAGAGTGAAAAGGATAAGTGAATAGCTGAGATAGCTGTGCTTGAAGAATTGATGGCAAAGAAAAGAGCGATGCAGAATGAAGAACTGCTCAAACTATTCGAAAATAGAAATAGAAGTTATGAAGAAGTAGCTGAGTTTCTTAAGTCAGGAATGACAGAGGAATAATTGGCGAAAAGTACACAGAAACGACGTGGAAGAAAGCCTAAAAAGCAAGTTTGAGTGGAACTTTTTCAGGAAGCTAAGATTATGTTAGGAGAGGAAGATAATGTATAACTTTTATTATGATGAGTCCGAACATAGCCGTATTATCAATCACTCCACAATTACAGGAGAAACTTACTATGATAATTTCCTTGTCGCTATTGTAGGGTGGGACTCAGACAAAGAAGTTGAGATAAAGCAGAAATATTTGGCTTTTGAAGAAAAGTATGCTGGGCGTAAGAAAAAAGGTGAATTAAAAAGTGATACCTTCAAAAGCAATCAATTTAAATATGGCTTTGCTTCGTTTAACAAACAAAACATAGAATTACTTGATGAATTGCTTGAGATTATAGATAACAGTTTTTATATCTATTTTTGTATAGCAAGTAAGCTTGAATTCATAATATTGCAACTGTTCAAAGACTACCATAATAACTTCTTTGTTGACATGGATGCAATAAAATATTCAATCGTAAAAACTGTTTTAACATATCATCCCGATGGTGTTATACAGAATATTTATAGCTCACCAGAAGTGTTTGTGGAATCTTTGATATTATTCTTCAAGGAACGAATAGAGTTAAATAAAAGAAACCCTGTTCTAAAAGCATCTGAAAATAAAGCTCTTTCAAATATTCTTATGGTTTTACAAGATGTTAAGCCGCTTCAAACGCTTAATTGGGATTATCATATGCCATTTGTTGGATTTGACTATTATCTAAAAAGCAAGAACATCAATGATTACACTCTCACAATTGATAAAGAAGGCAAAGAAGGAGAGCAAAGTAAAACGCTTTTAGCAGCGATAGAAGTCGGTTTAATGAATTGTGGAGAATTAAACTCAAAAAATCACTTTGGGCTAAGAATTGCTGATATGCTGGCAGGTATTGTCGGTAAGTTGATGAAATCATTGTTTCATTCACTACATAATGACGGTAATGATGCTGCTGTTACAAAAACTCTGCTTGATAAAGCTTGGTTTAGGGTGAATGATAAACAATTAGGCTTATATAAAAAGCTATATCATATTCTTTTAGAAATAAACAATGATTGGTATAAAATCTATGCTGGTAATTATTCTGATGACCTTATTAGTCTTTTAGGTCTATTGGATTATATGAATCATTTCGAGTCTGTCGATGAAATAACGAAAGATTTTGAAATGCTCCCTGAGTATTGCAATGCTTGTATATGTAGTAGGTTACAAGAACATTTTGAACGAATGCATAATAAACTGCCTGTTGAGCCTTTTGTTCCCGAAACAAAGGAATATTTTAGAAATAATAGAGGGGCAAAGGTATACTTTGATATCAATAAACAACCCAAACTGCAATTAGAATATGGTGAGAAGAAGCTTCATGTACTTAGTGTTGGTCGCTCAAAAGAAGGAATTCCGTTAGTTACTATTGCAAGTGAACCAGAAAACCTGTGTTTAAGATTGCCCTACCAATTGGATGATTGGGTAATATGGGCTGTAGGAATGGCTATGCAGGGAGAAAAGCGCTTTCCTGCTGATGTAATCTTTAGCAAAACTAACGATGGATACTACGCAGATATTTTATAGATAAGGTGCTGATAGAATATGCCTTACACCGAAGAAAAATACGAAAACACAATAATACAGCTATTTGAGGAAATAGGCTACACCCACGCCTACGGTCCGGCAATCGACCGTGACTATAAGACACCGCTGTATATGGACGAGCTGACGGCGGCTCTCTATCGGCTCAATCCCACGTTCCCCGATGATGCAATCGGTGATGCATTCTTTAAGCTCCAGAACTTTGAAAAAGGCGAGCTGGTGCAGAAAAACGCTGTATTTATGGACTATCTGCAAAACGGCATTGAAGTACGCTACACCGACAAAGGCGAGGAGCACTCTGCGATATGCTACCTTGTGGACTACGCAAACACAGACAACAACTCCTTTATCGTGGCGAATCAATGGATATTTATCGAAAATGACGAGAAGCGCCTCGATGTCCTGCTGTTTATCAACCCTAAAGTCGTAAATTAGTTACTCAAAACGTTTATTTACTTGTTTTCGTCTCTTTACAAGAGTCGCAAAGCCTCGAAAATTCTAGTGTTTTGGCACTTTTGGTATTGACTTTTATTTGAGCATATATTATAATAAATATATACTCAAATAAGGAGCGTGCCATATGCCAGCAAAACCATCAGGAGAGATCAAAACAAAAATCATACATCAGCCCCAGAAGAACGGTGATATCTATGTTCTGGAAAGAAAGACCATATATGATCCGGATAAAAAATACAATAAAGTACTCAGTAGCAAGCTGATAGGTAAAATTCCAAAAGGCGAAAAAAATCCGGTCCCTACGCGCTCAAAAAAGGGTAAAGCCACTAAATCAGACAGAAAAACAGAAATTATTTCTGCTAAACGCATGCATGTCGGCATGATGGACATAATAGATCACATCGGTAAAGTGTCTGGTATTGATGATGCTGTCTATTCATCTACAGACATCGGTACTGCACAGAAGATCATATCGCTGGCAAGATATCTTTTGGCAACAAACGGGCAGTCTCTTCCTGGGATACAGACCTGGCAGTTCAACCATCCTCTTCCTTATGAAGACGGCATCTCCGAGGATGTATATCATAACCTGTTCGTTCAGGTCGGGATGGACGAAAAACTTCAACAGAGCTTCTTTCAAATACGGTGTGAATCTCTGTCTGATGAGGATGCACTTGCTTATGACTCATCGACTATCTCTGTATACTCAGAGAATCAAAATGAAGCAAGATATGGCTTTAACAAGGCACATGCCGGTCTGAAAACCATCAAGATGCTGACACTCTATTCCATTGACAGCAGACAGCCTATAGCCTTCACAAAGCAGCCGGGCAATCTTCCAGA
>Ga0247611_10011146_pt1 | contig 10415 bp, 15 predicted proteins | sample 177DNAGHGhighgp2_FD_192422 | JGI IMG/M metagenome (GOLD analysis project Ga0247611, IMG submission 192422) | Sheep rumen microbial communities from Palmerston North, Manawatu-Wanganui, New Zealand - 1770 DNA GHGhigh gp2 | ecosystem: Host-associated > Mammals > Digestive system > Stomach > Rumen... | reverse complement strand
ATAGAATGTCTGGGGTTCGACCCATACAACGCCAAAAGCTTCATTGAGCGATGGGAAAGAGAAAACGGACCATATGGATTGGAAAAGGTTATACAGGGGTCCAAGACAGAATCCGTTCCTTTGGGAGAGCTAAAGAAGCTGGCAGAAGAAAGGATGCTATTATTCGATGAAGAACTTATGTCGTATTGTATGGGAAATGCTATCACGCTTGAAGACACGAATGGAAATCGAAAGCTATCTAAGAAAAGATATTCTGAAAAAATAGACAACGTGTCTGCCATGATGGACGCATACATAGCATATAAAGCTCACACAGAACAGTTTGAATAATCATTACGAGGGTGGGGACATCAACTGGCTCTGGACCGCATTGGGCTGGTGCGATCTAGAGACAATCTTGTCGAGAATTGCGTGAATGTGGGAATTCGATAGTAATGATGGAGGTGATATTTATGCCTGTTAAGATAGGACATGCCTCAATAAACGAAAACGGAAAAGTATCAGGTGGCGTACCAGGCGATCAGACTCGAAAAGAGATCTGTATTAGAAACTGGTATAATAAACCGTGGGGAGCAGTTATTAGAGCCAGAGATACGGAATTAGCCGATAAAATGGCCATAGCTTGCGAGACCTTATGCGTAAACGATTTTGTTGGATATTCACAAGATCGAAGAAACAGTCTCCACGACGAAGCGAAGAAGGTTGGTTATGATCTGAAAAAGATCAAGACTCCTTGTGACTCCGACTGCTCCTCTTTTGTTACAGTCTGCGCGATAGCCGCCGGGGTTAAAGAGCTTGAATACGAGGGAAACGCCCCGACGACTAGAACATTGATAAAGAACTTCTTGAAAACGGGGAAATTTATCGTATTCACAGAAAACCAATATACGCATAGCGATAAGTATCTTAAGCGCGGTGACATTTTGGTAAAAGAAGGATCTCATACCGTAATGGTTCTTACAAATGGAGTTGGCGAGTATACGTTACCGGTGATTAGAATGGGATCAAAAGGAGAATACGTTAAAAAGCTTCAGGAGGTTCTTAATAGTCACGGATATGGTCTGGATGTCGATGGCGAATTCGGACCAAAAACAAGAGATGCAGTTAAAGATTACCAGGGGAAGCATCGACTAGTAATCGATGGAGTCGTTGGTAAGCTTACGTGGGGATCGTTAGGGGTAATCTGATGTGGGTTAAATGGAATCCAAATCCGACAGGATTAAACAAAGACGATTGTATAATAAGGGCGATATGTCTTTTAGATGGTAAGAGCTGGGATCAGGTATACTGGGAATTGGCTGATTATGGTTTTGAAGTCAAGAATATGCCAAGTATAAATAGTGTGTGGCATGGATACCTTAAACAGCTCGGATATACAAGGCATATTGTACCAAACATGTGTCCGGATTGCTATAGTTTGAAAGAGTTTTGTAATGACTTCCCATATAGCGATTACATAGTAGCGTTAGAGAATAATCATGTTGTAGCCGTCATCCTTGGCGATTACTATGATAGCTGGGACAGCGGAGATAAAGTACCAACATATTACTGGACTAAGGAGAAGCAAAGATGGATATGATAAACAGCCAAGACATTTTAAACAGTAACATGATTCCCGTTAGCGGAGACGAAGGCGTAAATGCTTATCCCGTAGCTAGGGGTAATCAGATGGTCTTATTTAATCAGTACGCTAATCAATTTTGGATTAAAGCAGTCGATCTCAGTGGCCGGACAATGTTAAGAAAGTTTAATTATGAGGAAGAGCCTATTGAGCAGCCGATCCAAGCGGATAAAAGAGTTATGGATTTAATGGAAAAGATGTCCTCTCAGATGGATAGCATCTCCAAGAGACTGGACAACCTTGAAGAGAGAAGCAATCGTCATAACCATAAGAAAAACCTTCAAAATGGAAGTAAAGGAGAATAGTCATGGGCCGTTACTTTGATCTGGAAGAGGATTTGCTCCATTACGGTGTCTTAGGCATGAAATGGGGCATTAGGAGATATCAGCCCTACTCCTATACCGGTGGAAGTGGAAAAGAAGTCGGAGAAGCCGCTAGAAAAGGAACCGGAAGAAAATTAAAGGATGCAATTAAGTCTTATAAGCGAAAGAAAAATCTAGCAAAGGCAAGAAAGATAAAAGCTCAGAAAGCGGCTCAAGTTAAGAATGAAGAGGCGCAGAAGAAGGAGCTTATAAAAAAGATAACAAAGGACGCTACAACACTATCTAAAAATAATGAGCTGGCAAGAGAGCTATTGAGCAATGAGGAATATGATAAAATTAAAAATAGATTAACCAGCGAGCAGTCTGTATATGAATTGTCAAAAAAGAAACAAGATCGAGGAAGACAGACAGTTGAGTCTGTTTTAAGTTGGTCGTCTACATTATTAAAAGGATATGCTGCTATTAATTCTTGGAAGAAGATCTTAGGAGGAGATAGTAGCACTCCAAAAAGCAATAATGAGAAAACTAAATCGGATAAAAAGAATGATCAGAAAATGATCAAAACGCTTGAAACCATTAGCGATGCACTTGAAGATCTAAAGGAGATCAAAGTAATAACAGATCCTGATAGGCTATTAGAAGACAAAGAAAATAAGCAAACAGACATAGAAACGAAGGATTCAAAAAGGAGAAAGTAGATGGCACGATACTTTAATGATGATTTATACCATTCCTTAGAAAATACCGAAGAAGAGATCGTACATTACGGTGTCTTAGGCATGAAATGGGGCATTAGGAGATATCAGCCCTACTCCTATACCGGTGGATCTGGCAGGGAGATTGGAAAAGCGGCAAGGTTACAGAAAAAAAGTAATAAATTGGCTAACAAGATAAAAGTTCTAGATAAAAAGAGGACAAATCGCTTTCGTCTAGGAACGAATGCCAGATATAGAGGGCAGATGAGCGATAGAGAAGAAAAAGTTATAAGAAAAAAAGAAAAGATAGATAAGAAATTGAATGATTACGTAGGTTCTGACGCTCAGAAAAAAGAACTAAAAAGAATCGATAAGAAAAACGCTTATAAAAATATAAATAAAGCACAAACCGTTCTAAGAAATTCAGCAAAAGACGTTATAAAATTAAACGATAAATCAAAGAATGAGAAATTGTCCGATAAAGATAAAAAGCTACTAGAGTATAACACCAAGGTCGCAAAGGATGCTTTAAAAGAATTACTCAGAGCGAAGAAAGCAGTTGGCGATGCTGAATTTAATAAAAATGTAGGCTGGGTTAAAAAGAATGAATTAGTAAATGATGTTATGTTTTCTCTTATTGGTGGACCCCCTATTGCCGGAATTAACCTTATTGGAAGAGGTTATGATTCGGTATCAGACGCCAAGGTGATTTCTTATTTAAAATCAAATAATATAAAAGATCCAGAAATTATAAGATTGTTTACTGGTGTTTTTGGGGCTCCTAAAAGAATATCTGAAGAGATTGATTATAATTATGGTCTAAATAAAAAGAAAAAGCGAGGATAATAGCATGAGCAGATACTACGATGATAACATCTTTCACACAGGAATTATGGATCAAGATGATATTTGTCATTATGGCGTTAAAGGGATGAAGTGGAGGAAGAGACTTGCTGCAAGATTAAATACCTCAGCTAGTCATAACGAATATCGCGCTTCTAAATATAAAAGAGAAGCAGATTATCATTTGAATAGTGCAGCAACTATTGCAAGAAAGAGGGGCTCTGGATATGTAAACGGTATAAAATCAAAAAATGGATCGAAATTATACACTGGTGATGAATATTCATTAAAATCACAAAGAGACAGAGCCAATACAATGTTAAAACAAAAGAAAAAGCACAATAGAATCGCAAAAATAAAAAGAAAACTCGCCAAAATCATTGGCGGCAGATAAATAAGACACGATCATAAAAATGGAGGAACGAATTATGAGCAGATACTATGACGATAACGTATTCCACACAGGAATTATGGATGGAGATGATATTTATCATTATGGCGTTAAAGGAATGAAGTGGAGGAAGAGATTAAGGTCCAGTCTTATAAAATCAGCTAATAAAGATTTTGCGAAGGCACAATCCAATAAAGCAAATTACAGAAAAGAAAAAAATAGAGAACAGAACGGTATCTATGGTCGTAAACCATATGCTACATATATAAATCCAGTTACTGGTAGAGCTGAAAAATTAAGTTATACCCCAGGTCAATATGAAAAAACAATAACTGGAAAAACTAAAGGTTATATTGGAGACTCTGGTTACTGGGGTAGTAAAAAGAAGCACAGAGAAAATAAGAGACTAGAACGGAGGGCAAAGATCAAGACGAAACTCGCCAAAATCATTGGCGGCAGATAAATAAGACACGATCATAAAATGGAGGAACGAATTATGAGTGAACTTGAAAATCTAATCTCTACATTACCTGCACCATTTAATAAGCTTGGTAACATCGGCCAGATGGTCGGAAAAGTACAAGAATCCTTGAGAGGGCAAAACCCAGAGCAGTATGTTAGAGACGCAATGAACAACGGAACGGTATCTCAGGAGGACTTTAATAAAGCCGCTAAGATAGCAAACATGATTCGTCCGAAATTTTAATGATATTTGGTAACTAAAGTTCCAGCCCAGATTTTCATTACTAACAAGGAGGAAAAACATGTTGGATAATGGATACGGTAACAATTTAAGTGCGGCGGATGTTGGCGCGGTTGTTGGTAACAATCGTGGTTTTGGCGGTGGCGACGGTATTTGGTGGCTGATCGTTATCGTCATCTTAGCGTTCATGGGGAACGGTGGATTTGGAAACGGAGGTAACTTCATGCCTGGTTTGGATTTAGCAACTCAGAGTGGAGTTCAGAGGGGCTTTGATCAGTCTGCTATGATGAACGGCATCAACAGCATTCAGGCACAGACCAACGATTCGTTCCAGAATCTCCAGCAGCAGATCAATACGATGGCTATGAATCAGCAGAATTGCTGCTGCGAAACAAAGCAGGCTATTGGGGATTTGAAGTATAATCTGGCCGTTGAAGCATGCAATGATCGCGCCGCTGTTGCCAATGCGCTAAAAGATCTTACAGCCTTTGTTGGAGCTGAAGTGCAGAGTCTTAAGGATGACTTCTGTAACTACAGAATTGAACAGAAGGATGAGACGATTGCTCAGCTTCGCAATCAGATCAACATGATGAATCTGAACGCGTCTCAGAACCAGCAGACTCTCGAATTAAAGGCCGATAACGCTGCACAGACAACTGCTCTTGAGCAGTATCTGGCCCCAGTTGCGAGACCGGCTTACATCGTCCCGAATCCGAATTGTTGCCAAAATGTATTCTCGGGCTTCGGATGTAATGGTCAGTTTTAATAAGGGGGTATAGGATATGGAATTTGTTTATACTCAAGCTCAGACAGTGGAAAATGGTGGAAACCTATTACTTAATAATAAGTATGATGGTTGTAATCCTAATATCTTTCACTCAAATGAAAGCGGAGTTATCACCTTAAGACCGGTGATTAACAATCCTGCCTGTAACAGATTTGCTCAGTATAGCGTAACCTGCGTATGTAATATTGCCGTTCCTACTGGAGGGACTGTTGAAGAGATCTCCATCGCTTTAGCAGATGAGGGAGAACGAGACCTTTCTACGAGATCTAGATTTACACCTACTGCTGTAGATGTATTTGGTAGCGTAACTATTAACACCACAGTAAGAGTCCCAGCTGGATGCTGCAAGCACATCGCCATTGAAGCGATCGTTCCAAGCGGCGGGCCCATTACAGCACAGGAAGTTAATGTTTCCGTTATTAGAACGGCTTAAGAAAGGAGGATAGCATGTATCAGATTGATTATGAAAGCTTAAGGTGTGATATTCTCCTTCCAGAATTAGAGCGGATCATTTCCAAAAAAGACGTTACCAATCCATCTTTTGATCACTTAAAGGATCTTTTGAAAGCCTATCATTACTCGTTTATGTGCGAAGCAGATGAGGCTATGTATGATAATATTTTAGAAGATGGTCCATCCTTTAGAAGGGCCAGGAGCTATGCTCGGGACGGCTATCATTCGAATGGTGGCGTCATTCATACACCAAATAGCTTTACTTACAGCACGGGATCATATGCTAATAACGTAAATAATGGTAGTTATGGTTATAATCAACGCTCTGGCCATAGCGAAGAAGAAATGTTCATGGAAGAACTTAAAGCGATGATGTCCGAAGCAAAGAGTCCTAGAGTAAAAGAGGCAATCCAGGAAACAATGAAAGGGATGATGAGGTAGATCCCACATCTCTTATATTAAAGGAGATGTAAAATGGCCAAAATAACAGACAGACTCAAACATGCCTGGAATGCTTTTAATGGGCGATCAAGCACTGTGGAGAATCCGTTTGGTTATGGGGCCTCAACGTCCTATAGACCAGACAGATTCTCCCAGATATTTACAATAAATGATCGATCATTAATGACAGCCCTATACAATAGAATTGCAATAGACGTGGCGGCTGTACCCATTAAGCATGTTAGAGAAAACAAAAACCATCAAATGGTTGGAGAGATAGAATCATCTCTCAATTCAATCTTTAACCTTGAAGCCAATCTTGATCAGACTGGTAGGTCGTTCGTACAGGACATAGTCATGTCTATGTGTGACGAAGGGGTCGTAGCGGTTGTTCCAACAGATACCAGCGAAAACCCAAAGTTCTCAGATTCTTATGATATTTTGAAAATGAGAGTTGGTAAGATTATCGAATGGTATCCGTCGGATGTTAAAGTTAAATTGTATAATGAACGTTCTGGTAAAAAAGAGGATATAGTCGTTTCTAAGTATGATACGGCTATTATTGAAAACCCTCTTTACAGCGTTATGAACGAGCCGAATTCAAATGCTAAACGCCTTATGCGAAAACTTGCTTTATTGGATAAGATTGACGAAAGAGGGGCGTCTGGAAAGTTAGATATGCTAATCCAGTTGCCTTACGTTGTCAAGACGGAGACAAAGCAGGAACAAGCTAACAGTAGACGAAAAGCGATTGAAGATCAGTTGGTGAATTCAAAGTACGGCATTGCTTACATTGACGGTAGCGAGAAAGTAATTCAGCTTAACAAGTCTCTCGAAAACAATCTGTTATCACAAATCGAATACTTGACGAAGACACTATTAGGCCAGTTGGGTATTACGCAGGAAGTGTTTAACGGAACGGCTGACGAGAAGGCCATGTTGAACTATTACAATCGAACTGTCGAACCTATGTTAGCTGCTATTACCGACGAGTTCAAAAGAAAGTTCCTAACAAAAACGGCCAGAACACAGGGGCAATCTATACACTACATTAGACAACCGTTCAGACTTGTTCCGGTCGATCAAGTTGCTGAGATAGCTGATAAGTTTACTAGAAATGAGATCCTTTCTTCTAACGAACTTAGATCTATCATGGGTTATACGCCGGTTGACGATCCTAGAGCTGATGAGTTAAGAAACAAGAACCTTAACCAATCTAATGAAGAGATTTCACCGGTAAGTACAGAGGAAGGCGATTACCAAGAACCAGGAATCAACCGAGTTGAGAACGCACTAGCTAACGTTGGTGATCAGCCAGTTTAACAGAAAAGGAGAAACATTCAAAATGAAAGGTAAAATCAAGTATGACTTCTCCGGTTATGTCACTCGGAACGATGTACGATGCGACGATGGTGTAATTATCAGAAAAGATGCATTTAGCCATCAGAGCGGTAGCCGCGTTCCTTTAGTATGGGCGCATAACCACAAGGACCCAGAATATGTCATCGGTTTTGTCGATCTTGAGAATCGAGACGACGGCGTATACGGTTACGGGTCTTTGAACTCGACACCTAAGGGCAAGCTTTCGAGACAGCTCCTTACGCATGGCGATTTAGACTCGATGTCGATCCATGCAAATAAGCTGTCTAAAAAGGGCTCCAACATTCTTCATGGAACTATTCGAGAAGTAAGCCTTGTCCTATCTGGTGCAAATCCGGGCGCAAAGATTGAATACTTATCTTTTGAGCACGGTGGATTTGTTGAAGATTTCTATGATCTTGATGAGGTCGATGAAATCATTTTGCATTCTGCAGATACTGTTGATTATGAGGAGAATGACGAAGAAGACGCCCCAGATGATCAGGATGTAGAAGAAAATGATGAACCAAATCAGGATAATAACGAGGAGGAAGACATGGCAAACAGGACCGTTAAAGAAATCTATGATGATATGACAGAAGAACAGCAGGCCGCTGTTGCTGCGATCGTCGATGCTGTCCTTGAAGACGATGAAGGTCTTGAGGATGAAGAAGATATTCCCGATGAAGAATTTGAGGAGGAAGAAAACATGAAGCATAACGTTTTTGAAGTTGAGAACGACCAGGATACGTTGATCCATGATGCCATTGGCGAGATGATCAGCATGGCTAGAGAGAATAACGTTTCCAGCTTACGTAAGCAGTTTATTGAGCATGCCGGCGAGTATGGCATCAATAACATCGAGATCCTTTTCCCCGATGCGAGATCGCTCACCGATACGCCTGAGTTTATTAAGAGAGAAGACGCGTGGGTATCTACTGTTATGCAGGGGACCAAGCACTCTCCGTTCAGCCGAATTAAGACAAACTATGCGAACATCACCGCTGACGAAGCTCGTGCAAGGGGTTATGTAAAGAAGAATAAGAAGGTAGAGGAAGTGATCGAGGTCTTGAATCGCGACACATCCCCTCAGACGATCTATAAGAAGCAGAAGCTCGATCGTGATGACATTATCGACATCACCGATTTCGATGTTGTTGCATGGTTGAAGGGCGAAATGCGCATGATGCTGGATGAAGAAATCGCACGCGCGATCCTTATCGGCGACGGCCGAAACCCGTCCTCTCAGGACAAGATCAAGGAAGACAAGATCATCCCGATTGCAAACGACGATGATATGTTCGCCATCAAGGTTCCTGTAGACTTTACTGGCGCTACCACTGATGACGAGAAGGCGAATAAGATCATCCGCACCATCATCAAGGCGCGTAAGGACTATCGCGGTTCCGGCGAGCCGATCTTCTTCACGACGGAAGAACTCCTGACTGATCTCCTTCTCCTCGAGGACAAGATGGGTCGTGCTATCTATAATGATGTGAATGCTCTGGCTACCAAGCTTCGCGTTTCTCGTATCGTAACTGTTCCGGTTATGGAAGGTTATCAGAGAACAGATAAGACGACAAACAAGAAGTGGGATGTTATGGGCGTAATCGTCAACCTTAAGGACTATACCGTTGGTTCTGATAAGGGTGGCTCCATCTCCATGTTCGAAGACTTCGACATCGATTTCAACCAGGAGAAGTACCTGATCGAAACGCGTATCTCCGGCATGTTGACGAAGCCGTTCTCGGCTATGGTCATCGAGAAAGAAGCAAGTGGTTCGACGCCTACACCTACACCTACGCCGTAAGGCAAAAACATTCAAAATGGGAGTGAATTATGAAGTATTATGGTAAGATAGGGTTTGTTGATCAGATCGAAACCAAACCGGGCGTATGGGAAGAGCAAGTTACCGAGAGAGATTACTATGGAAATATTCTATCCGTATCTAAGCGGTGGGAAAACACGGATCATCTTAACGATAATCTAAACATTAGTAATAGGATCTCTATAGTTGCCGATCAATACGCCTACTCTCACTTCCACACAATGAGATATATTTCTATTTACGGAAGCAAGTGGTTGGTAAACACAGTGGAGGTTAAACCTCCTAGATTGATTCTTAGTGTCGGAGGTGTTTATAATGGCGAGTAGATTAGATCTTCATAAACAACTCTGTGATATTTTAGGATCGAGCAATGTGTATTTCCAACCACCGTCTTCTGTAAAGATGAAATACCCGTGTATTGTTTACCAACGATCAACTGGAGATACACAATATGCAGATAATTATCCGTATCATGTTGTATATAGATATACTATAACCTATATCTCAAAAGATCCAGACGACCCAATGGTTGAGAAATTAGCAAAAGCATTCCAATCAATGAGAATGGATCGACATTTTACGGCTGATAATCTGAATCATGACACTTTTGAACTTTATTATCACACTCATGAGGAGGAAACACTATGAGATTAGAATGGGATAAAACTGGTGAACATTTTTATGAAACTGGTGTAGACCATGGTGTTGTTTATCCGTTAGCTAATGACGGCACGATGCCGGCTGGTTATGCTTGGAACGGCCTTAGCAACGTTAGCGAAAGTCCTTCTGGTGCTGAAGCGACAGAGATTTACGCAGACAACATCAAGTATCTGAACATCATTTCTGCTGAGCAGTTTGCGGCAACGATCGAAGCTTACTACTATCCGCCGCAATTCGCCATCCTGGATGGTACCGCAACACCCAGCAAGGGCGTTAATATCGGTCAGCAGTCCCGTGGCGCTTTCGGCTTT
>Ga0247611_10011145_pt1 | contig 10415 bp, 13 predicted proteins | sample 177DNAGHGhighgp2_FD_192422 | JGI IMG/M metagenome (GOLD analysis project Ga0247611, IMG submission 192422) | Sheep rumen microbial communities from Palmerston North, Manawatu-Wanganui, New Zealand - 1770 DNA GHGhigh gp2 | ecosystem: Host-associated > Mammals > Digestive system > Stomach > Rumen... | reverse complement strand
CAAAAAGTGAAGAAGAAAGCAAGAAATATTTAATACAAAATGAAAAAATTAAAAATGAATTTAAAAATAATGGTAGATTAAGATATCTAAGCGATTATACAGGGTATCCTGTAACTAAAAATAATGATGTTACATATTATCCACTTGGAGAAAAAGCTTTTGAAGTAATGCTTGAAGAATTAAAAAAAGCTGAAAAGTTTATTTTCTTTGAATATTTTATAGTGGCTCATGGAAAAATGTGGAACTCAATTTTAGAAATATTAGAGGAAAAAGCTAAGCAAGGTGTTGATGTTCGTGTTATGTATGATGATTTAGGATGTATTTCAACATTAAAAAAATCATATCCAAAAGAACTTCAAAAAAAGGGTATAAAATGTGTTGCGTTTAATAGACTAAATCCGATTGCAGGTGTGATTATGAATAATCGAGATCACAGAAAGATTATGGTAATAGATGGAAAAGTAGCATTTTCAGGAGGAATTAATATTGCAGATGAATACATCAATATTAATAGTAAATACGGACATTGGAAAGATAATGGAATAAGAATTAAAGGAGATGCCGTTTGGAACTATACTGTTATGTTTTTAAGCTTATGGAATGCTTTTCAAAAAGAAGATGAAGATTTTACCAAATTCAAATATGACTTCCAAAATTCCAATATAGACAAAGGCTATGTTGTACCTTATGGTGAAACTCCATTAGATGAAGAAATCACAGGAGAAGATGTTTACTTGAATATCATAAATCAAGCAAACGATTATGTGTATATTTTTACACCTTATTTAATAATTGATACAGATATGATTAATAGTTTAAATTTAGCAGCTAAACGAGGTGTTGATGTTAGAATTGTTATTCCTGGAATACCAGATAAAAAAGTGGTTTATACGTTATCAGAATCACATGTTGAGCCATTATTAAAATCTGGAGTAAAAGTATATAAATACACGCCTGGATTTGTACATGCAAAAGTATTTGTATCAGATGATAAAATTGCAACTGTAGGAACAATTAATTTAGATTATAGAAGTTTGTATTTACATTTTGAATGTGGATGTTATATGGAGAATGTAGATGCAATAAAAGACATAAAAGAAGATTTAATTGATACTATTGAAAAAAGCCATGAAGTTACTGAAAAAGAAATTACACCTAATTTATTAAAATGGATTTGGCAAGCTTTATTAAGATTAGTTGCACCGCTTATGTAATTTATGAGTTATAGATTTTATTATAAATAATGCTATAAAAATAGACTAGATTTTCTAGCCTATTTTTCTTCATTATCTAACTTATTTGAAATATTATTTTGCAATTCTTCTAAAAATTTTTTACTTGGTTCAGAAAATACTTGATACTTTTTCCATATAATCATGATATTAGACATTAGTTTAGGTTTTAAAGGCTTAAAAACTAAATTACTAATATTAGTAGTATTTATTAAATGATCAATACAAAAAGCATTTCCAATGCCTTCTTCAACCATTAAACCAGCATTATAAATAAGATTGTATTTAGCAACAATATTTAAATCGTGTTTTCTATTTTCAAACCAGTTTTTTAGATTTGGTGCATCATTCGTTTGACTAGGGAAAATAAGAGGCATTTTAATCATGTCATCTAAAGTTATATAGTCTTTAGATGCAAATGGATCATCTTTTTTCATTAAAATTCCCCAATTATCAAAGTATGGAAGTTTAATAAAATCATATTTTTTTAAATCTGCGACACCCATAAGAACACCAAAATCTAATAAACCCTTATCTATTCTTTCACAAATAATATCGCCATTTCCACTATACATTTGAAAATGTATTTTAGGATATTTATTAGAAAGAGATTTCATTGTTTGTGTAATTATTTTCATTCCATCTGATTCACCACCACCAATTAAAACTTCGCCAGACAAATCAGTATGAGTTTGGATAAATTCATTACTTGTCTTATCAACTAAATCTATAATTTCTTGAGCTCTTTTCCTTAACAATATGCCATCATCAGTTAAAGCTATTTTTCGATTACTTCTAATAAATAAGTCTTTACCAAGCTCTTTTTCTAATCTTTGTATAACTTTTGTAAGTCCTGGTTGACTAATATATAAAGATTCAGAGGCAAGCTTTATACTTTCTTCTCTTGCAACTGCTAAAAAATATCTTAAATCACTTATTTCCATACATATCACTCCTAAAAATTAAGAATATTATATTATATTTTCACATAACTGTAAATTATATATTCCTATAACAAATAAGTAATTGTTATTTATTAAATGATAAGTTATAATACAATTGAAATTAAAAAGAAAGATAAGATGAGTAATGAGAGGAGAACAAAATTTAAAAGAAGCAATTAAACAAAATTTGGTTGACAGTGGATGCAACAAAAAGCAAATTGAAGATTTTTTTAAATTATATGAAGAAAATAATAAAGAGCAAATATTAAAAATGTTGAAAGCACATAAAGAAAACTTATTAAAAAAATTAAGAACAGATAAAAGAAAAATTGATGATTTAGATTATTTAATTATAGATATTCAAAATAATTTTAAAAACTGAAAGGAAGTAAGATTATGAACAAAAAAATCATTATATCTATTATTTTTGTAATTATTATCTTAATAGGAATAATAAGTAGTGTATTATTTAATAAATTAAATATGAAAAATAATAGCAATTCAGAAATAGAGAATATAGATAGTAATCCTGTAAAAAATGAAACTATATCAAGTAATACATCTAATTTAGTACAAGAACAAATAACGCAAACTAAAAAGGAAAGTATGGATATGATAAAAATTAAAGTTAATAATAATGTTTTAGAAGTTAATTTAGAAGATAATGAAGCTACAAGAAGTCTAGTAGAAAAATTAAAAAATGGAGATATTAGTGTAAATGCAAATGAGTATGGTGGATTTGAAAAAGTTGGAAATTTAGGATTTAGTTTACCACGAAATGATGAAAGTATAACTACATCAGCAGGAGATATAGTTTTATATCAAGGAAATCAAATTTCTTTATTTTATAATTCAAATTCATGGAGCTACACAAAGCTTGGTAGAGCCACAAACGTAAATGGTGATGAATTAAAAGATATATTAGGCTCAGGAGATGTAACTTTAATATTAAGTTTAGATTAAAGGATGGTATTAATGGAATTAATAGAAAATAAAAAATATGATGAAGAAAGAGCTTTATATAATATAAAAGATACAGAGGTTAAAAATTGCATATTTGCAGGACCACAGGATGGAGAATCAGTCTTAAAAGAAACAAGAAATATTGTTGTAGATAAATGTAAATTTTCTTTAAGATATCCAATGTGGCATGTACAGAAATACGAACTTCTAAACTCTGAATTAGATGATAAAACAAGAGCTTCTTTATGGTATTCAAATGATGGAAAAATAAAAGAAACAACAATAACAGGAGTTAAAGCATTAAGAGAATGTAATAATACATTGATAGAAAATTGTAAGATAGATTCAGTAGAATTTGGATGGAAAACTAATAATACTGAAATGAAAAATACAGAAATAGTATCAGAGTATATATTTTTAGATAGTAAAAATATAAAATTAGATAAAGTTAATTTTAAAGGGAAATATTCTTTCCAATATACAGAAAATGTAGAAATTACAAACTCCATATTAGATACAAAAGATGCTTTTTGGCATTCTAAAAATATAATAGTAAAGGATAGTGTTGTAAAAGGCGAATACTTGGCATGGTTTTCAGAAGGACTAACTCTTATTAATTGTAAAATTATTGGGACACAGCCTTTATGTTATTGTAAAAACTTAAAATTAATAAATTGTGAAACTGAAGGATGTGATTTATCATTTGAATATTCGGAAGTAGATGCAGATATTAAAGGAAATATTATTTCAATAAAAAATCCTAAATCAGGAGTAATAAAAGTAGATAGTGTAGATGAAATAATAAATGAGGATTCTATTATGGAAGTTAAGGCACAAGTAATAATTAAGGAAAAATAAATATAAAGGAGAAAGTTAAAAATGAGTAAAAAAGTTGTAGTTGTATCAAGTAGTTATAGAAAAAATGGAAATAGCGAAACTTTAGCAAATGAATTTATTAGAGGAGCAAAAGAAACTGGCAATGAAGTAGAAACAATATATCTTCGTGATATAAATTTAAATTATTGTAGAGGATGTTTTGCTTGTTTAAAATTAAATCATTGTGTTATAGATGATGATGCAAAAGAATTAATGGAAAAGGTTAGAACAGCTGATGTTCTATGCTTTGCAACACCAATTTATTATTATGCTGTAAGTGGGCAACTTAAAACATTTTTAGATAGGATGAATCCTATTTATAGTGCTGGTCATAATTTCAAAGATGTGTACCTATTAACAGCAGCAAATGATACAGATGAAAGAGCTATGGATGGAGCAATAAAAGATATAGAAGGTTGGGTAGAATGCTTTGATGGAGTAACTTTAAAAGGCATTGTAAAAGGAACTGGTGCAAATGATGTAGGAGATATATTAAGCCACAAAGATAAATTAGAAGAAGCTTATAATTTAGGAAAAAATATATAGGTTGGAGGTGAGATAAATGAACAAAAAAGTATTAATTGTGATTTTAGTTTTATTAGTTGTAATTGGTTTGATTTTAGGAAGATATTTTTTATTTAATAAAAATGAACATAACTCTCAAGCAAATCAATATAGTAGTGAAACGGGTAGTAATGAAAAAAACAATATACAAAATAATAGTGAAAAAAGAACTGCGACAAATAGTTTAAGAGAAGGAGAATCTATTCAAACACAAGATAAAAATAAAGCTACAAGAGTTGTAAATGGTGGAACAAAAATAAAAATGACATTTGGGGATACAATTATTTACGGAGTTTTAAATGATTCTGAAACAGCAAAAGCATTGATTCAAAAGTTGCCTATTACACAACATGAATCAAGATATACACATGATTTTTGTGGTGTAACAGAAAAATTACCATATAATGAAGATGAAGTTCATTATGGTTGGCTAAATGGAGATATTGATTATGCTATAGATGCACCATATTATACAATTCTTTTCAAAGATGAAGAAATATCAGAACAGTATGGAGATCAAGTAAATATAGGGGTTATAACTTCACCAATTAGTGAAATTGATAAATTAAGTGGAAGCTTTGATGTTAAAATAGAATTAGATAATTAAAGGTATATGAAAATGAAAAATAAAGTATATAGAATGATTGTAGATATTTTAATGTTTATATTTATGTTATTAGATTATTCAAAGATATATACAGGGCAATTAATACATGAAATATTAGGTATTGCATTATTAATATTATTTATCATACATAACATTTTAAATATAAACTTTTATAAAAATATATTTAAAGGAAAATATAATTCTTCAAGAGCCTTTTTAACAATCGTTGATATTGGATTTCTAATATTTATGGCTCTTACAATAATTTTAGGAGTACCAATATCGAAAGAATTATTTAATTTTTTTAGTATTGCTAATGGATCTATAATTAGTAAACTTCATATATTGTTCAGTTATTGGGGAATGCTATTTTTAGCAATGCACATAGGATTACACATTAAAACATTTTTTGCAAAATTAATCTGCAAAGTAAAGAAGAATAATTTAATAAAATATGTAGTAATTTTGTTGCAAATATTAATTGTAATTTATGGAATAAAATTATTTTTTAATACAAATATAATTAATTATTTAATTGCAAAATCATCATTTGGCAATTATACAAAAAATATTTGGATTTCATTATGGAATAATTTTATGATAATTTTCGCAATAGCTATAATAACATACAATTTTGAAAGAATAATAAATTTAAATAATAAAGGAAAGAAGGAATAATCCATGAAAAAAGTTAAAATAATTATTTGTTTAATAGCATTAGTAGTTATCGGAGGATTAGCTTTTGTTATTATAAAAAACATTAATACAGAAGATAAGCAAACTTTAGATGTGTCAATTACTGATGAACAAGGAAAAGAAGCAAAATTAAATTTAAATAGCGATAAAATATTAGTTATTTATTTTTCTGAAACAGGAAATACTCAAAAATTAGCAAAACTTATTAGTGATAAAGTTGGTGGAGATTTTGTGAGAATTGAAACAGAAAAAGTGTATCCAGAAGATTATGAAAAATTGGTAGATGACGCTAAAAAAGAAAAAGATAATAACGATAGACCAAAATTAAAAGAATTAAACATTAATTTAGAAAATTATGATATTATATTTGTTGGTTATCCAATATGGTGGTATCAAATGCCAATGGCTATGTATACATTTTTTGATAATTATGATTTTGCAAATAAAACTATAATTCCATTTAATACTCATGAAGGATCAGGAAGTTCTGGAACTTATGAAGATATTCAAAAATTAGAGCCAAAGGCAAAGGTATTAGAGGGGTTACCAATTCGTGGTGGAGATATGACTTCAGACCAAAGCAATAAAGTTGATAATTGGTTAAAAAATTTAGATATTTAAAAAATGTGGAGGTATTAAAATATGGAAGAATTAAATTTAGTTCAAGAATGGGATAAAACATTCCCTAAAAGTGAAAAAGTAAATCATAGAAAGGTAACTTTTCATAATAGATTTGGAATAACATTAGTAGCTGATATGTATGAGCCAAAAGATATTGAAGGAAAGCTTCCAGCAATAGCAGTATGTGGACCTTTTGGAGCAGTAAAAGAACAATGTAGTGGATTATATGCACAAACTATGGCCGAAAGAGGCTTTTTGACCATTGCATTTGATCCTTCTTTTACAGGAGAAAGTTCTGGAAAAGTTAGAAATGTTGCATCTCCTGATATAAACACAGAGGATTTTGGGGCAGCAGTAGATTACTTATCAATTCAAGAAAATGTTGATCCTGAAAAAATAGGAATTATTGGTATTTGTGGTTGGGGAGGTTTAGCCTTAAATGTTGCTAGTATTGATACAAGAATAAAAGCTACTGTTTGTTCAACAATGTATAATATGAGTAGAGTAAATCATAATGGATATTTTGATGCTACAACTGAAGATGAGCTATATGAATTAAAGAAAAATTTAAATGCTCAGAGAATTGCAGATTATAAAAATGGAGATTATAAGTTAGGTGGAGGATGTTTAGAACTTCCTGTTCCAGATGATATGCCATTCTATGTTAAAGATTATAGTGAATACTATAAAGGAAGAGCTTATCATAAAAGAAGCCTTAATTCTAATGGTGGATGGAATATGACTTCAAGCCTTTCGTTTATAAATACACCTCAACATACATTTACTGGAGAAATTAGAAATGCAGTTTTAATTATTCATGGAGAAAAAGCTCATTCTTGTTATTTTAGTAAAGATGCTTATAATGATATGATAAAAAATGGAAAATATACGGAAAATAAAGAACTTATGATTATTCCTGATGCAGTACATACAGATTTATATGATAATTTAGAAGTTATTCCTTTTGATAAAATGGAGAATTTTTTCAAAGCCAATTTAAAATAAGGTAGTGTTTATATGAAACAAAAATTGTTAATATTGATTTTTTTGTTAGCTATTGCATTTATTATTATATTATCAATAATATTTATTCAAAATAGTAGTAAAAGAACAATAAAGAATGATGAAAAGAATGTAAATGACTGTCTTGGTTGTGAATTTTGTCATGAAACTGGAAAAGGTCAATGCTCTCAAAAAGATGATATGTACGAAATCTATAAGTCAATGAAAGAAAGTGAAATGTTAGTTTTAGCATCTCCAATTTACTATAAAGGTGTAAGTGGAAAACTAAAATGTGTTATAGATAGGTTTTATGCAGTTCTTTACCCTAGTAATCAAACTAATATAAAAAAGATTGCTATGTTTTTAGCATCTGGTTCATCACATCAATACGAAGGTGCAATATTTTCATATGAAGGTGATTTCATTGATTATTTAGGTTTAGAAGGTATGGGTGTATATACTTCTTATGATGATAATATTGATGAAAAACTAAAAGAACTTGGAAAGTCTCTTTAAAAAATGAACGTAAGACTAAGATAGTCAGAACAAGTTAAATCTTCAACTTGTTAACTAAATTTTGGTATTGTTAACAAATTAAATTTTATATTTGAGTAGGCATAGGCTTACTCATTTTTTATTTCACATTTTTGCAAAAAGTGTGGCATAATACATATATCATATTAAAAGTTGGTTGTTTATTTTTAAATGTTATTATAGAATATCAATAAATTAAATAATGGAGGAAAATTAGAATGGGATTATTTGGAGGAAATAAAGAAAATTATAAAGATAAGAAAAGTATAATTATATATTTTTCAAGAGCTGATGAAAATTATTTTGGTGGAACAATGAAGTATATAGAAAAAGGAAACACAGAAATTATTGCAGAGTATATCAGAGATATAGTTGGAGCTGATATTTTCAAAGTTGAACCACAAGTTCCATATTCTGCAGATTATATGCAATGTATTGAAGAAGCAAAGGTTAGAACAAGAAATCATAATGCGCCAATTAAAGAAAATGTTCCAGATTTATCTTCTTATGAAGTAATATATGTAGGTTCTCCAGTATATTGGGGAGGTATGCCAGAAGAATTATTTACTGCATTAAAGGAATTAGATTATACTGGAAAAACAATTAGACCTTTTGTAACACATGAAGGTTCAGGTTTATCTAGCATTCCTAATCAATTAAAAGACATTTGTAACGGAGCAACAGTGACAAATGGTTTAGCAATATCCGGTTCAAGTGTAAATTCTGCAAAAAGTAAAGTTGAAAATTGGATATAAGAAAGAGTGAACTTAATATGAAAGGAGAATAGTAATATGGAATATGAAGAAGGTTATGTATACAAACTTATGGACAATGGAGGGCCAACAGATGTAAGAGAACCTTATTTCAAAGAGGCTGTAAATGAAATGATGAGAGCAAGAGTTTTGTGTGCAAAAGCAAATGCATTACTTCCAGATGATTCAACCTATGTGAGTTATTTAGAAGAATTATTTGGAATAAAATTAGACACATGTAGAATCTTAACACCATTTATTTGTGATTTCGGTAATAGAGTCAAGTTTGGTAAAGGTGTGTTTATAAATCATTCTGCAATTTTTTCTGCTTCAGGTGGAATTGAATTTGAAGATGGGGTGCAATTAGCCCCAGGAGTAAAAATTGCAACAATTAACCATGATTTTAATGAAAGACATACAAAATATACTTATGGAAAAGTTACAATTAAAAAGAATGCATGGATTGGAATGGGAGCAACAATATGTCCAGGAGTTACAATTGGCAAATATGCTGTTGTTGGAGCAGGAAGTGTTGTTACAAAAGATATACCGGATTATGGAGTGGCAGTAGGTTGCCCTGCAAAAGTTATTAAAATGCAGAATCCTGAAGATCAAAAAGAATAGATTAGAAAAAATAGTAAGAATGGTATATATAAAAAAAGTCGAAAGAAGCAAAATGTTTTTTGCTTTTTTCTTTGTTGCATATTGACATTTTAATGAAATATCAATTAAATTATACTAAAATATAAGATTTTGTAGAATATAAATAATATTGGAGGAATAGCAATGGCGTTTACAATTAATATTTATTATACAGGTTCAAATGGCTCAGCAAGAAATTTTGCTGAAGAAATGCTTAGTTCAGGAATTGTCCAAGAAATTAGAAATAAAAAAGGAAATCTACGATATGAATATTATTCGCCAATTGATAATAAAGAAACAATACTTTTAATAGATAGTTGGGAAAATCAAGAAGCTTTAGACGAACATCACAAGTCTGAAACTATGAATAAAATTATTGAATTAAGAGATAAATATGATTTACATATGAAGGTGGAAAGATATATTTTAGAAGATAACAATGAAAAAGATAACAAATATATAAAAAAATAATTATATGGAGGTAAAAAAATGGTAAAACAAACAGCAGGTAGAGAGCAATTAGGAAAGTTCGCAGAAAAATTTGCAGAATTAAATGATGATGTATTATTTGGAGAAGTATGGTCAAGAGAAGATAAATTATCTTTGAGAGATAGAAGTCTAGTAACAATATGTGTATTTATGGGAAAAGGGTTAGTAGATAGTTCATTAAAATATCATATTATGAATGCAAAAAAGAATGGAATTACTTTATCGGAGATGGCAGAGATTGTTACTCACGCTGCATTTTATGCAGGATGGCCAAATGCTTGGGCAGTATTTAATTTAGTTAAAGAAGTATATGCAGACGAAATACAAAACAATCATGCAGATAGAGGGACAACTCACGGAGGAGCTTTCGGCATGGGAGAACCTAATGTAAATTATGCTAAGTACTTTATTGGTAATTCTTACTTAAAAATGTTAGATAAAACAGAATCTGGAGTTAGTTTTGCAAATGTAACTTTTGAGCCAGGTTGTAGAA
>Ga0247611_10011144_pt1 | contig 10415 bp, 13 predicted proteins | sample 177DNAGHGhighgp2_FD_192422 | JGI IMG/M metagenome (GOLD analysis project Ga0247611, IMG submission 192422) | Sheep rumen microbial communities from Palmerston North, Manawatu-Wanganui, New Zealand - 1770 DNA GHGhigh gp2 | ecosystem: Host-associated > Mammals > Digestive system > Stomach > Rumen... | reverse complement strand
TAATGTATATTTTAAGTCTAAATTATTTTTTCCCATGAATTGAATTATACTACAAATTAAAATTTTACAGATGTATCAAACAGAGTATTTTTATAATATCTTACGTCCTCGGTAGGTTGGATATATTCTTCTTTTTTTAATTCTTTTCTTATGAAAACAGAAAAGATTTTAGTATCGTAAACTTTTATCCAATCTTGCTGTGTTTGCATTTTTTCATAGACATTGTTATACATATTATCAAGTAGAATAATATCTGTAGGATATTTAGTAAGTATTTCATCCCAATTATCTTTTAATAAATAAAAATTTTTCATTGTTGTTTCTAAATTTTCATTGTAAACTTCTTCATATCTTCCGTCCATATATATTTTATTTTGCGGGTATAGTTTATATGCAATAAAGCTGCCATAACCGAAGTTTGATAAAATATTCCCTTTTATATTATTGATTTTTATAAATTCAACTTCTCTATGCGGATAAATTATTTTACCGAGAGGTACGTGTTTATTAATTATATAAACAAAACCCGTTGTGCATATAAGAAAAATTATAACAGCACAAAAACAGTTTATAAATTTTGGAATCTTTGTTTCAAGATATTTTGCAAAATCTTCATAACAAAATGCCGTACCGGAAATTATAAAGAAAGGTATTAATTTTACATGACTAATAGCAAGATATAGAGTAACAAGTAATACTAAATATTTTGTTTTATCAATATTAACCGGTGTCATTTTTAAAGATTTATTTGCTTTGAATATTTTATGTATAACAAATATTTCAAGTGATATTATAGACATCATAAAAATTTTAAACGGAATATGGTTTAGCATATGAATTTTTGAAAACAAACCCAACCATTCTACAACATCAGGTCTTTCCATAGTATTTGCATAAATCAAAAAACTTATAAATTTTATGCCCCATGGATTTATGACTAAACATATTGTAGATACAAATAAAGTTGTTAATAAATATTTTCTTAGTTTTTTATTTGTTATTTCTCCGACAAAATATAAGAAAATTAAGCCTAATCCGGATACTACACCTCCATGAAGATTGTTCCACAGTATTGTTATAATCGGTAATAAAAAGGATAATTTATATTTACCTTGACGAATATTTTCAAGCAAATATATAAATAACGTAAAACACAAATAACTAAACAGTTGACACCTGATTGGAATACATGTCTTATTCATAAATATACATATAAAAATAAACCAATATAAAAGGTTATAAGGCGAAGATATCCCTCTTTTTTGTATAGTTTTTATAAGGAAATAAACTACTCCCAAAAGCAATAACGCTTGCAGGACTATTAAACTGTAACTTCCTAAATATTTTAAAAAACAATAAAAAATCACTCCTGAACCATATTCGTGGTCGTACCATACATGTGTCGGGGTATAAGAAAGGAAATCTGTTTTCAGTACATGATGCCCTTCAATTACTCCCATACCGGCAATTAATCTTGCCCATAAATCATAGTCAAGATATAATTTTTGTGATGTCATTATGAGAAATAATAAAAATATTGCAACAAAAAATAATATAATAAATACTCTCTTTTTCATACGAAAAGCATATAACAAAAGAAAAGATTCGACAATGTCGAACCTTTTCTTTAAAAGCTATATTTTATGTTAATTAAGCTGCAATTTCACCTTTAATTTCGCGAATAAGATATTCAGCAACCCATTCAAAATCTTTGTTGTCTTGAGCTGCTTTTTCAAGATATTTAATGGATGCATCACCGATTCTGATTAAAGTCATTGCAACAACACCTCTTTTGATACCTTTTACTACTTGTAATTGGTCAACTAATTGAGGAACTACGGATGTACCGCAATCAACTAACATATTTTCTAATTCATTCTTAGTTGTATTATCTGCATTTTCTAATTTTGTAAGAATTTCGTTAATTTTATCCATTTTCTGTCTCCATATTTTCTAATCTATGTTAACATTATAATTCAAAATCTTACCAAACTCAGTTTTCCTTACATAATCTTTATATCTTTATAAAGATTTCCCGAAAATGCCTTTAAATTCTATATTTGCAGATATAAAGGTTTAACCTTGAAAATTTATATTTGCTCGGAAGTTTTAGTTTCTTCTTTAATATATTGTTCAAGAATTTCTACTGCATCCCCAACCAAATCTACACAAGGACGCTTTTTGTAATAGGTTTCAGTTCTTTCACTCGGAGTAGGTGAAGTTGAAGTTTCTACACCCTGCAAAAGTTCTCTGCAAATAATACTTCCGTTCATATCTTTAAATCTTTTTGCAAGTTCTTGTATTCTTTTATACTGAGTTCCTTTATCTTCCGGTGAGTTGTTTGAGGATGCGAAAGCAAGTCCTGCTGCCATGAACATTCCGCTTACAGTACCGCAGACTTCTCTCATTCTTCCCATGCCGCCGCCGAAGGAGGAGGAGATTTTCATTGCAGTATCAAAATCCATTCCTAATTCTTCGCAAAATACCCCCAATACTGCTTGGGAACAGTTATATCCTGACTTAAACAATTCTTTTGCTTTTTCTGATTTGTTACTCATAAAAATACTCTCCTAAAGTTTTGTAAACCGATTAAACAAATCCTTTTATAACACTTTAAAAGCCTTATAACAACTGTTTTTGAAATAATTGTAACGAATTGTAAAGTTTTAGTCAAAAATAGTAAATTATTTTTTTCACGGTACTTTAAAATAGTACAATAAGGAAAAGGTAAAAAAGGAAAACTAGTAAAGGTGGGGGTGCTAATGTTAGAGAAGTTTAAAAATTTAAAAATCGTAAAGCAGCTTAATGAAACTATCAGTCCGAAGTTAAGATGGCTGAACTACGCAAAGACAACCAAAAACAAAAATACAACCGAATATATCTCAGAGGTTACCGGAATAGATGACCTCAAATCAACTTCTGACGAAAGGAGGCTGGAAGCAATGGTCAGAGAACAATTAAAAGAAGAATTTCCAAACATAGAAAAAATGAAATCCTATGAACTTCTTGTAGATGCAGTAATGCATAATTTGAGAAAAAAACAGCTTCAAGCCATGGATGAACATGATTTAAAATAGTAAATCGTGATTATCAATTTAGCATAACAAAGTAGCACCTTTTGATTTAAGGGTGTTATTTTTGTTTTTAAAGTCAGTAAAGTAGCTCAAGCCTTATGTAGTGTTAATTGAGAATGAAAAATAGAGAATTTTTAACGTAAATATTCTTAACTCTCAATTCTCAATTAATTAAAAAGATTTCCTTGCTTCTTAACTCCGTTCAAAATTGACATCCCGCTTTTAGCAAGTACAATAAACTTGTATACAACTTGAAGGGAGTTAATAATAAACATGTTAGATCGAATTCAAATTACAAAAGAAGTAGAAGAAATGTGCTGCGTAAAACGCGGTGTTAAAGGTGAACCGGCTCCTATACCTCAAGAAGGTCAATGGACAAAATGTAAAGAAATAAAAGACATTTCCGGTTTAACTCACGGTTGCGGTTGTTGTGCACCTCAACAAGGTACTTGTAAGTTAACTTTAAATGTTAAAAACGGTATTATTCAGGAAGCTTTGGTTGAAACTATCGGTTGTTCCGGTATGACTCACTCTGCAGCTATGGCAGGTGAAATTCTTCCGGGTAAAACAATATTAGAAGCTTTAAATACTGACCTTGTTTGTGATGCTATTAACGTTGCTATGAGAGAATTATTCTTGCAGATTGTTTACGGCAGAACTCAGTCAGCTTTTTCTGAAAACGGTTTGCCGGTTGGTGCAGGGCTTGAAGATTTAGGCAAAGGCTTATGCTCTATGTGTGGTACAATCCACTCTACAAAACAAAAGGGTGTAAGATATCTTCAATTAACCGAAGGTTATATTCTTGAATTAGGTTTGGATAAAAATAATGAAGTTATAGGTTACAAATTCGTTAACCTTGGCAAAGTTATGGATGCTATCAAAAAAGGCGAAGATGCAGGCGAAGCATTCAAGAAAAATATCGGAACTTACGGCAGATTTGCTGATGCGGTTAAGACTATTGACCCTAGAAAAGAATAGTTTTAATACGATAGGATGTTAAGACGGTAAGTTATTTACAAATATATTTACAGAATTAAAATAATGAGGAAAATAAGAAATGACAGTAAAATTTGAAGGACAAGACAGACGTGAAGCTACTTTGAAAAAAGTTTTGCCTGAATACGGTTTCAAATCTTTGGAAGAAGCTCGCGATTTGTGTTTATCAAAAGGCATTGATGTAGATGCTATTGTTAAAGGTATTCAGCCGATTGCATTTGATAATGCTTCTTGGGCATATACTTTAGGCTGTGCTATTGCAATCAAAAAAGGTATAAAAGATGCTGCTGATGTTGCAGAAACTATCGGTATCGGTTTGCAAGCTTTTGCTGTACCGGGTTCTGTAGGTGATACAAGAAAAGTTGGTCTTGGTCATGGTAACTTGGGTGCTATGCTTTTAAGAGAAGAAACAAAATGCTTCTGTTTCCTGGCCGGTCACGAATCTTTTGCAGCTGCTGAAGGTGCTATCGGTATTGCAAGAAACGCAAATAAAGTAAGAAAAGAACCTTTAAGAGTTATTTTAAACGGTCTTGGTAAAGATGCTGCGTATGTAATCTCAAGAATTAACGGATTTACTTCTGTTGAAACTCAATATGATTACAAAACAGGCGAATTAAAAATCGTTAAAGAAATACCATTTTCAGACGGAGAAAGAGCAAAAGTAAGATGCTACGGTGCTGATGATGTATCCGAAGGTGTTGCTATTATGATTAAAGAAGGCGTTGACGTATCTATTACAGGTAACTCAACTAACCCTACACGTTTCCAACACCCTGTTGCAGGTACTTATAAAAAATGGTGCTGGGAAAATGGCAGAAAATATTTCTCAGTAGCATCTGGTGGTGGTACAGGCAGAACTCTTCACCCTGATAACGTAGCAGCAGGTCCTGCTTCTTACGGTATGACTGATACTATGGGAAGAATGCACGGTGATGCTCAATTTGCAGGTTCTTCTTCAGTCCCTGCTCACGTTGAGATGATGGGTGTTATCGGTATGGGTAACAACCCGATGGTAGGTGCTACCGTTGCATGTGCAGTTGCTGTTTCTCAGGCTATGAGTAAGTAGTTTATTATAGTTTAATAAAACAAAATAACCTTATTTCGGTTTTGAAATAAGGTTATTTTTTATATACAAACATAATGTATATTCATGTAGAAATGATTTCATTAAAAAAAATACTATATATACAGTATTTAAAAAGTTCTGATAAAATTTATAATAATAATGTCGCATATCATTATACAAAGAGGATGGTTTGAAAAAATTTCTCAATTTTAACATTATAACTTTATTGTGTTTGCCAATATTATTTATAGTTGCTGTAAAATTCATGGTTCTAAATTTTTCGGGGCATAGTATTTGTATTTTTAAAATGTTTACCGGGCATGATTGCTGGGGCTGCGGCATGACAAGAGCTTTTAACGAATTATTCAATTTTAATTTTTACGGAGCATATCAATATAATCCGCGAATAGTGATAGTTGCACCATTGATGTTTTATATATGGCTGCATACATTGTATAGAGAATTAAAAACTGTTCATGAAATAAGCGAGCAGCAGGAATAAAGAACAAATAAAGGAGAATTTATATGAAAAAAAAGAAAAATTATACAATAACACTATTATTAGCTTTCTTTTTGGGGGAATTGGGTGCACATAAATTTTATACAGGTGATATAGTAATGGGTATTATATACCTTTTTTCCGGAGGCGGATGCGGAATTTTATGGTTAATTGACCTTATAAAAATATGTTTTAATAAATTTAGAACTATTGATGAGCAAAAGCTTGATGGCTATAATCCTGTTTTGGGAACTATAGTATTTATAATCCTGATTGCTCTTATTATTACGTCTTTACAGGCATTATTAAAGGCTTAATTATTGAGTTTTGTATAAATAAAAATAAAAGTTATTCACAATATAAGTGAACAGGAACAACAGTAAAAAAAGAAAGGATGTTTAAAAATGGAAGAAAGAAAAAGTTACACAGTGACATTATTGTTGTCATTCTTTTTAGGTGGATTAGGTATTCACAGATTTTACACAGGACACATTGGAATTGGTATTGCTCAACTTTTGACTTGCGGCGGTTGCGGTATTTGGGCATTAATAGATTTCATTATGATTTGCTTTAACAATTACAAAGATGCACAAGGGCAGGAATTAGGCGATTATAACCCGACTTTAGGTAAAGTGTTCTTTGGTATTTGGGTTGCATGTGTAATATTATCTATATTCTTTTATGCAACTATGTTTGCAGAAGTAATGAAAGGTATATAAGGTTATAATATATGGCAACAAAAATATGTCCGCACTGTGGTGCTGAAATTGCAGATACTGCAACAAGATGTTATAACTGTAAGGAATGGTTGACAGATAATGTTCCGCTTATAAACGAATCTAAACCGCAAGAATTTTTGGTAGAACTGATTTTGTGTTGGTTCTTAGGATGTTTTGGGGTTCATAGATTTGTGAGCGGAAATATTGCAATGGGTATTTGTCAATTACTTACTCTTGGAGGTTGTGGTATTTGGGTATATGTAGACTTTATCCTTATATGTTTCAATAAATATAGGGATAGTGAAGGTCGATTATTGGCTAAATACGACAAAAATATAGGTATTGTTTGCTTTGTATTAAGCTTAGTACCTTTATTCCTTATACTGTTATGTATAATAGGTATATTCCTTGCAATATCAATACCTGCGATGGTAAGGTAATCGGAGGGTAAATCATATGACAGAAAAATGTCCGTTTTGCAACAGTAATGTTGAAAGAACTGATTCGGTGTGTCCGGCATGTCAAAGTCCATTGGATGTTGAGTGCCCATACTGTAAGCAGACAATTAAAGCATATGACAAAACTTGTCCTTACTGCACAACAGTTCTTGTAAAATCTGATTATTCAAAACCGTTATTTATTTTAGGTACGGTTCTAAGTATTTCGTGGTGTATAGGAAATATTTTGATTTTAGCTTTGTTCTCCTATTATCCGCAAGTATTTTCAACAAGTAATAAAACATCTTATCGTGAAGAATTTTGGGTAGCAGATTATGAAAGACTTTGTGCATATGGTCTGATTGTACCTTTTGTACTCTTTATTATCTTGGCAGTTGGTAAAAGTAAATTCAGAAATGGTGCAATAGCAGGTCTGATTGTAAATGCAGCATTATTTGTTGCTTTTTCAATCTATGCATTGTATTTAAAATTTAATTTTACATAAATTAAAAGAATACAAAAAATGGACTATCTTTTTTAGATAGTCCATTTTTTTTGTGTTTATACTTAAGCTTGTTTCTGTTGAGCACTTATTGCATTTGAAATGATTTCCATTTCTTCTAATGATGCATATACAGCGTGGCAGCCGCAGTCAACATATAAGATTTGACCGGTTGTGCCTGTTGACAAATCAGATGCTAAATATAAACCTGCTTTACCAACATCTTCCAACGCAACATTTCTGTTAAGCGGAGCTTTTGCAATAGCTGCTTTAAGCATTTTGTCGAAACCTGAAATACCTTTTGCCGCAAGTGTTTTAACAGCACCGGCAGATATACAGTTAACACGAACATTTTTCTTACCTAAATCAGCAGCTAAGTATCTCATTGAAGATTCTAATGCGGCTTTAGCTACGCCCATTATGTTGTAGTTTGCAACTACATACTCAGAACCCAAATAAGTCATGGCAAATATTGAACCGCCTTCGTTGATAATAGGTTCAGCATATTTACATAAAGTGATTAATGAATAAGCACTTATGCCCATTGCCAAATCCCAACCTGCACGAGATGTATCAATAAATCTGCCTTGTAAATCTTCTTTAGCAGCGAAAGCAACAGCATGTACAACGAAATCAATTTTGCCGTAAACTCTTTCACATTCTTTGAATACTGCAGCTACTTCATCTTCTTTTGTAACATCACATGACATTATTATTTTTGCATTCATTTCTTCTGCTAATGGTCTTACACGTTTTTCCATAGGTTCACCGGCATAAGTAAATGCAATATCTGCTCCGGCTTCATAAAGTTGTCTTGCAATAGCATAAGCTATACCATGAGTATTAGAAACTCCGAAAATAACACCTTTTTTACCTTCCATCAATTTCATAATATTTTATCTCCCTTTTCTTCTATACTAAGATAACTGAAACATACTATCACAAACAGTACGATTAAGCAAGATAATATTAAGCTGTTCTTGCAACCGGTTATTTTTATGCTAAAATGAGGTAAAATTGACAGTTACAAAATTTTTAAGAGGAAGATATATGCAAGCTAGACGTGCTGCCAGAGAATTGGCTTTTATACTGTTTTCACAGTTTGATAAAAAGATTACAACATACTCAAAAGCTGAGTTAGAAGATATTATTTTAAAATCAGTCAGAATTTTAACAAGTAATGCAAGTGACGAATTGAAGGTCTCTTTAGGTGCATTAGTTGATATGAAAAATAAAATCGACGATTATGAAGCTGAACACGAAATTAATCTGAACAGACCAATTGAAGCTTCAAATGTACCTGTTCCTATGGTTTTGTCTTCTGATATGGCAGGCAGAATTGATGAAATGATTGGTATTGCGGAAAAAGCTCTTTTGGCTCTCGAAATTGCAGAATTTACAACACTTGAATCTCAAAGTGAAGTAAAAGATTACGCAATAGAAATTGCACAATATTTCCAAAAGAACCACGAAAAAGTTGATGAAGAAATCAAAAAATATGCTAAAAATTGGGATATTGACCGCTTGGTAAAAATGGATAAAGATATTCTGAGAATTGCAATAGTTGAGCTTCTTTACATAAAAGATGCACCGATGAAGGTTGTTGTTGATGAAGCTTTGGAATTAGCTAAAAAATATTCAACTGATGACAGCTATTCTTTTATTAACGGTGTTTTAGCAAAAGTTATTGTTGAAAACGGTTTGAAATAATGTTTGAATTTTTTAAAGAAAGTTATAATAACTTAAAAAATGCGGTGTCGAATACTGCTAAGAGTCTTGTCGGGAATGTAACTTCCGTAGTCGAAGGAGAAGATGAATTTTCGGAATTTGTCCTTGATGATATGGAAGATATGCTTATAAGTGCCGATTTGGGTGTTGATTATTCTGCTGAATTGGTTGATAGTCTTAGAAAACAGTCAAAAATTAAACCGTCTGATGTTAAAATCTATTTAAAGGAACAATTTAAGAAAACCTTATCAGATGCAGGTTCTACTGATTTGAAATTTGTTGATAACGATTTAAATATTTATTTTATTGCCGGGGTAAACGGTGTCGGCAAGACTACTTTAATTGCAAAGCTTGCTTATAAATTTAAGCAGGAAGGTAAAAAAGTTCTTATTGCAGCCGGGGATACCTTCAGAGCGGCAGCGGAAGAACAGTTAAATATATGGTCAAATCGGGCAGGCGCAGATATAGTGCGTCATGATAAGGCAGATCCTGCTTCCGTTGTTTACGAGGCTATTCAAAAAGCTAAGAAGGAAAGTTATGATGTCATCCTTGTTGACACGGCAGGAAGATTACAGAACAAATTTAATCTGATGGAAGAATTGTCCAAAATTAAAACTGTAATAGATAAAAATGCCCCTGAAAATTTAAGAGAGTGTATGTTGGTTTTGGACGCTAATACAGGTCAGAACGGATTACAGCAGGCAAAAGTTTTTCTTGAAGCCATAAATATAACGTCTGTTGCATTAACAAAACTTGACGGTTCTGCGAAAGGGGCTATTGTTCTTGCTATTGCCAAAGAAATGAAACTGCCTGTTAAATTAATCGGTGTTGGTGAAAAAATGGAAGATTTGAAGTCTTTTAATGCGGAAGATTTTATAAATGCTTTATTTGAGGAATAGATGAGAGTTTTACAATCTGTTAAAACTAAAATGGGAAATGACATAGAACTTATTGCTGCAGATGAAAATATATCTGAGTCCTTAGTATTGATTATCGGAGTTTTTCATGGTGATGAACCTCAGGGTAAATATTTGATAGATAAGTATTTAACCACATCAAAATCTTTGATTTCGAGGGGGGATAAAAGTTATACCGCAATTTTTATACCATGTCTTAATCCTGACGGGATGCAGCTAAATCAAAGAACTAATGCTAACGGGGTTGATTTAAACAGAAATTTCCCGACTAAAAATTGGGGTGAAGATACATCAAAAGCAGGCTCTAATCCCGCAAATTATTTTGGCGGACCTTCTCCCGCAAGTGAAATTGAAACTAAATTTGTTGCCGATATTATAGAAAAATACAACCCGAAATTAATTATTTCGCTTCATGCTCCATACAAAATTGTAAACTATGACGGGCCTGCAGAAGAAATTGCACAAAAAATATCAGAT
>Ga0247611_10011143_pt1 | contig 10417 bp, 11 predicted proteins | sample 177DNAGHGhighgp2_FD_192422 | JGI IMG/M metagenome (GOLD analysis project Ga0247611, IMG submission 192422) | Sheep rumen microbial communities from Palmerston North, Manawatu-Wanganui, New Zealand - 1770 DNA GHGhigh gp2 | ecosystem: Host-associated > Mammals > Digestive system > Stomach > Rumen... | reverse complement strand
GAATCATCCCCTGACGCCGTTGTATAGGATCCCTCTGCATGGGAATCCGCACCGGACGCCGTTGTTCTTTGCCCCTCTGCATGGGAATCCGCCCCGGACGCCGTTGTATAGGCCCCCTCGGCATGAGATGACTCTCCTGATGCTGTTGTGTATTTCCCCTCTGCGTGAGAAGCCAACCCAGACGCCTTGGTTCTTGATCCCATAGCGACAGAGTTTGCCCCTACATCCTTACCACTTCTCCCCATGCTGATTGAACCGGTAAACACGGGATTGTTTTTATCAGCCTTTCCGCTGACATCCCCACCGCCACCGGACATAGCCTTTTTGATAAAATATTCCAGCCGCGTGATCGGTTCTTCATTTTCTCCCGACAGAATGCGTTCCAAACGTGTAATAGGTTTCAAACTCAATGTGGGTCCCCTCCCTTTTTTAATCCTTGCTGTAATGGATTTCACAAGCATTGCCGCAGTCGGCAGAATAAATGTCAGCATCATCTGTTGATCCTCCGTGATCCGCGCTGTCCGCAAGCCCTTCGCCGATGATATACGCGATCAGGCTTGCCGAAGCCATGATCATGCCCGTCACCTGTTGCGCGACGCCTGCGTCCTTACCGATCGTCAGCAGCAGCATACTTACGAAGCCCGCAACGGCCGCCCAAAATTTACGGCTTGTAAGTTTACGTTTCCAGTCGATTTTCAATTTTTTTGTCCTCCTTATGAAATCGCGGTCAGCGCAAGCTGTCCGTTTGCAATGGTTATGCGGTATCGAGTACCTGTTACTGTGTCGTTAAGCTCTACGCCACCCGCGAACCATGCGTTGCCGTTCCAGTCCAAAGTATGGGCGTTGGAGCGCCGCGTACTGTGCCCCGTCGCCGCGCCGTTACCCACGATATGCGCGTAAGTGCCGTTGGTATCCGCGATGTTATACGTTCCCTCAACGTGCTGACCATAACCGTTTGCAATCGTTCCGACACCTTCTGCGTGAGTCCCGACGCCGTTTGATTCACTATACAGACCTTCCGCGTGTGAGGCTGTATTTGTTGCTTTCGTACCGGCACCCTCTGCGAAAGCCCCGTCGCCGCTTGCCGTTACGCCGTTGCCAACTGCAACCGAATAATCACCAATACTCCCAATACGGTTCATGCTCATATATCCGGTCATTGTAGGATTAGCACGGTCAACCTTCCCGGCAAGCGCACTTTGATCTGCTTTTGTAGCAAGCGCAGTAGTCATATCCGACTGGCTCACCTTGGTAGCAAGCTGATCATCAACGTATGCCTTGCTTGCTTTTTCGTCAAGCAGCTCGTACATTTCTGTAACATCTGCTTTCGTAGCAAGTGCATTTTCTGTTGCCGTTTTATCAGCCTTTTGAGCCAAACCCAATACCAAATCCTGTGCCAATGCCTTTTCGGACAACGCCGCCGTAACAACCCTGTTTTCAACGGGATTGGAACTGTTCGAATTTAACGATCCATCCACAATCCCGTTTAACAGAACGGAATTGGGGTCGTCGTAAGCGACGCCACCAACCCTGATATTCCCCGCGAACCAGGCATTACCGTCCCAATCCAACGTATGAGCATTGGAACGAGTTGCGACGTTGTTCACTTCTTTACCGTTGCCAACGATATGAGCATATTTCCCGGAGTCATCTTCCTGGTTAAGTTCTCCTTGGACGTGTTGATGTGCAGACGCTGCAATAGTTTTGTAGCCCTCCGCGTGAGATGTGTTTCCTGCTGCGATTGACCCGTTGCCCTCAACATGAGCGGTTTTACCGGATGCCTCCGTGTTATAACCCTCTGCGTGTGCGTAAGATTCTGAAGTTGTAGATTTACCCTCTGCATGCGATCCATGTGCATCGGCCAAAGTCGCAGAGTAATATCCCTCCGCATGAGAAGCAGTCGCAGCCGCGCTACTGCCTTGCCCCTCGGCATGTGCATAGGCTCCGCCGGCTGTAGAATTCCCCTCAGAGTGTGCCCGTTCTCCGGTAGCCGTCGAAGATCCTTCAGCGTGAGCTGCTGTTGCGGTTGCGGATGATCCATATCCTTCCGCGTGTGCAGCGGTGTAAGTTGCTGAAGTATTCTGCCCTTCCGCGTGTGCAGCTGTAGCCGATGCTGTAGACGCATCCCCCTCGACGTGAGCACAAGTCCCTGTCGCCTTGGTGTCTCGCCCTTCCGCATGCGAGTAATTATTTTTAGCCTCTACATTTGACCCAACAGCAAAAGACCCTGCTCCCGTTGTATCTCCCGTGCGTCCAAGCGAAATAGAACCAGTAAATACGGGATTCGCCTTGTCTGCCTTAAGTGCCACCTCAGATGTGGTAGCTAATTTATTGCCATTCGTATAATCGCTTCCACCGACGCGGATTTCGCCCTTATACCACGCATTCCCATCCCAATCAAGGGTATGAGCGTTGGAACGGCGACCGTTATCAATCCCATTGCCAATTATGTGAGCATATGTTCCGTTGCCGTTACTGTCAGGCGCGTCGGCGATATTATACTTACCCTGCACAGATTGCCATTTGGAATTTGCAATCGTTGCCTGTCCTACTGCATGTGCACCCTGCGCGGTTGCAGATGTACCAACACCGAAAGCAGATGAATCTGCCCCACTTGCCTCGGTATTCATCCCGACAGCAATCGAGCGATGACCAACCTCTGTTCCACTTTTACGGTTGAGTGAAATAGACCCTGTAAATTTAGGGTCTGCTTTGTCTGCCTTGGACGCCAGTTGAATTCCGGTTTCTTTTGCATCGGCACCGAATCCTTCGATCGTCAATGTATCATCAACGCCTATAAATTCGTGCGCCATTTCTGCTTCAATCTTATTCGCAAGATTGACCATCGACTTACGGACTTCCCTGCCGTACACAGCGGTTGCAAAATTTTCTTTTTCCGGGCTTAAATCAATTGCCATAAAAACCTCCTTTTATTACCTTCGCGTCAACACCGGCTGAACTCGCCCAAATGTATACGTGCTTTTATCGGGATTTTGTAACTTCCTCACGACACGGGATAATTGGAACGTGTTGGGACGATCCTCATTCCCGTCGCGGTATCCATGTGGAACAGAAATCAGTCTGTACCACAACCCGATTTTTAACGCATCCACATTAACGCCAAAATCATGCATATCAAGGGCTGTCAACTCGATTGAATGCAAATCTGATGATGCACTTGAAACCGCAGCGTTTGCCTTTTTCCATAAATTTTCAGCGATGGTTACATCGTCCCAAATTACAACTCGTTCGATTCGTCCGAACTTAGTTATCCCGTCTGCGTTTTCGATGTAATCTTTTCCCCACGGTCTCGCCGCACCTTCGGGAACATAATCCGCAATTCCAAGCCGTGTCTCATTTTCGCCTTTAGCTCCCAACGGGACTATAACCGTGTAAATGTTGTCTGTGTCTGAAACATCGTTTAGATCAAGTAAATTTTCAGCGAATCGGATAACCTGAGCTCCTGTGTTGGTAGACTGTTCCATTTTTAGGTAGTCAATATAATTGACCTCATCCCCATCTTCCTTTTCGACGCGTGGAATTAAATAACCACCAAGTTTGTCGATCAGTTTATCTTGAATTTCTTCAAGAACCGTTGGGTAGTTTTTGTTGGCTCTTGTAATGTTGTTATTTCCATCTGCATCAATCACATCACACTTGCCTACGACGAATCGTTTCCAAGGATCAACCGACTCGGGATCAACCGACTCGTTATAATTGGTTATCAACTGTGTAAAGTATCCCTTAACAGTACCTTGTTGGTAGTCATATGGGCGAAGGACAACATCTCCAAAATAGGAAAGCTCTCCCTCAACGGCCACGGACATGAGATTTTGAAAATCTTTGTCTGTCTGAACGACACGTCCCCTAAATACGCGATTTGTATCGTCGTACACCTTAATTTCGGGCTTGAGCTTTGTAATCTCATCGTAATTCGGGTTTTGCGGTGGGATAATAAACGACAGGCTGTCAGCCCTGTTAAGCTCCTGTGTGAGCGTCGGATCAATGATGTCATAATACTCCCTATACAAGGTTGGAGAATAAATAAGCTTATCTCCCATGTAAATGGTATACATTACAACCACCCCTCCCTGTAGGACATTCTGACAACTCCGCGTCCATTTTGACCAACACCTTCAAACTTGACCACATGATGCTCGCCCTCGCGGATTTGAAAATCCGGCGTATTATCGACGTTATCCCCTAACGTAAGCATAACCGTTTTTTCAACGCCGTTAATATTTGTGTAGGTCATATTTATCGTCGGAGTGAAAGAATCACCCTCTGCATTTTCAAGATAAACGTGCGGAACAACTGGCATCCTCGTCCCAATAATGTCCCACTGGATTGCGCTCGCGGAGCCGTGTTCGGCAATTAACGTGTTACCCGTCTTTGGCTGGATAACGCCATTTTCAAACGAAAACGGATCCCACAACCAATCTTGGTCGATAAGTGTCAAAGCTTTTTTCCAAGGCTCTAAATCGGCGGTAATTGTGAAATACGCAACACCCTTCTTGTCATCATAGGTTGGTTCTTCGACAAATAGTCTTCCGGTATAGTAACCATCAGGTTCCTCGTCTATAATGATATCCTTGCGTTGTCCATGTAACTCGTTTTTTAATTTGTAATATGTTCCGTCCCATAATGACCGTCCCCCGGTTTGAACATACTCAAACGTGCCTTTCCTGTTGGCATAGTGTATATCGCCCGTAAGAGCTTCAGTAGCATCATACAATCCGTCGCGCCCAGGAATGTCAATCATCACCGTTCGGACAGTGGGAGTAGTAATGACAGGCTTTTTCCTCGGATGCAACCCGTAGTCACGATATGAGTGCCAATGCGTACCATATCCCTTAATGTCACCTTCGTGCCCCGGAGTGGAATCTGTAATGCTGTAAATCCCGAACGCAGTTCCAAAATGATCATTATAAATATCGCTCATGCCATCCCCCTTGCCGCGTAAGAAGCCCTGCGGCCAAGCGCCGCATCCATACCGGGCGCAAGTTCGCCGACCAACGCACCGCTGTCAAGCATGATTTTCATGGACGCAAGCGTCGGCAGGTAGTAGTTCAGCAACGACAGGATCTGCGCGGAAGCGTTCCCGCGCCCGTCATCAACCGACAATTCCTCGGTCACGATACCGTCCGCCAAATTCGCGGAGGTTGGGATCATCTCATCCTGGATCGCGTCAACGGCTTCACCCGCCGTTTTCAGCGCGTTGGGCAGTTCGCTTGCAATACCGGCTTCGCCGCCTTCAAGTACGTTGGCGAATACTTCCTTCGCCCACTTTGACGGCGAATGAGTATCAAACCCCTTTTTCCCCGTAAAAATATTTTTCACGCTGTCAACGATTCCAGATATTTTTTTCTTGAGCGCATCCCATTTTTCGAGGATGCCGCCGACAAAACCATCAATGATATTGCGTCCCCATTGTTTAATATCATCAATTTTTTGACTTACACCATCCGTAAAAAAGTTCATAAGACGTTTGGCAGCATTAACAATATCCGTTCCTCTACCAACGATGTACTCCGCAAGGGCACCAACCATTTGAAAGACAACCCCGATCAATTCTGGAATTGCTTGGATGATTCCCTCGCCGACAGATACAACAATTTGCAATGCAGCTTTTACGAGATCGATAAGCAGATTCGGATCGCTAAGATACCTCGACAATTTAAGTATAATTTCGGCTGCTGCTTCGATCAGTTTTGGCGCAGCAACAATTAACGCATACACAAGATTGTCAATCAGTTCCGGTGCTTTATCCAACAGCATATCAATTGATGCGATAAGCCCGTCCGCGAGCGCAAGCAGTATTGCAATTGCGGCATCAAGCAATGACGTCAGGTTTTCCGGCGACGTTAATTTGTCCGCGATATCAATTACAATCCCAACGATAGCTGGCAACAGCTTCGGCAGGTTTTCGACAAGCCCTTCCGCGAGTTTGCTTATGACCTGAAACGCGGCGTCAATTAACGTGATCAGCCCCGTCGGATCACTTAATGTATTGACTATCGTATCAATTATTTCAAACGCCGAATCAATTACGCCGTCGATATTGTCCGTGATACCGCGGACAAATGCGGATACAAGCCTGACTGCCGCTTCTACGATCTTGGGGGCGTAATCGACAATCTTAACAACTGCATCGCCAAGCACATCGCCTGCCGTTTCAATGGCAGCGACAAATCCGCCCTGTTTAAATGCGTCCGTGATTCTGCCAAGGCCGTCCGTCCCAAACTGGACAAAATCCCTTAATGTTGGGGTTAAGCCGTCTGAAACGGCTATTTGTGCGCCTTCAAGCGCGGACTTAAACAGCGTAATATCACCGGCAAGATTGTCAAGCTGTGTGCCCGCCATTTTATCAGCCGCGCCTTTGCTGTCTTCGATGGCGGACGTCAATTCCCCGAATCGATCAATGGACGTGCCGATTAATGCATTTGCGGACGCAAGATCCGTTTTGTTGAAAATCGTGCTTAACGCAGAATCCTTCGCAGACTGATCCATGCCGTCAAGCCCTTTTTGCAGGTCGCCCACGATATCGACCATTGACCGCATATTGCCGTCTGCGTCATACACCTTAACGCCGAGATCTTTTAAGGCGGCGGCACCGTCTGTTGTCGGGTTCTGCAACGCCAACAGCATATTGCGCAGGTGTGTGCCGCCTTCTGCGCCTTTAATGCCGTTATCGGCGAGTACGCCAAGCACAGTTGTCAGTTCCTGTGTTCCGCCTTTGACGTTTCGTGCAGTCGCGCCGATTGTAAGAATAGCTTCGCCCAGTTGCGACACGCTTGTGTTGCTTTTTGACGAAGCCATTGCCATTTGATCGACCATCGCAGACGTCTGATCAAGTGTCAATCCAAGGGCGCTTTGCGCGTCCGTCACCATGTCTGATGCGGTGGCAAGTTCCATGCCGCCTGCGGCGGCAAGATTGAGCACATTGGGGAGCATCGTCATTGACGTTTCAGCATCGTAGCCCGCTAATGCCATATAATTCAACGCGTCAGCCGCCTGCGTCGCTGAAAATGCCGTCTTCGCCCCCATCTCCTGCGCGAAATCACGGAGGTTTGAAACTTCGTCAACGGTTTTTCCCATTGTCGCTGCGACCTGCGCCATTGATTTGTCAAAGTCCATGCCGACCGCAACAGATTGTTTGCCAAATCCAACAATCGCTGCCGATGCCGCGCCAATTGCGGCCGCACCAACTTTTGCCGCAGTCTTAAGAGCTTTGCTGATTTTTGAACCGCCGGTCTCTGCATCTGCCTTTGCGCTTTTTATGCCGCTTTCATATTGTGACTTGTCAAGCGTCAGCTTTGCCGCCAAGTCAAACAGATTCATGCGTTTTGCTCACCTCCAACCCTGCACGGGCGATGATATCTGCGGCGATTTCCTCGCCACTGCGTTTGTCTGCCTGTTTAAGGTCGATCAGTTCGGCAAAATCCGTCATACGGACGAAAGCGTCTGCTTCAACAAGCAATTTGATGCCATGTGTGACATAAAGCTGATAGGCGGCGCTGCGGGAGTTCTCACGTTCTTTCGCCCGAAAATACCGCATAAACGCCGCCACAGTTCGTTTGCCACCATAATCCCCGTAGCAGACCCAAAAAAGGCTTATTCGCTCTCTTGAGCCTGCGACGTAAAAAGGTCTACCAACTCCGGATCGTTCAGAAGCTCAAGCACCTTTTTCGGCAGGGACAACAGTGTAAAAGTATATGTATCGGGATCTTGCCCGTCGAGGCGGGCAAGGATCTCGATGACGCTTTGTTTGTGGTTTTTGATGATATACGCCACAAGCTTAAGTTTGGACTCAGTGCGGAACATCTCTTTGACGGTCTCGTCGGCGAGGATGTTTGCGGTCGGTTCAATGATGTCAGCAAGCGTATCCAGCGCCTGCTCGTTTTTAATGTCAGACAACCTCATACGTTACTCCTTACGATTACGTGTTCGCCTTAAAGTAAATCTCATACGGCTCTTCGGTGGCGCTATTCGCATCGTAAAACGCCCTGAAATCAACCGGCATAGTCATCTTGCCGTCCTCGGATGTCTGCAACTGCGCGCCACTGACGTTAAGACAGTTTTTAAGCTTCAGCGCGAAAAAGCCTGATGTCGCCGTACCGGACACGTCAGTAATCGTGGAATAATCGGTAATAAGCCACAGGTCGTAAAAGTCGCTGTCTGTAAAATATCCGTTTGGCGTAGCTTTCACGACGTGCGTAGTCTCACTCGTGGTAACCGTAGACCCCGGCTGTATCAGTTTGATGCTTGTGGAGTCAAAGGTCAGCAAGGTACCTGTAAGGTGGGGCTCCGAATGAGAAAACCGCAGGAACTGTTTCATCCCCGGTCTGGCGTTATCTACATCTTCCGCAAGATCGCTTGTGTTAATGCCAGCGTTGAAGCTCCAACCGCCGGACGATGCGCCGAGGATTTTTTCTTCAACGACGGCTCCTGTGTCAGGGGTAAAGGCGGTACTGCCGATCAGCACCATCCCCGCGTTAAACGCCATCTTTTCATAGGCGTTGCTTTGAAGCCTGCTGTAAGTGGCCATATGGTTCATGCCTCCTTTTAGATTTCAGAAATAAATTCGGCCTGCAAGTTGATCATGATGCGTCGTATCATATCGTCATCATCTGCAAGCCTTTGTGAGAACGGGGATCCGCGGGTCATCCATATTGCGCCGCCTTCATACGGCAGCGTGATACCGTGGTTGCCAAGATAAGCCGCGATCTCCTGTAATTTTTGTGTGACCGTCCCCCATGACGTGGAGCGGTCCCAAAGGGACGCGCTTAAAAAAACAGCCGTCCCGATGTTGTCTGTGCTGACCTCATACGTGATATAAGGTAGTTCGGCATCGTCGGGGACGGTGTTTTCGTCATATGCGGGCCAGTCAAAGGACGCGTAAAACGCCTGTAAAGCTTGTTCTTTATTCATCGGTCAGCGTCCATTCTTCGGCAGATACCTGCCGCATATTCAGCGTGGCGGACGGCGGCGTGAATCTGTCGTCACCGTCCGAAGTCACACGAAAGATCTTCTTGTCCGTTTCCCTGCGGAAAACATCATGGTAGTCCAGTTTCATACCCTTGCGCGTGGTTACGGTATACAGACTTGTCACACCTTGTTTTTCCGCGACTTTTGCCTGCATGGAATTATCAAACGTGATCGCCGCGTCAAACTTCACGCCGTCACGCCACACGGTGGTATAGCCGCCGTATCCGTCCAGTTGGCGCGTTTTTTCGAGGAATGTGCAGGCTTCAAATGCGTCGGATAACAGGCTCATATTTTCCTCCAGGGCGACAGCCGCGCCGCAAACACGTTTTTCCAACTGGTTCCAACGCCGGTTCCGGAATCCGCCCCGCCGCTCCCCTTGGTGTACGAATACCCGCCAAAGGATTCGGACGTAAACGGTGACAGCATTTGGCTGTCAGCTTTGTCGTACAGATCCTGCCACGCTTTAATCTCTTCGACTATGGCAATAACGGCGGGTGGGACAGCCATCGTCCACACCGCGCCGTCAAAGGTTTCGTCGTGTAATGCATACGTCGGGTACTGATATACGCCGTCATTCAGCGCACTTCCGACGATCCGAAAATACTGACCTTCGACCAGGGGGATGGACGAAAACGCCGCCCCTGTATCATACTGCGTATTCAAAGTCCCGTTTTCGATTGTAAATTCCCCGAAGCACTGGGCGCGTGTGAACCAGTTCCGCAGGTATTGACATACTTCGGTCAGCATTCCTCATCCGCCTTTCTTATCAGCCTTCGCCGCCTTCGTCGTCTTCGTCGTCTTCGGGGACGTATGTGGGATCGACCGTCACGATAGCGATGCCGTCCGCATACTCGGCCCACAGGGTCAGCCCCATCAGCGCGTAGGATTCGCCCACCGCGGTGGAGTAGTTGCCGTTGGCGTGGAAGCCGATCAGATTGGTCTCACCCTGGACGGTGTAGTTCAGCCCAAGCTGCTGGAACTGCGCATCACCGGGATCAGCGTAGTACAGAACGATGTTGTCGGACGGCACGGCAATGATCGTGCCTTCGTCAATCTCAGACGACAGGATAACGGTACGCGCACCCATGAAGTTCTGCACGTAGTCGATACCGAACTGGGACTGCATGATAAGCTCGGCAGCACCGAGGTAACGGTACGCGTCAAGCGTATTGACAAACAGCACGATGTCGGTAACGTTCTTCCGCATCTTTTTGAATTTATCGCGTACAAGGCCGATCGCCATGGCAACGCCCATCTGGAACGATGTTTCGGTATCGGTCAGCGCGGCGGTGTCGTCGGTGAGGAAGGTGTAGAAGTCATCAAGCACCTTGGTTTGCAGTTCGTTCAGAAACGCTTCGTCGGTCTTCTGCACGGCGACTTCCGCGCCATACTTGTTCACGTCCTCGATGGGCACAGCCTTGGCGTACTT
>Ga0247611_10011140_pt1 | contig 10417 bp, 5 predicted proteins | sample 177DNAGHGhighgp2_FD_192422 | JGI IMG/M metagenome (GOLD analysis project Ga0247611, IMG submission 192422) | Sheep rumen microbial communities from Palmerston North, Manawatu-Wanganui, New Zealand - 1770 DNA GHGhigh gp2 | ecosystem: Host-associated > Mammals > Digestive system > Stomach > Rumen ... | reverse complement strand
ACAGGATGGGAGGCACATTGGTATGATCTGTTTTTGAAATATAAGTCGGAGATACTGGCGCTGTTTGCGTTTCGGCCTGAGATTGAGGAGAAGGTTGTTGAGGCGATGAATCACGGGGACAGTCCCCCTGTAATTCGGTCGCAGAGCTCCCTGCTCACAGAGGGGACTGTCCCCATGATTCTCGGGGTACATATCCGGAGGGGAGATTATGCGACATTTTACAATGGGAAATTCTTTTTCTCAGACGAACAGTATGTGGGGGTGATTAGACGCTTCCTTGCTTTGCATCCTGATAAGCAGGTAAGGGTGTTTATCTGTGGTAATGACCCGAAACTGGATAAGGACTATTATCGTCGGGAGTTACCGGCATGTGAGGTAGTGTTTCCTGATGGCAATCCCGGTGAAGATTTGTGCTTGTTGTCACATTGTGACTATCTCATCGGTGCCCCCAGCACATTCTCATTGGTGGCAGCGATGTATCATGATCGTCCGTTGTATTGGATGATGGATGCCGATGCCCCGTTGAGCGAAAGTTCATTCCGCTATTTCGACGATCTCTTCCAACATATCCTTTAGGATTCTTACTTATTTACCTTTTTACTTTTTTACCTTTTCAGGGAGTAAGCCGGTTGTCGATCATCCTTGCCATATACTGCTGGATGATGGCTTTTACTTCACGTTCCATCTCAGCCTGCTCTGTCACTTGACCTTTCAGATTGCGCTGCATCTTGTAATCATCAAGGCGATAAACGCCTATCGTCTGCTGTCCATCAAACTGTAAGACGTAATCCCCCTTGCAATATTGGTAGATGCCGTCAAGGTAGTTGATGGCCCAGGTTTCTTCAGCGGGAGTGTTGAGCAGGTCACAGCCAAAAGCCATGTAGGGCTTGTTGTAGCCGATAAGGTTGAGAATGGTGGGTAGGATGTCCGTCTGCTGGGCAATGCCGTCGCGGATGCCAGGGGTGATGTCGCCACTGGGGTCGTAGAGGATGATGGAGGTGGCAAACTGGTTGATGCTGCTCTTATATTCGGGGTGGTTACTCATGTTGGTGTGGTCGCCTGTCATCACAAATACGGTGTTCTTGAACCACGGTTCCTTGCTGGCTTCCTCGAAGAATCGCTGCAAGGCGTGGTCGGTATAGCGGATGCACTTGTGGATGGGCATCTCCTCCTCTTTATATACATCTTTATATTGTTCCGGTACGTGGAAAGGATGATGGCTTGAGAGCGTGAAGAGGGCTGTCATAAAGGGCTGCTTCATATCGCTCATCTTCATGCGGAAATATTGCAGGAAAGGCTCGTCCCAGATACCCCACCAGTTGTCGGAATCAGCGGGACCGTTCGTACGCGGGTCGGCCTCGAAGTCTTCCTGGCTATAGCACTGCTGGAAGCCTGTGGATCGGGTGAAGCCCTGGAATCCCAAACTCGAAGCAGGAGCCCCATGGAAGAAGGCCGTTTCATAGCCCAGACTGTCGAGACAGGCCGCCATACCACCGAGATGATTCGTGGCGTGAGAGGCAGCGACAAAGGATTCTACAAACATCGGGAGTCCTGAGAGTGCTGAGGGCATCGCATCGATGCTGGCCCGTCCGTTGGCAAAAGTATAGCGGAAACTGACGGCCTGCTGCATCAGCGAGTCGAGGAAGGACGTATAGCCTTTGTAGCCGGGGAGAATCTCATGATTGAGACTGCCGACATACTCGCGTCCGAAGCTCTCGAGGAAGATGACGACGATGTTTTTTCTAGAGAAGCTGGAATCACTAGAAAATCTAGGATCTCTAGAATCGCCGGGATCATGTATGGGGCTGAAGATGGCTTCGAGCTCTGCCGCGCTCTGGTAGTAGCCGGGGTTGTGATAACTATGCTTGCCGATGGTGCGGAAGAGCGAGAAGGGGGTATTCAGAATCAGCGAGGCGTCGTTGGGGCGGTCGATAAACTGATTGGCGGTGCTGATCTTGATAGGGCGGTTATCCCAGAAGCCACCTCGCATACCAGCCCAGCAGAGGAAAGCTGCCACTAAAAGCGAGAGAGTCTGAAGGATGTAATAGCGCTGGCGAGGCTGGGTGCGGAAAGTGGGGGTAAGGTAGCAGCGCCACAGCAATGCCATCAATGCGATGAAGAGTAATACCAGATACCAGTGGCGCAGAAATTCCAGTCCGACGATGCTGCCTAACTTGTCGTCTGCGCCGAATTCGCTGAAGAAAGCAATCGTCGTACGCCGGGCGGTATATTGAAAATACACAGCATCGCCCAAATTCGTGGCGAGTCCTAAGCCGTTGATGATGAGATAAAGCCATTTGCAGAATCGCTGCCATTTGGCATTCTCTTTCAAGTGGAGGGGGAATAGCACCAAAAGAATATAGAGGGCATTGGTGTAGGCGATGGCTGAGGTGTCGAAATAGACGCCGCCCCAGAAGATATCCCAGAACTTCGGCGAACTGAACACGTGTTCGTAAGTGCTGTAGTTTTCCAGCAGGAAGGCGATTCTGGTCGTCATATAGGCCAGATATAAAAGCAGGATGTTGCCTATCACTGCCCAAGGGCCTGCAATAATTCTTTTTCTATTATTCACTATTCACTATTTATTATTCACTGACAACTTGTCTTGTGTCATGCGGGTCATATACTGTTGGATGATGGCTTTCAGTTCGCGCTCCATCTGTGGTTGCTGCGGCACCTTCCCGATGAGATTTTGTTTCATCAGCGAGTCGTTGAGGGCATAGATGGCTTTGGTCTGTGTGCCGTCGAACTGCAGCACATGTCCATGCTTCACATACTGATAGATGCCGTTCAGATAGTTCACGGCCCAGGTGTCTTCTGCTGGAGTGTTCAAAACGTCAATGCCGAAACCGAAATAGGGTTTCTGGTAGTGCAACATCCCCATCACGGTAGGCAGGATGTCTATCTGTTGGGCTATTTTGTCCTGCATCTCTGGCAGACGCTCCGTATTACCAGGTTCATAGATGATGATGGGTGAACAGAAACCGCCGATATCCGTCTGATAGAATTCGTGGTCGGAGAGGTTCGTGTGGTCGCTGGTGAGTACGAAGATGGTATTGTTGAACCAAGGTTCGCGACTTGCCTTTTTGAAGAACTTACCGATGGCCATATCCGTATAGCGGATGCATTTGTGGATGATGATGCCCTCCTCGGGATATTGGGTCTTGTATTTCTCGGGGATGGTGTAGGGATGATGACTGCTGGCAGTGAAGACGGCTGTCATAAACGGTTCCTTCATCTCCGACATCTTTGTGGCGTAATACTGCAAGAATGGTTCGTCCCAGATAGCCCACATGCCGTCGAAGTCTTCATCGCCGCCAAAGCGCTTATCCGCATCATAGTCCTCACGTCCGTAGTATTCCTGGAAACCTGTGGCACGAGAAAAAGCCTGAAATCCCATCGATCCGCGCTGGGCGCCGTGGAAGAAAGCTGTCTGATAACCCTCTGCAGCGAGGATAGAGGCGATACCACTTACATGATTCATCGAGGCAGGTGTCAGAAAGAAAGGCTCTACAAACATCGGGATGCTAGATAGGATACTCGGCATGCCATCAATGCTCTTGCGTCCGTTGCAGTAGGTGTGGCTGAAAGTGACGCTTTTGGCGATGAGGGAATCGACATAGGGGGTATAGCCTTTGTATTGGCCGTTCTCGAGGGTCTTGTTCAGGGCGCCGATGTATTCGCGCCCGAAGCTCTCAACAATGAGGATGACGACGTTCTTTCTAGAGAAAATAGAATCGCCAGATATCCTAGTATCACTAGAGTCCCGAGATATTCTAGAGTCTCTAGATAATATAGAATCACTAAGATTATGCTCTGGGCTATAGATGGCCGCCATCTCCTGCTCATTCTGATAGTAATCAGGTACCACGAAGACTGCCTTGCCGATGGTGCGGTAGAGTGAGAAGGGGGTATTCAGTACCAGGGCAGCCTCAATAGGCCGGTTCACATATTGGTTGGCATTGGAGATGGTGATGGGTCTCACGGCTGTGGTAAAGCCGCCTCGGATGCCTGCCACTACAAAGGGGGCGAAGGCTGCCAAAGAGAGAAATACCGTGAGGACGTAGGGCCAGGGACGCAGGCGTTTCCATTCCAAGTCTGTCTTGACATACAGTTTCCATGCACCCCAGACAAGGAGGGCGAAGGCGATGACGAGATACCAATGATGGAGGGTCTCTGTGAGGAAGATAGAACCGAGGTTCCCTTCGTTTGAGAATTCGCTGAAAACGGTGGTTGTCGTGCGTCGCATGGTATAGCGGAAATATACGGCATCGCAGAGGTTGATGGCGAGGGCCAGACCGTTGATGACGATAAATACCCACTTGCAGATCCGCTGGTAGATGTTGTTCTCCTTTCTGTGCCAGGGCAGGAGCATCAGGACGATGTAGGGGATATTGGTTACAAGGATGGCAGAGGTGTCGAACACGATTCCGCCGCCTAACATCTCCATCAGGTGAGAGAAAGTCAATCCCTGCTCGAAATAGCTGTAGTTCACTAACAGATAAATGATTCTTGCCAGGAAATACAGAATGTATGCAATTCCGAGATTGCATAGCATCGCCGTCAGTGGCGCCAGATATCCTAATCGTTTCGTATTCATGCTATTTTAACTCCTTCAAATCTTTTGCTGCCGTCTGCAGGATGGCCTTTCCTTTTTTGATGAGCGCCTCGCTGTTGCTGCTCTTATCCACAATGATACGATTGGCATTGAGGTCGAATACCGCAAAGCCAGTGCTGTCTTTCATCGTGATGCCGTTGTTATAGGTATGTACGGCAAAGGGGTAGCGATAGCTCTGACTCATCACATCACGACTGAAACGGAAATCGTTATGGGAAATGCCTAATTGTCCTAAGAGTGTGGCAGGGAGGTCTGTCTGGTTACACAGCTGCGTAATGCGCCTCGGGGCTTTCAGGGCACCTCCTAACCAGAGCATAGGCACATGGTCGTGCATCTCGTGCTCCTCACCTACACCGAAGTGTGAAAAACCGTGATCGGGCAGCATGATGACCAGAAGATTATCCCATTGCGGGGTCTGTCTTATGTCGTTGATAAAGTTTCCGATGCACTCGTCCAAATAGTTGAAGGCATTGGCTATCTCATCGTTCAGGCGATGTGTGGGTACATCCCATGGCTCATGACTGCTCAGTGTCGAATAGCCAATAAGGAAGGGACCCTGTTGTTTCTTTACCATCTCGCTGAGAGTAGCGAAGGTGATATCGTCGCGCACACCCCATTCAGAAGTGTTCTGTTCCTGGTTGGTGTAATCCTTCTTCCAATGCAGCTGCTCGAAACCTATTGTCACCAGATAGCTGCGCATGTTGGTGAAATTGATGTCACCGCCATAGAGATAGGAGGTGTGATAACCTTCTTGTCGGAGTGAGTTAGCGATACCTGGTAATAATCGGGTCTTGGCAGGCATCTTCATCACCGAAGAACGCGGGAATGAGGGATAACCGCTCCAAGTGCAGAGAGTGCCCCGGTCGGTGCGATAGGAGTTGGCATAGAAATTGGCGAAATAGACACCCTCTTTTGTCAGTTGGTTCAGATGAGGCATGATATCGCTGCGCCCTCCGATGTCCTCAGTAAAGATACCTCCGCAACTTTCCAGAAGTATCACGATGATATTGGGGCGTTGGGTTCTCAATAGTGTATCAGGCTCCGTACTGTCTGTAAAATAGAGACCTTCCATGAGCCGGGCACGCTCCTGTTCCGGCATAAAATTATAGTCGGGCACGTAGTTGGCGGTCTTCTCCAGCGAGGCGAGGAAACTGAACACAGGGTTCACGGCAGAGTGGTTCAGAAACTGGTCTTGGGAGTAATATACCTGTCCTACGTTCGTGGTCGATTCTCCAAGTCCACCTCTGATGCCGATGATGATAAAAGGGATGCAGAGCAGGGCTGCTATCAATCCGATGATACGATGTCTGACAGGCAGGGAGGCAGTCATTAGTCTAGGATAACCTAAATAGACCAGATATCCCAGAAGACCTAGTATCACAAGTCTTACGAGGAGATAGGCTGTTGATACGCTGGCTGCAGCTTCTGTGGGTGTTTCGAGGTATTGCAGGCATGAGGCGTCGAGTTTGTAGTTCCAAAATGGATAGAGGCTGGTGTCAGCTACAAAGGCTAAAGTGAATGCGAAAGCGATGATGGCGAAGTAGACGATGCTGATGAGACGGAGTATTTTGTGCGTCCACCAGAGGCTGATGATAACCAGCAGAAAGGGTATGATGAGAAAATAGAGGGCTGTTGAGAGGTCGAGTGTCAGACCGTGGCAGATGACATCCCACAGATCGCCTATGCTGAACGTGTGTCCCTCGTGACAGCAGAGCATGAATATCACCTTTGCGATGATAAACACCACTACCGTCCAAAGAAAAGTCTTTGCCAGAAACCCAACACGCTCCTTCATTACTCCCTTTCTTCTTTACTCCTTCTCTCCTCAGACCTGCTGCATCTCATGCAGTTTCTTGTAATAGCCGTCGATATTCAGCAGTTCGTCGTGAGTTCCGCGCTCCACAATGCGTCCTTCATGCAATACGCAGATTTCATCGGCATTCTTGATGGTGCTTAGGCGGTGGGCGATGGCAACGGTGGTACGGGTCTTCATCAGTCTTTCAAGGGCATCCTGCACCAGTCGCTCACTTTCAGTGTCGAGGGCAGAGGTGGCCTCGTCGAGAATCAGGATTGGCGGGTTCTTCAGGATGGCTCTGGCGATGCTCACACGCTGGCGTTGTCCTCCGGAGAGCCTGCCACCCCGGTCTCCGATGTTGGTGTCGAACTCTGCCTCCGAGGCCATGATGAAGTCGTAGGCATTAGCGATACGGGCAGCCTCCTCAATCTGTTCGTCTGTGGCATTGTCCACACCAAAAGAGATGTTATTCCTAAACGAGTCATTAAAGAGGATCGCCTCCTGGTTCACATTACCGATGAGCTGTCTGAGGTCGGTGATACCCAGTTCTTTGACATTGATACCATCAATAAGCACCTCACCCTCTTGCACATCATAATAACGGGGAATCAGGTCTACGAGTGTCGACTTTCCACTGCCGCTCTGTCCCACAATGGCAATGGTCTTGCCCTTTGGAATCGTCAGATTGATATCTTTGAGAATCCAACTTTCACCATATCTGAAAGATACATCCTTAAACTCTATCTGATGCTCGAAACTGGGCAGGCGCTTCGGGCGTGCCACCTCCTTGATGGTATTCTCCGCCATCAGGATCTTGTCGACACGTTCCATCGAAGCCAAGCCCTTGGGGATGTTATAGCCAGCCTTTGAGAAGTCCTTCAGCGGATTGATGATGGAGTAGAGCATCACCATGTAATAGATGAAAATCGGACCTGAAAGCGTATGATTATTGAGCACCAGCACACCGCCGAACCACAGTACGATCACAATCATGATGGTGCCCAGGAACTCACTCATGGGATGGGCTGACGATTGGCGGATGTTCACCCGCATGATATCGTTGCGATAGGCGGTATTGATCTGATCGAAACGGCGGTTCATCTTTCTTTCAGCGCAGAAGGCCTTGATGATACGCAGACCGCCGAGTGTCTCTTCCACCTGACTCATGGTGTCGCTCCAAAGAGCCTGAGCTTTGATAGAGTCCTGCTTCAGTTTACGGCCCACCCAGCCCATGAACCATCCCATCAAGGGAACGATAGTCAGTGTGAAAAGTGTCAATTGCCATGAGATAAAGAGCAAAGCTGCGAAATAGCTTACAATCAGGATAGGGTTCTTGAAAAGCATCTCCAGACTCGACATGATAGAGTTCTCAATCTCCTGCACATCGCCACTCATGCGGGCGATGATGTCGCCTTTGCGTTCCTCAGAAAAGAAACCCAGTGGCAGCGAGGTGATTTTCTGATATACCTGATTGCGGATATCACGTACCACACCCGTTCGGATGGGGATGATTGTGGCCGCAGAGAGAAAGTAGGCGCCTGTTTTCAGGAAGGTGGTCACGGCGAGGAACAAACCGATGAAAAGCAATGTCGTGGTCTGTCCCCATTCGGCGATAAGACCATTCACGTAGTAGTTCATGTTGTTCATCAGCACCGTCTGGATGTTGCCCCAGTCCCAGGCCATCAACGAGGTGGCTGTCTCTGCGTCGCTTGTCTGGAAGAGGATCTGCAGGATGGGAATTAAGGCTGCAAACGAGAAGATGTTTAATATCGCCGACAGGATATTAAAGATCACCGATAGCACGAGATATTTCTTGTATGGCGGTACAAACCGTCTCAGAACATCCAAAAACTCCTTCATCCCTAAACTCTAAACTATAAACCGTGAACTATAAACTCTCTCCCAAGAGCGTGGCACTGGTGGAGCCTGTGATCTTCACCTGCACAGTTTCGCCGATATGATGTCCCGCTTTGGGGAATACCACCATCTTATTCTGTTCCGTACGACCACAGAGTTGCATTCCCGGGCCGTCTGGCCCGCCTACCCGTAGCCTTTCCCGACTTCGCTTCGAGAATCCCTCCACGAGCACATCGAATGTCTTTCCCTCGTCTTTTTTGTTCTGCCGGGCAGAGATCTCCGTCTGTAGGGCGATTAGTTCATTCAGTCTGCGGATCTTTTCTTCCTCAGGCACATCATCGGGCAGATGCTTCGAAGCGTATGTGCCCGGGCGCTCCGAATATTTGAACATAAACGCAGAGTCGTAGCCCACTTCGCGCATCAGGTCGAGACTCATCCGATGGTCTTCTTCTGTTTCGGAGTGGTAGCCTACGAAAATATCAGTAGAGAGTCCGCAGTCTGGAATGATCCTGCGGATGGCAGCCACCCGATCCAGATACCACTCACGAGTGTATTTGCGGTTCATCAGTTTCAGGATACGGTCTGAGCCGCTTTGTACGGGCAGGTGGATATGCTTGCATACATTCGGCATCTCAGCGATGACCTTCAGCGTCTCATCGCTCATGTCTTTTGGGTGGCTGGTGGTAAAGCGGATGCGCATCTCAGGGGCCTCCTCGGCCACACGGCGCAGCAGGGCAGCGAAATTATAGTGGGCAATGGAGAGTGAAGAGTTAAGAGTTAAGAACGAAGAGTTATGATTACTCTGCTGCGGAATAATCCCGCCCTGAGTGTAATCATAACTCTTAATTATTAATTCTTCGTTCTTAATATTTCCACTCTCAACTGTCCACTGGCCACTATACGAATTCACATTCTGCCCCAGCAGCGTCACTTCCTTAAATCCGCGGTCTCTCAGGTCACACACCTCCTTGAGAATACTCTCTACATCGCGGCTTCGCTCTCGTCCTCTGGTATAGGGCACAATGCAGTAGTGGCAGAAATTGTTGCAACCCCGCATGATACTCACAAATCCGCCAATCTTATGGCCCAGTCCGATGCGCTGGGGGACAATGTCCTTATAGGTCTCTGATGTCGACAGTTCGATGTTCATCGCTTTATGGCCTGTCTCTACCTGTGCAATGAGGTCGGGTAGTGAGAGATAGGCATCAGGTCCTGCCACGAGGTCGCAGTGATGGTGGTCTAACAGATCCTGTTGTGCCCGTTCGGCCATACATCCCAGAATACCGATGATCAGGGGGCGCTGCCTGCGACGCCGTTCTGCGTCAAGTGCCTCCAGACGGCGATAGATCTTCTGTTCGGCGTTGTCTCTCACCGAACAGGTGTTCAGGAATACGGCATCGGCATCCTCCAATGTCTCGGTGGTCTCGTAACCCGCCATCTGCATCACTGAGGCCACCACCTCTGAGTCTGCCACATTCATCTGACAGCCGTATGTTTCGATATATAATTTCTTCATATCTCTAATTTGGGTGCAAAGGTACGAATAACTCGATGAAATACCAAATTTATTTGGTAATTTCAGCGATTCGCTTCAATGCTTCAAGCAGTCGGGAGCGGGGACAGGCGATGTTCAGCCGGATATAGCCTTCACCGGAATAGGCGCCATACATCGTTCCAGGGTTTACCCAGACCTTAGCCTCTTGAAGGATATGGTCGCAATAATCTTGCGACTTCATGCCGACGGCAGTGATATCTATCCACGGGAGATAGGTGCCTTCCAATCGGCAGACTTTCCATTGGGGAAGATGCTCTGCGGCAAAAGTATATAGTGCCTGATAGTTTCCCCAGAGATATTCGTTCAAAGTTGCGAGCCAGTCTTCACTCTCGTTGTAGGCGGCAACGAGCGCCACAGGTCCGAAAGGATTGAGGTCGCACACTTCATTGATGTTGATGGCTCGGTCGAGCCGTCGCCGCCAGGCTGGCAGTGCGCAGATGATATTAGCCGCCTGAAGCCCGGCAATGTTAAACGCTTTCGAGGGCGAATTGAGTATGACACTGTTCTGGCGGCATGGTTCGCTGACAGCAGCAAAAGGCTGGAACCTGTAACCCGGCATAATGAGTTCGCCATGAATCTCATCGCTGACCAC
>Ga0247611_10011139_pt1 | contig 10417 bp, 18 predicted proteins | sample 177DNAGHGhighgp2_FD_192422 | JGI IMG/M metagenome (GOLD analysis project Ga0247611, IMG submission 192422) | Sheep rumen microbial communities from Palmerston North, Manawatu-Wanganui, New Zealand - 1770 DNA GHGhigh gp2 | ecosystem: Host-associated > Mammals > Digestive system > Stomach > Rumen... | reverse complement strand
CCGCCAAGTGGACACACTGGGCGATACCGGCCTGCTGCGACGAAAGCTACAAACCGCCGGAGAAGACCGAACCGAATGAACCGAAGAAGGAGGAAACCAAGGTGAGCAAGGCGACCATCCGCCGGGGAAGCAAGGGCGCGGCCGTGAAGGAACTGCAGACGCTGCTGCAGGAGCTGGGCTATGATCTCGGGCCCTGCGGGGTTGACAGTGACTTCGGCAAGAGCACGGAAGCGGCGGTGAAAGCCTTCCAGAAGGCCAGCAAGATGACCGCTGACGGGGTGGTCGGCACGAAGACCTGGGCGGCCCTGGAGAAGGCCGCGGCGGCACCGAAGGCGGAAACCTACCGGGTGACCATCAGCGGACAGACGAAGGCGAAGGCAGAGGAGATCTGCAAGGCCTACAAGGGCGCAGTAATGGAGGTTGAGAGCAATGGACGGTGAAACGGCGGCAATTGTGCAGGGATTGAAGGACACCATGAACGGCATCACACGGCGGCTGGAGAAGCTGGAAGGGCTGACCAGCTCCGTGCAGGACCTGGCGCTTTCCATACGCGAGCTGGCGACAAAGCAGAGCGCGATGGAAGAGAAGGTCGACGAAGTGACCAACAGTGTGAACGAGCTGAAAGCGAAGCCCGGCGACAAGTGGGACAAGGCGGTCCTGGCCATCATGACGGCGGCCATCGGCGCGCTGGTGACGCTGATCGTGAAGGGTTTCACGGGCTGAGCCTGAGGGTGTTTCTACCTATTACATAAGAATAAAAAGGAGGACATGAAAATGAAATGGGACTGGAAAGAGTGGGCAGTTGCGGCGCTGATCAGGGCGGTGAAGACTTTCGCGCAGACGTTTGTAGCCTCCATCGCAGTTGGAGCTGCGGTGGAAGAAGTCCAGTGGCTCCGTGCGCTGAGTGTGAGTGGTGTGGCATTTGTAGCCAGCATCCTGACATCCCTGGCGGGTATTCCCGAGGTCAAGAAGTACGACCCCGCGGATGAAGAACTTGACTGACCGACATAACAGAAAGGACGGGTGAAGACAAGGTGAGGACAATCAGCTACAAGCTGGACGATCTGAAGAAGGCAATCATCCGGATCGGGTATGTTTGCGAGAACCATCATACCCAGGTCCGTATCGACTGCAAGGATCTGTTCAAGGAATACCCGGACGCGGCGGTGAGCGCGGCCATCGTTTCCCCGGCAGGGCAGAGCTACCCGAAGGTTGTGACCGTTGACGGGCCCACGGTGGTGTGGGACGTTACGGACAGTGACCTGGCGGCTGAGGGGGACGGCGAGATCCAGCTGACCTTCACGGAAGGCGGCGTGGTGGCCAAGACGGCCGTGGCGCGGTTTAACGTATACCGGAGCATCACGGCGGATGGTCCCGCTCCGGATCCGGTGGACGACTGGCTGCAGGAAGCCAGCGAGGCCCTGGAGGACATCGAGGCGGCCGAAGTGAACCAGCCGATCATCGGGCAGGACGGATACTGGTATACATGGGACCAGGAGGCCGGGAAGTACGTCAAGACCAACACCAAGGCACAGGGGGAGGACGGCCAGCCCGGACATACACCGGAAAAGGGCGTTGACTACTGGACCGCAGCTGACAAGGCTGAGATGGAATCCGACGTGGCCGGAGCGATCATTGACGACACCAGCACGGCGTTAGACAAGACCTGGTCTGCCAGCAAATCAAACACATTATTGAGCGCAATAACGAACAGCGCAACAGAAGAAGATCTGCTGCGGAGTGAAATGCCGGGAACCAGCACAACGGTCACGATGGATAGCAACGGGAATCCGACAAGCATCGTACACACTGCGAACAGCGCAACGGTGCGGACAGATACGTTTGTATGGGGTACGGGAACCGTTACGGAAACGAGAACGCTGGCGAACGGCAAATATATTACGATTACAACAAACCTTGAAACGCTTGCGCAGACAATCTCCGAAGTGCAGGAGGTGGCATAAATGGATGTGATTCTGTACAAAAACGTAACAGACTTACAAAAAAGGGTATCAAAAATAGAACCTGTTACTAATGAAGAATACAAAACATTATCACCGGGGAATAAAGCAGCAGTTTATTACAAATATAACAGCAGCAGTAATGCAATTGAAGAGGGTAGTTCTCCGAATTTCAGATGCAGAAAGATTCCTGTTGCTGATTGGATGAAGTATGTATATTTTTATGTAAAATCGACAACAGGACTTGTAAGTGCAACGGCAATATTCTGTGCATTTACAGACAAAAACGATTCATTTATTTCAAGGTCACCGTTCCGTATCGGTAGATACTGCTTGGAAATTCCGTCAAATGCAGGATATATTTACATAAACTTTTTCGGATATTCATTTGTGGAAAGCTATACAATACTGTCAAGGCAAAGCGTTGTTGAATATGCAACAGAATCAGACGGCAATAACAGTTTTTATTATAAGTACACAAGTGATACAAATTCAATAGATCAAGTGACATACGGATCATTCAAAAGCAGGAAAATACCTGTTGAATATTGGATGAAGTCTGTATCGTTTGAGGTTAAATCCGTATCAGGATTGTCCGGATCAACCACAATATTCTGCGCATTTTCTGATAAAAATGATGCCTTTATCGGCAGGTCATACGTGCGAGTCGGTAGACATCGGCTAAATATACCTGATAATGCTGGATATATTTACATCAATTTCTTCGGAAGTACATTTATTGACTATTATACAATATCCGATACAAGAGAGAACAAGTTCAACGGCATGAATGGTGTTGCATTCGGAACATCATTGACAGCAAGGGCTGCAACAAACTACGGATATCTGCAATACCTTCCCGATTTAAGCGGAATGGAATTTGACAATCAAGGGATTGGATCGTCAACAATCCTTGGCGGGGACGATCTAAATATGTTGTCTGCCATAAAATCCTACTCCAAATATGGATCGAAAGATGTGTGCGTACTTGAAGGATTTGTAAACGATTGGTATATGAACAGATCCCTTGGGACATGGAAAGACACAGGGGAAACTACTGTCTGTGGATGTGTTAGATCCGCAATAAAGTATATTATGTCGCAAAATGCAAACATTTCTATTTTCCTTGTTCTTGACCATTACGGAAGGGACTACAATTCCATTGATTGCAGTTCAACGGCAACAAATACGGCATCCCTCACGCAGATCGAATTTTATGATGAAGTTGCGAAAGTTGCAGAAAGTTTGGGGATTCCGGTTATCAAGCAATATAATCAAAGTCAAATTAGCGAGGATACACCGCAGTATTTGTCCGACAATATTCACCCGTCTGAAATGGGCGCAGAACAAAGTGGGAACTGTATTTGGATGGCAATGAAACAATATGCTCCAAATGTAACGATTCAAATGATTCGCTAAATAACAATATCACGAATAGTAGTGGATTGAAAAGCGAGGAAGGTCGCATTTATTGACGACAATAAATCCTATTGACATGGCTAACCAAAGGAGCGTGATCCAGTGATTCCGTGGTGGGTAGGCCTGATCCTGTTCGCGGTCGGCGTGCTGTTCGGGGTGTTCCTGATCGCACTGACGGCCGCCAACGGGGACTGACAGATCTGAGCCTCAGGGTGTGACCCTGGGGCTCTTTTTTTTGTTTTTGGCATGTCGGTAGTGTGTCGGTAGTAGCCGAGAAAAACGAGGCAAAATCAGACCGATCTGATGGAATCCGCCAGGACATAAGAAAACCCTGTGAACGTTGATTTCACAGGGTTGGAAGCGGAGAAGCCGGGATTTGAACCCGGGCTGCCATCACTGACACTACTCCCTTAGCAGGGGTCAGAGGTTTGTTGTAGTATAAGGGATTGCGGGCGCATTGTCGGTAGTAGGTCGGTAGTAGCCCGTCAAATTGTGGCGTGTTTTTTGCCGATGGAGTCGACCGCTGCCAGGGCGTCGTCCTGATCCGGGTGGGCGTAACGGTCCAGCATCCTGGTGGTTGACCAGCGCATAACCTTGCGGATCGTCTGCGGGGCGATGCCTTCCGTGACGGCCAGGGCGGTTGCGGTGGTGTGCCGGCAGCAGTAGGGCGTCAGGCGGCGGCAGCCTGCAGCTGACAGGGCCGCATAGTAATCATCATACCAGGCTTTTTCAACCTGTTTCCAGAGGAAGCCGGATGGCTGGGCGTGATCCATCAGATCCTGAAGGACCGGCACGATGGTTTCCGCCAGCACAATGGGCGTAGCCTTCCGGACCTTGGTTTTGATGCCGGCGCCGGTGATGGTGCGGGACTGAAGGTCTATCTGATCGGTGCGGAGCTTCATGGCCTCGCCCGGCATGATGCCGGTATAGATCAGCAGGAGCGGGATGGCCGCGCTGATGTCTCCGGATTCGTAGAGCTTCCACAGGGCGGCCTGTTCCGTTTCGCTGAAGTGTTCGCGCTCCTTTTCCACCAGCTCCGGCAGGCGGATATAGGACGGCAGGTCCCGGTTGGCACGGCCTTCAGCGGCGGCGAGCTCAAAGAGCCGGGACAGGAGGTCCTTACAGTCCTTGGCTGGGTAGTGGGTGGGACAGGCGGCTGAGACAGTCCGGCGCAGGTCGCTGACGGTGATCTGGTCCACCCGGGTGCGGTGCAGCGGCTCCAGCTTCCTCCAGGCGATTTTGTAGGCAGTGCGCTTGGACGGACTGAGGGCGGCCAGGTCCCCGGCTTCGTAGACTGTCCAGTAATCCTCCAGAGCGGGCACTTTGTCCGGTTTCTCGTTCTTCAGGATCGGGATATGAGCAAGCGCTTCGTTCCGGGTCTTGAAGCCTCCGCGGGTTCTCTTGATGGGAACCCGCTGTTTTTTATTGTCCGGATTTTCCGGATCAAATGGAGGCAGGGGACGCCAGCCAACCACGGCCTCGGCCGTCCAGGTGGATCCACGCCGGTAGGCTGAGCCGGTGCCGTTGCCGGCGCGCTTCGGTTTCCTGGGTGAGGATGTGAGCTTTTTCCCGCAGTTGGGGCAGTAGTTTGTACATTGTATAAGTTCGGACTTGCACTTAGTACAAATCATGGTTATCCTCCTCCCTGAACTGTTTGAGGACTGTCAGAGCCATGCGCTTGGCTTGGAGGGACGCGCCGCCCCATAGCTCTCGGAGTTCTTCATCTTCAACGGACAGTCTTTCATGCTGGGTTGCGTCCGGAATCGGAACAAATTCCACCGGATTCATCTGAAGGATGACCGCCAGCTTGGCTATCTTATCCCGCCCCATGTTCTTGATCATGCCGGTTTCCCATTTGCGAACAGTGGAACGGCCCACACCGACGGCCTGAGCCACGTCTTCAAGGGTCAGACCGAGATCAATCCGGCGGCTTTTCATTTTGTCCGCAATATCACACATTTTGCATTTCCTCCTTTTTCACCTTCATTATATAAAGAAAATGTCCAATACGCAACAAAAATTTCAAAAAAGGGGTTGACAAGTGTCTTTTTAGACACTACAATAGGGGTGTCTTAAATGACACAACCGAATAGGCAAGGAGGTGCAGAGGATGAACGTCAGGTTACTGAAGGCGGCTATGATTATTGCAGGAGTGACCGCAGGACAGGTACAGAAGGAAATCGGCATCGGTAAAAGCGCATGGTACCGGAAGCTGAACGGAACGAGCCAGTTCACACAGGAAGAGATCGGCAAGATCCGGAAGATGCTGAGGCTGACAGACCGGCAGACCATCGAGATTTTTTTTGATGACAAAGTGTCCTAAATGACACAGGAAAGGAGCAACACCATGGAAAGCAACTACATGAGCAGGGAAGAAGTCCTGCAGCTGGTGGACCGGTGCGCACTGGAGGCGATGAGCACGCCGTACTTCGGCGCATACGGGACAGAGAAGCCCACCCTGGCGGAGCTGGCCAACGCGAACAGCCTGGTGGCCGCGCACAACGAGGGCATCCGGGAGCTGGTGAACACGATCCGGGACACGCTGAACAGGAAGGAGGAAGAGGATGCATAACGGCAGGCTGGAGATCAGCGACCTGATGCTGATGAAGACGGCGACCATCAGCAACCAGCAGGCCGCCGAGGTGCTGATGATGAATCCCGGACGCCTGGCGGAATACGCCCGGAACGGGGACCTGAAGTGGCGGACGATCATCAGCGGGAACGTGGTGAAGCACTGCCGGGAGGACTTCATCCGGTACTGGAACGGGGAGCCGCCGATGGAGAAGGCGGAGGCACCGGAGAGGACCGCGGAGGACATGCTGGCGGAAGTGATCGAGCTGATCCGGGTGCAGAACACGATGCTGATGGAGATCAACGCCTACATTAAAGCAAACATGAAAAACCCCAACATGAAAAACCCCGCCGGCGCGGCAACGCTGACGGGGAATTGAAAGGAGTTTCACGGGAATGAAATCCTACAAGCATTATATCAAAGAAAGCACGAAAAGGAAATACCTGGCCTTCGTGATCATCGCCCTGCTGGCGGCAGTGCTGCTGTACGCGGTGCTGGAGTATGCCATGACGCCGCCGCACTACGAGCCGGACATCTACATCCCGCTGCCCAACAGCAACGTGAGCTGGGAGCAGAGCTTCCACCCGGGCGCCTGGGGGAATGCCGGATGATGGCAGAATGCCCGATCTGCGGGAAGAAGACGGCGATCTACTGGCCGCAGTTCTACGTGTACCGGCGGGGGAAGAAGTTCTTCTGCGGGGCGGACTGCGCGGAAGTGTACGACATGCAGAGGTTCCGGGCCAGGACCGGATGGAAACCGCGGAAGGCTGTGGAACCCATCTCAAAAATGTCCACCAAAACACCTCAAAAAGATAAAACACAACAGACAACACAGGAAAGGAAGAAAGAAACCATGAAACGGAACAAGCTGACCCTGGAACAGAAGAAGAAGGCCATGGAGATCTACCAGGCCGGCGGGGACGCCACGGGCTACCTGAAGGAATGCGGGCAGAAGAACCCTTCCGCCGCGCTGGTGTACCTGAAGAAGAGCATGGAGAAGAAGGGCAAGGCCACGGTGGAGACCGCGGTGGCGCTGCCGGCAGAGGCCCGGCCGAAGAAGCCGGTACCGGTGAACGGCGGGGAATGGGAGAAGCCGGAGACACCGGAGACGCCGGAGGAACCCACCCTGGCGGACGCCATGAAGGGCATGCAGGACGCGGCGGACAAGTTCTTCGTGGCCTGCGAGGAAGCGGGCATCCGGACTGCGCCGGAGGTTCCCGCCAGCATCGACCTGGAGAGCGGGAAGGTGACCACGGAGCGGATGGAGCAGCCCGCACTGACGGGGAGCTTCCGGATCCGGACGGTGGAGGGGCGGTTCGGCACCTACGACGTGTACACGGACAAGGAAGGGACGCAGATGTTCTCCTTCAGCAACGAGAAGGGGGACGAGGTGCAGATGAGCGGCGCGAAGTGGAAGGACTGGCTGGGAGAGGTCGGCCAGGCTGCGCAGATCCTGGGGGTGGCGTTGTGAGCGAGATCCGGGTGCTGCCCCTGCCGAAGGTGACCGGTGTATACGAGCACGAGTTCAGCAAGTATCCGGACAGGATCCGGGTGCCGATGAGCGACGGGAAGGTGGTCACGTACACCATCAGCGTGGAGATGCCGCATCCGTGTTTTGAGGCGGCGATGAAGAGCATCAAAAAGTTTTCAGCGAATTTCAGTAAAAACGATTGATATTGTATTAAGGGAGGATAAATCAAAATGATTAAATTCGGATGGGACAATCCTGATGGAATGGAGATTGGTCTTGAAGTGCTCAAGAATGCCGTGGCCATCTTCATGGACAAGAAACAGGATGGTAAAACAAAAATCGAAGCCGTTGAAGAAGCCATGAGGAAGTACAGGAGCAGGAAGGATATCCCCACGGACGATTCCCTTGTGGATGCCATTACGGAAATCCTGGAGCTGAAAGAGGCCAACAGGCTCAAGACCGGCGGCCAGCGCAGTACTGCCAGGACTGCAATCATCAACGACGTGCTTCTTTCTCTTGGAGTCGGCAAAGAAGAAGAACCGAAGTTTGAGGAACCCCAGGCAGAACAGGTTGAGATTGAAGAATGCATGAGGGCAGAAGAAGAGGAACGCAAGGAACCTGAACCCGCCCAGCGCAAGCTGAAGTACATGATCGAGATTGCAATATATGAGTATTGAAAGGTTGGAGGTATGTGGAAGAGCTCAGCATTATAGAAAGGAGAAAAGCTATGACGGAAAAGCTGACACACTTCAAGCGACTTATCAATCCGGACTACCTGGGCGCGTACAGCCTGGAAGCCGGGGAGGACATGGTGCTGACCATCATGGAGGTGAAGCGCGAGACGATCACCGGCACGGGCGGGAAGAAGGAGGAATGCCCGGTCTGCCACTGGCAGGAGAAGCAGAAGCCCATGATCCTGAACGTGACGAACATGAAGGTGATCGCCCGGATGTACGGGCCCTACATTGAAAAGTGGGCCGGGAAGAAGGTACAGATATACGGCAGCACCACGAAGTTCGGCGGGGACACGGTGGAGTGCCTGAGGATCCGGAAGGACCCGCCGGAGGAAGCCAGCGTTCCATGCGAGGAATGCGGGCAGATGATCAGCCCGGCCTTCAGCATGAGCGTGACGCAGCTGGCGGCCTACACGAGGAAGAAATACGGCAAGGCCCTGTGCGCGGAATGCGCGAAGGCGAAGAAGGAGGAACAGGAAAATGGATAAAATGCAGCTTACCCCGGAGAACTACTACAGCCCGGCAGCGGGTCGGCTCTACTACAGCGCGAGCCAGATCAAGAGCTTCCGGAAGTGCGAGGCCATGGCGCTGGCGGAGATCCGTGGCGAATACGAGCGGCCCATGAGCACGGCGCTGACGGTTGGCCAGTACGTGGACGAGGCGCTGACCGGCGACCTGGAAGCATGGCTGCCGAAGCACCCGGAGATCCTGAAGCGGGACGGGACGCTGAAGAGCGACTACGAAGGCGCGCGGCTGATGGTGGAGCGGGCCATGAGCGACCCGGTCTTCATGGAGTACATGGAAGGAGAATACCAGGCGATTATCACGGGCGACCTGTTCGGCTTCCCCTTCAAGGCGAAGTTTGACGTGCTGGGCGCGGACCGGATCGTCGACCTGAAAACCACGCGGAGCATGGAAAGCGTATACGTGCCCGGGCAGGGCAAGGTGGACTTTGCCACGGCATGGGACTGGCCCCTGCAGATGGCGATCTACCAGGAACTTTACTACAGGACGGAAGGCGTGAGGCTGCCGTGCTACCTGGCGGTGATCACGAAGGAAACGCCGGCGGACATAGCGGTGATCCAGATTGAACAGGAGCGGATGGACGCGGATATCGCCTGGCTGAAAACGGCGATGCCGCGGATCGAGGCCATCAAGGAAGGGATCATCGAACCGGAGCGGTGCGGGCACTGCGCGTACTGCCGGGAGACACACAGGCTGACAGGCCCGGTGATGCTGGGCGAGTTTGAAGACGAGATCGGAGGGATTGAAGGATGAACAAACTGATTATTACCGGACGGCTGACAAGGGACCCGGAGATGGTGACGCTGAGCAACGGCATGGAGAAATGCCGGTTCAGCGTGGCGGTGGACAGGCGGCGGAAGAAGGACGCGCCGCCGAAGGCGGACTTCTTCAACTGCGACGCATGGGGCGCCCAGGGGGCGTTCATCGCCAAGTGGTTCAAAAAGGGCAGCCCCATCACCGTGACCGGCCGGATGGAGAGCAGCCAGGGCGAGAAGGACGGCAGCAAGGTGACCTTCTGGGCGGTGAACGTGGAAGAGGTCGAGTTCCAGAAGGGCGTGAGCGAGACCCGCATTGACAGCGCGGAGAACGCCGGCGAACCGAAGGATCCGGAAAGCGGCTTTGAACAGGTGAACACGGACGAGCTCCCCTTCTGACGGGGGTGCGTGAAAGATGACGCTGATCTGCGATACCCGGGAGAAACCCCGGGCCATACAGAAGATTCTCAACGAATTTCAGCGGCAGGGTGTGACAGTGGTCCGCAGAAAACTGAATTTTGCGGACTACTGGAACCCTGAAAACCCGGACGTGATCATCGACCGGAAGCAGAACCTGCAGGAAGTGGCGCAGAACGTGATACAGGGGCGCGCCCGGTTCGTCCGCGAGATTGAGCGGTGCAACAGGGCGGGATGCCACATGATCGTACTGGTGGAGCACGGCGGGAAGATCCGGAGCCTGGAGGACGTGGCAAGGTGGAAGAATCCCAGGCTCCGGGAATCGCCCTACGCGGTGAGCGGGGAGCGCCTGTTCCGGATCATGCACATGATGGCGGGCTACTACGGCATCGAATGGCAGTTCTGCAACAAGGGGCACACCGGGAAAAGGATCATCGACCTGCTGGAGGTGAAGGGCATTGAATGACAAGGAAAGGAACGCCTTCCGGGCGGCGGTCGAGTTCTACACGAAGTGGCGGGAGACCGTGATCGAGAGGGACGCGCAGTGGCAGGAGTTCGCGGCG
>Ga0247611_10011138_pt1 | contig 10419 bp, 17 predicted proteins | sample 177DNAGHGhighgp2_FD_192422 | JGI IMG/M metagenome (GOLD analysis project Ga0247611, IMG submission 192422) | Sheep rumen microbial communities from Palmerston North, Manawatu-Wanganui, New Zealand - 1770 DNA GHGhigh gp2 | ecosystem: Host-associated > Mammals > Digestive system > Stomach > Rumen... | reverse complement strand
TTTGGTTCTTGTTCTATAATTTCATAACTCGCATCTATAAGGCGCATATGTTTATTATTAATGCGTTAGGAAACATATTTGCTGCTTTTTCGTGTAATTCTTCTACACTATATTTCTTTGGGCCATCCAATACAATAGTTTCTTTATTAGGTTCCCCAGTATCAACTACAACATATTCAACTTCGTAAAATTGATCATTTCAGGGTGCTCCAAATTCATTATCAGCAACTAACATGTACCTATAAATTCATATTCATAGGTAGGACTTGGAAACATTTCCTCTATTCTTGCAAACGCACTTAATTTTTCATCTGCACGAACACTTATATAATGAGTCCAAATCCTTCCTCCATCTTCAATTTTAGTCACTTTAAATTCGAATTTACTCATCTTCAATAGTATAATTTAAAGACCTCTTATCTAAATAAGCTTGTACAATTTCCAACGCTTCTTCTCAAGAAAAAGCAGATACAGGTATTGTGCCAATGCCTGTAACAGGAATATTAAATGTTTGTAGCATTTGCTTTCTTTAGAATTTCTTGTTTTATCATACCGTCTGTTAAAGACTTGAGTTCTGTATAAGACTTGTCTATTATTTGCCAAATCTCATCAACTGATTCTGCACTTTTAATTGCGCCAACGTCTTCTAATCCATCTTTATAATTAACGATTTTATGATTCTGAATAATTTGAATAGAAAATCTAATGTCTCTATTTAGTTTATTAAACATTTCATTAGAAGTTATTGTAGAAAGATATACTGTTTTGTATTCAAAATCAATATCTTTTCTTAATTGGATTGGATTGGTAGTCATTAATAATTTAACATGTTCTTTTAAAACATATTTCTTATTAAGGCAAGCACATTCCCATCCAATCAATTTACCATTCAACACACAATTAAACCATTCTTGTAAAGTATAGATTTCAAATCCGTTTTCTGATTCTTCAGAATATTCTTCTGGACAAATCCATCCGTCTTTAACCACAACGGTGTATCTTTCTTTACTTGGAAGTCCGTAAATAGAAAAGTCCCGATTGTAAATATACAAACAATCGGGACTTTCTTTTAAATAATCAAGAAAACTAATCATGTAGCAAATCGTCCATTGTGCCCGGTTCGCTTTCAGCAAAATCTTTAAATTCTTCAAGATCTTGTTCTTCTATCTGCTCTTTCCAAGCCTCAATGGCCCATTTTAAATCCATATATTCTTTTTCTGTTAATTCTACTTTTCTAATTGTTTCATCTGCAAATGGAAGAGTATCGTTATTGCAACGTTTACTAACTCTTAATGTACACACAAATGATGTTCCATTGTTACATTTAGTAGGATATATAATATACTCTGAATTATCGTTGACGTATGCAACTTCATAAGCGTCAAAAGAAGTACAAATTGAATGTGGTCGCTTCTTTATAACAGAAAATATTTGAGTTTTTAAATCACTCATAAACCTTGAATTTTGAATTATTTTTATAAAAACGATACCTAACTCGTCTACGAAATTTGATTTCAAAATAGACGAGTTTAGATACCTTAAAATTAAAATTAGACAAGTTCGTCGTATAGACTTTTCACATCGTCAAAATTGGAATTTCCAAAGACAAAATCAGCAATGTCTTCAGCATTCTCATCACCAAAGATAATACGCATTAGATTCCAAATAATGTTGTTTACTTTGGAAGGAAATCCAAATCCAGCCCCACCATCTCTAAATTCGACGCCAAATAAATAAGCGATTTTCTTTTCGGCTTCAACAATTGCACGATATTCCTCAACAAATTTCTCTAACTGTTCAGGACTCATAGCGAAAGGTTGTTCCTTTGCTTCAGGTTTCGCATATTCTTTTTTAGGTTCCGGCTTGGATTCTTCCTTAGGCTTACTTTCGGATTCTTTACGAGCTTCTTTAAGAGTGTCCTCTAAACAAGCAGGATAATAGAAACGTTTTCCATCCTTTTCAACACACTTAACGGTACCATCCTTCTCCATGTCTTTAAGAATGTTGTCAACAATACCTTTAAGACTAAACGGACCATCGAAAGTAAATTCTCGTTTAGACTCAGACTTAGCTTTAGCTTCAGCTGCTTCTTTTTCAGCTATTTCTTTAAGTTCGTTATCTATAGCTTCGTCAAGATTTAAACCCATTTCACGAGCGAGGAATTGTGCAAATGGACTTTTTCTCATTTCCTCAAGACGCTCTTTAGTCATTTCTTTCATATATATAATCTTTTAAATGTCATTTTCATATCTAACAGCACGGAAACTTGGAAGATTTGGAACAGGATGTTCTGTGTTAGTTCATCCAAAGAATTTAACTGTTCCTAACTTTCCAATGATATTATCAATATCGTCTCTATACTGTTGTTTTAATAACCTATCTCCTATAGGCTTTGCTTTAAATTGAGTTCCATCTTTTGTTTCCATTAAGAAACACATGTCTTCATCACGCAAGCCTTCTACAATTCCAAGTATGCGGAACTCATCATCTTGGAATTCTTTTATTTTTAATGCACGATTATCTCTCGCTCCACACTTATATTCTTTGTCTGGATCTTTAATCACCAGACCTTCATATCCTGCAGCTACAGCTTCGTTGTGCATATCCATAATTGCGTCAAGACCTTTTATAAGTCTTTGTTCAATTATAATCAACTTCGAATCAGATGGACAATCCTTCTTAAATTTGTTCAGTCTCGCGACTCTCTCTTTAAATGTAGCTGATTCATCTACAATATCATAACAATGATAACAAAGTTCTTTATGGTCTTCTTCTAAAGTTTCTTTTCTTGCTAATCCGCTTATTTTCTGAAGATTTCAACCATGACGATATAATTCTCCATCCAAAATCAAACCTTCGTTTTCAGTCAGAAGTTTAATTATGTACGGGTCTTCTCTTATATAAGTTGCCGGAATATCATAATCTCCGCCGCCTCTTGAAGATGTATGAACTTCACCATCTCGCATAAAAATAAGCATTCTTACGCCATCGTGTTTATACGATCCATATCATTCTTTATCAGTTAATTTTTTGTTATCCTTGTCAAGAAGTTTGCATAGCATTGGTTTAAGTGCACCGTTTTGATCTGTTTTAGTTTCACCCAAAATTTCAGAACATTTTTCGGATGTAAGTTCTTCAAACTTTAAATCACTCACATCCTTGTATCCTTTATCAAGATACTTTTTAAAATTGGAATTAAATTCCAATTCACATTGTTCATCTAATGTTCTTTTTACTTTTCCTTTAGCAATCTCTATGTCTGGAGCTTGTGTTTTCTTTCCATCAATTAGTCCAGATTCTCTATGAATTAGATATGTCTTATCTTCTGTTTCTGTAGTTCAAATATGAACATATCTAACTTTACTTTTGGAATCCAATCCAATCGCCTGTTTATTTAATTGCATTGTATAACAATATCAGTCAAATCGTTTGGAAGACGAGTAGAAGTACTAAAAACTATACAAGTATCTGTTAATTTTAGTAATTCAATTTCTTCAACATTTTCTAAATGTTCTTCATTTAAATAACTTACAAACAATGATTCAAAATCCTCAGGAAACGCATCTAACAACACAGCTTCATATACAAATCTACCATGTTCTTCATTAATTAGTTTAAGACCGTATGCATGTACATTGATGTTAGATAAAATTGTTCCTTCATTAAGTTTAGCTAGATATTCTTCAGCTTTTTCTATCATTTTTGTAAGTCTAGAATAATCTTCATCTGAAATTGAATAATAATTTGGCTTTAAAATGGTTTGATCCCATATCCCATCACTAAGAATATAATCTTGATAATTGTTATCAATTTTCATTATTTTCCAGTACTACCAAATCCACCAGTACCTCTCTGTGTTTCAGAAAGTTCATCTACTTCCTTCCACTCAACTCTTTCATGTTTAGCAACAACGAGTTGTGCAATTCTTTCACCATTATTAATTGTAAATGGCTCTGAAGATAGATTGACGAGAATAACTCCGATATTACCACGATAATCAGCATCTATTGTTCCAGGAGTATTAAGAACCGTTATACCGTGCTTTAAAGCAAGACCACTTCTTGGCCTTACTTGTGCTTCGTATCCAACAGGAAGAGCAATTGCTAAATCTGTTTTAATAAGTTTTCTTTCTAAACTTCTAAGCGTTACAGGTTCATCTAATACTGCGTGTAAATCCATACCTGCAGATTGTTCTGTAGCATATTGTGGAATTACAGCTCACTCACTAAGCTTTTTAATCTCAGCATTCATAAAATTTATTCCAAATTTTGTTTATTTCTTCAAATTGTTCAAAGGAGAGATTTAATTCTCCATATCCATTCTTATTTCTAACTATCAGAATTAAATCATTTGACTCAAGACACAAAACGTCTTGCATAAAAACATTTAATTCAAATAAAGGCAGTGTAAATCCACATAGACGATATAAATTAGTATTTGTTTCAAAAAGCACTTTCATATCACCTCTGTGCATTATCCATCCGTCTACACATGCTACTCTACGTATCATTTTTCTTTATGTATAAAGTACAATGACAAATGTTTTTTTCTCGATATTCTTTACACGGACAAAGTCTATCTTCATGTGTTTCTCCAGGATTATCACAAGGGCATTCACCGTTATTTAATTCACAACGTTTGAGAATAGCGTTTACAATTTTGTCATTTGGATTTAATATCCAACCTTCTTTTCTAAGAATTTGTATCATTATTTCCAAAATTTATAAGTTATATCTTCCATGTACCATCTTTCGGGATCATGATGTATTTTAACCATCTTTTGATTAGTTGTTCTTACATTAATAGGTCCATCACTCTCACGATACGAACCTACTTTAACATAATCAAAATCTGGTGTGAAACGAGGATATTCATCCATTCCAGAATACCATGCTGTTTTAAGTTCAGGATGAGTTTCATGTACCCATTTAGAAAGTTTATTAACTTCTACTGGTTCTGCATCTCCTCCTAAAAAACAAACACATGTAACACCACGATTAGAAGTTAATAAATCTTCTAATGTTGATTTGGTAAGCTCATTTCCTACATCGCCCCATAGCTCTGGACTATGACATCCAGGGCAATGTATGGGGCAATTGGAAATATTTATACATAGTGAAATCTCGTCTGGGACTTCACTAAAAGTTACTTGACAAGTAGTATATTTTAGCATTTTAAATTACTTGCTTTATGATACACTCTTGTTAGAGCTTCTTTGTATCGTTCTTTATCAAACTTCTTAACTGGCCTTAGATATCCGATGATTCTAGTTCAGTCTGTTGTTTCCTCACTTCCACATTTTGGACATTTATCAAAATGATGTTTTTCAATATGACCACATTTATCACATTGACAATTTGGTACATTGAATGTGAAGTAAGAACATCCAACTTCAATTGCATAATTAAGTAGATACTCATATTGTTTTTGAGAAAGATGCTCTTCAAGATTACAATGTAATCCAACACCACCATCAAGCGTTCCTGTAAATTCTCTACCGTGTAGTTTGAATCGATCTAGAATTGAAGTGTTTGGATCCGAAGCAAGATAGAAATACGAATTGTAGAGATTTCTATTTTCAGGTACCCAATATCCGTCCTCTTTATCCCAGTTATAATTCTTAGAAGACAAAGATTCTGCAGGTACAAATTCTGTATTGAATTGGAATTTCTTAGTAGAATTCTTTTTATTTAATTCGCTAATTGTTCCTGTGATTAATTGACAGAATTTCTTATAATCATCATTGTATGAGCACTTAATTCCTAGAAATTCTGCGGCTTCATTAATACCATTCAATCCAATAGTAGAATAAAGTTTAGACATAGAAATATATCCTGCTTTGCTTGCAGTGAACATTCCGTTTGCCTCTCATTCATAAAGCATTGTCTTATAAGCAATATGATATTTATGAACTCGTTCTACTATTTCCGAAAGATATTGTTTTAAACTATCTTCAAAACCTTTATGTAAAGGTAAAGAAAGAGTACCTCCAATGGACTTATATCAATCTTGAACCATTCTGCTAAGATTAATTGTAATTACGTTACAAGAACCGGTTTGAACGCCGGTAAGCCCATTAGTAAATGAGAAAACATTCTCTGTTATTTGATTTCTAAGTCTACAACAAGACGCGAGACTATCCGGATTATCAGATAAATAAGTAAAGAAACTATGGCCAGCAGCATACATTTCTGTAGTTAAATCCTTATAGTTTTTATCAATGACATCTTTACCATCAGTAAGAAGAGCCATTGTTTCTACAGGAAAAGTTAAAAGAGTTCTTGATCTATAGTCATTAAACCAATGAATAAATTTTCTTTGAAGATAATCAACTCTTCTTCAACATGGTTTTGAACCATCTGCGAATACAAATTCATCAAATAACGCATGCCAATAGTTCTTGTCGTAATAAGAAATATTAGTAAATGGACTTTGTGCTCCTCTATTTCCAGCTGGTTGATTTCAATTACAAACGACGTATTGAAATTCTTGAATTATCTTTTGTCCAATAGTTTTCCTTTTTCTAACAACTTCTGTATCGGCCAATTCATTCTCTTTTAAATCATAATCTTCACCATATTCCATTGCTGCATAATGATCGAAGAAATTAAAGAATTCGCCAAAAGCGACAGCGCCTTTACACTGAGATGCAAGTAAAAAAGTAGCATTTATTAGTTGACCACAGAAAGAATGAAGATAATGAGGATCGTCTGTTTTAGTTCCGTCCAATGAGTCTGTTCCGAATTGAATTGGATATAAAGTAACAGCTTCACAATAATTCTTAATTACCGGACTAGATGCTTCATCGTGTGGATAGATTATATGATGTCTTTTATCCTTTATATATTGTTTTGCTAATTCTGTACCATAAAGTTTCTCAATTTCATCGTAAAGCATTATTTCTTGTGTTTTACGATTAGTTGGCTTATATACTTCTGCCTCCATATTTGCAACATTCTTTAATGTGATATTTGCATTAGGATCAGTTGCACTAGAAGTAGCAGCATTTTCACCATTTAATTGATAATCTTTCATGTAGAGAATGTTCTTTCTAATTAATCTTTCTTCTGCGTGTTTAAGTCTATATTCAATATATGCGATTTGAACATCAAATCACTTAAATTCACCTAAAGTATAAATTACAAATTTTTGGATATCTTCTACACTTTTATCTTCTTCGAAAGTTTCACTTGCTGCTCGAAGATAATCAATTAAATCATCAGGAGCATCACAATCATGAACTGCATTAAATGCTCTATTTACAGCACTTTTAATTTTTTCAAAATCAAAAGGAACTACTTGTCCTTCTCGTTTAATTACATTCATATTACTGATTTTCTGTGAACATTTGATAGACTAATAGATTCTTTTCAAATCTATTAACTATATCTTTATCATCCTCTGTAATGAGTGAACTAAACGCATCTAAATAATTAAGTTTCGTACATTCTTCCTCTGTATCTACGTAGTTCCTGGAAGAAGAATCCATATATACATTTTGATATGCTTTTAAAACCATTTGAGGTGCAATTTTTACTTTTCCACCTTTATTTGTGATTTCAAAAAGCATGCTATTTTCAATTAATTCACCAAGTTGTCGTTGTCTTTCTTCCGGTTTAGCAGAAAGAGTTGACTTCTCTAAATTTTCAAATATATTATCTGAATTATCAGTAAGCTCTAACAAATTCTTAATAATTCCTTCGAAATCATTAAAGCTCGTACTTGGTTTTAATTCATAAACATTTATTCACTGCGAATTAAATGCGAATAAATTACCCGTTTTTCTATCTTTATATGCCTTAAATAATTTATAAATAGGTTTTCTTACATCTAAGGCATAAACTAAATTAATAGTTTCAGCATAGCCATACACATTGTCTTTTAGTATAGCTTGAACTCAAACTCTATTATATGTAATATCTTCTTTTGAATCCGTTATAGTTAGTTGAGATGGAAGTTGTACTTGTACTGAGAAATCAGTAGTAAATTTCTTCATTATCTCTATAAACGGATTTACATATTCTTTAGTTGAAAGATATTCGTTATCTTTAATAACCGTTGATTTTCCTTCTAAAAGTTTCCCAATAGTTATTTCCATCTAAATTTAAATACTCTTTAAACAACTGTTTAAAAGGAACGTTTTTCTTATAATTAACCTCTCGCCGTTTATTAATAAGAGAAACTCCATCTCATGTATATGTACCTATTTTAGAAAACGGTCTTTTAGCAATACTAATAAAGTAAGCTTCCAATATTCTAGCTTCTTTCTTAGTTAAACCGTGTATTATTTCACAGGTCCAACTCGAATCTATAGTGTTAGATAACATGTCATTGCAACCTATATGAAATTGACGTCCTTCTTTCCAATTATTCATATCTAGTCTACCGTGGCCTATATAATAAACAACTTCATTACGTAACCAAAAATAAACTGAGCAATCGTGTTCTTCCCACCAATCTTCATCTCTTTGTTTAAATATCTTATTTAAATCTAGAAGTGCAAACTTTATTCATGAACCATTATCAGCTTTTTTTCTTAAAAATTGCATACATTCTAGATATAAAAAGGAGAGGGTTGGTCTTAACCCTCTCCTTTACTGTTTCTAATTAGTTGTTAGACTAAAAACCGGCTAGTTCGTTACCGAAGAAGATGTAACGACCCTTCTGAGCATTAACAGAAGGAGTGTACTTTAGATGACCAACAACATTCTTACCGTCCTTTACGCGGTAAACAACCTCGATATCAAGGTCAGCTTTAATGTCAGCCATAATTTCCTTAGCAGCCTTAATAGCAGCATCCTTTGTAGCACCTTCTCCAGAGAGAGCCTGAACTAGATCACCATTATCAGCTCTACGAACTTCATAAGTTCTCTCAGTGGACATACGACCTTCAGTAACAACATTTTCGTAAGTGTAAGGACGTTCACGAGTGTCTTTAGAGCCATTTGCTACTACAACAATAAAACCAACACCAGGGACAGATGCAAGCTTCTCTTTAGCAAACTGATCATTTGCAAAGGTCTTTAGACCAGCATCACCAACTGGAGAACCAGCGTTCTTTCAAGATGCAGTCTTATTACGAATAACCTTATAACCTTCAGCTTCAACAGCAGCAACAGCTTCCTCGTAGGAATACACTTCAAATTCTTTCTTTACCATAATTAAAATTTTTTAAACATTTGACATTAATCCTATTTTTTACTTGGTTTCTCCAAGAGTTTAATCTGTTTTCTTTCAGAGTTTGGTAATACAAAGATACTAATAAACTCTAAAATTTACAAATTTAAATCGGATTTTTCATCTAAAAAATTAATTACATTTGATATAAATAAACAATCATCTCAAAAAAGACCGATGTGTATTCCGAACGTAGAATCTGCTGGATTTCCTACTCATTCGGTTTCTAATCTTAGATGTTTCATTAAAGTGATTTTTATCAACTCTCCAATATTAAAATTGTTTTCATCTACTCACATACTATTCAAATTCTATCTCTTTGTCGTAACCAAACATTTCACAATAAGCTACACGACACATTAGCTCATTGAACATTTTTAAACCCTCTCTTAATTGTTTGTCAGTTACATAGAAACATCTAGACCAATAATTAGGAATAGTTTCTACGACTAACATGTTTGTTTTAAGAGTCCATCCAGTTTCTTTAGAAACACCATAATTACGCATACAATAGAACCATAACACTTGACTATAACATCCCATTTGACGAGCATAATTATAATGTGTAAAAGAACCACCGTCTGAAACCATAAAGCAATTAACACTTTTACCTGTAGTCTTTAGGTCATTAAGTGTTACTACCTTTGAATCAAAATCAATTGTCCAATTATCTGCCTTTAGTTTAAATTTCAATACAGCACAATTATGATTTTTGTAAATAACTACAAAATCCATAAATAATGCATCTTCATTAAACGCTAATATTGGATCTCCAAAAGGTGTTACTGGATGTAACTTATTCATTATTTCCTGATTATTAAGACAGGATTTAATACAAGCGTCCGCTTTATCCCAGTCCTTATCAGATAAAATTCTACGGACTTTTTCAGTAGGAGTTTTATTCAGTTCTTCTAGATTCTTGGAATATGTATCCCAGACATCTTTAATAGAATTCAGTCGATTAACGTCTGTGTCTATAGATGCTGCATAATAATCAGCTTTTTTGGCAGCTGCTTTTATTGCATCATCCAATCCAATCCCCTCTTTAAGAAAATCAGGAATAAAAATCAAGGTATCACCTAATTTTGATCCAGGATTTCCTAGTTTAGGAGCTAGTTCAAAAGATTCTGGCTGAAGAAGACACTCATGAACAGCACTACCCAACTGAAGACTAGAAGTCTTCAATTTGGGTGGTGCTTTAAACAGAGATGGATTACCGCCTTCTTTAGGATCAATCCATTT
>Ga0247611_10011137_pt1 | contig 10420 bp, 7 predicted proteins | sample 177DNAGHGhighgp2_FD_192422 | JGI IMG/M metagenome (GOLD analysis project Ga0247611, IMG submission 192422) | Sheep rumen microbial communities from Palmerston North, Manawatu-Wanganui, New Zealand - 1770 DNA GHGhigh gp2 | ecosystem: Host-associated > Mammals > Digestive system > Stomach > Rumen ... | reverse complement strand
TTGTTATTATTGGTGGAGATGACTCAAATACTAACGCAGCTGTTCTTGCTGAATATTTCGCTAGAGAAAAGACTGGTGTACAAGTAATTGGTTGTCCTAAGACAATTGATGGTGACTTAAAGAATGATGATATTGAATGCTCATTTGGTTTTGATACTGCAACTAAAACTTATAGTGAATTAATTGGAAATATCGAACGTGACTGTAATTCAGCTAAGAAATATTGGCATTTTATTAAGGTTATGGGACGTAGTGCTTCACATGTAGCATTAGAGTGTGCTCTTGAGACTCAACCTAACATTTGTTTAATTTCTGAAGAGGTTGCAGCTAAGAAGATGTCTTTATCACAAATCGCAAATTATATTGCTGATTCTGTATGTATAAGAGCTAAATTAGGAATGAACTTTGGTGTTGCAATTATTCCTGAAGGTGTAGTTGAATTTGTTCCTGAATTCTCTAAATTAATTGCTGAAATTAATGAACTTTTAGCTGGTGAAAAGGCTAAAGCATTTAATGATTTAAAATCTTGGAATGAAAAGTATGCATTTATTGAAAATGGTCTATCTAAAGAATCAATGAATGTATTTAAATTACTTCCTCAATCAATTCAACAACAATTATTCTTAGAACGTGATCCACATGGAAATGTTCAAGTATCATTAATTGAATCTGAAAAATTATTCAGTGCACTTGTTAAAAATGTATTAGATGAAAGAAAAGCTAAAGGCTTATATAATGGAAAATTTAATGCCTTACATCATTTCTTTGGATATGAAGGAAGATGCGCATTCCCATCTAATTTCGATTCAGATTATTGTTATTCACTTGGATATAATGCTTGTATGCTAATACAATATGGCTATACAGGATATTTATCAAAGGTATCTAATCTATCTAAGCCTGCAGATATGTGGGTTGCAGGTGGTATGCCTATAACTAAGATGATGAATATCGAAAGAAGACATGGTGAGGATAAGCCAGTTATAAGAAAAGCATTAGTTGAATTAGATGGTGCTCCATTTAAATATTTCGAACAACATAGAGCTTTATGGGCAAAAGAAACATCATATACATACCCAGGTGCTATCCAATATTATGGACCAGCTGAAGTATGCGATTTAACTACTGTTACACTTGCACTTGAAAAAGGAACATATAAAGATTAATTTTAATAATTATGGGCTGTTTTTACAGCCCATTTTATTTGGTATGAAACAAATATTTTTCTTTTAATAATTTATTATTAATAGTATAATATTTTTAGAAAATAGGTGAATGTATGCAAAGTATTTATAATTATACAATAGAAATGCTAAAAGAATATATGATTAATATGGGCGAAAAGCCATTTAGATCTGAACAAATAATTGAATGGTTATATCGTAAAAAAATAAAATCATTTGATGAAATGACTAATATCAAAAAGGATTTCATTTTAAAATTAAAGGAAGATTTTAGTATTAATAGGCTTGAATGTGAAGCACATCAAATATCATCAGATAAAACTCAAAAATTCTTATTTAGACTTTCAGATGGTAATTTAATAGAAACAGTATTAATGACAAATGAATACGGATATAGTGCCTGTGTAACAACTGAAGTAGGATGTAATATGAATTGTAGCTTTTGTGCCTCAGGCATGAAAAAGAAATTAAGAAATCTAGAAACATCAGAAATAGTACTTCAAATATTAACAGCTGAAGAATTAGCTAATACTAAAATAACTAATGTTGTTATTATGGGTATTGGTGAGCCATTTGATAATTATCAAAATGTCTTAAATTTTATTCGTATAATTAATTATGCTAAAGGACTTGAAATAGGCTCAAGACATATAACAGTATCAACATGTGGCTTGGTACCAAAAATATATGAATACGCCGATTTTGAATTACAAGCAAATTTAGCTATATCTTTACATGCACCTACAGATGAAATAAGAAATCAAATTATGCCAATTAATAAATCATATGACATTTCAAAATTAATTGAAGCAATAAAATATTATATTAATAAGACTAATAGAAGAGTAACTATTGAATATATATTACTTGATGGAATCAATGATTCTATGCAATCAGCTAATGATTTAGCTGACTTATTACATGGATTAAATGTATATGTTAATTTAATTCCATATAATGAAGTAAAAGAAAAACCATTTAAAAGAAGTAAAAAAGAAAATATGCATATATTTTTCGATGTATTAAAGAAAAGAAAAATAAATGTTCAATTAAGAAGAGAGCAAGGCTCAGATATTGACGCAGCTTGTGGACAACTTAGAAGCAAGCATATGAAATAGGTATTATGGAAAAAGGAAGAATAATAAATTTAGTATCAGGAGTTTATAAGGTCTTAATGGATGATGGAAATATCATTAATGCTAAAGCAAGAGGCAAATTAAGATCTGTTAGAAAATTACAAATAAATCAAAAATCAGAAAGTAAAAAAGAAGTATTAACTACTATTAAAGATTCGCCAAAGGTTGGTGATATTGTCTATATTGATAATTCTTTAATTGATCATTTTGATGAAAGAAAGAATGAATTAATTAGACCAGATATCGCTAATGTAGATCAAATACTTTTAGTTTTTGCTGCTAAGGAGCCTGATTTTCAGTTTTATTTATTAGATTTATTTATAGTAAATATTATTAAACAAAACATTAAGCCTTTAATTGTAATATCTAAAATTGATTTATTAAATGATAAAGAACTAGAAGAATTAAAATTAAAATTATCATACTATACTAATTTAGGATATGAAGTTTTATTTGTAGATAGTAAAACAAAAAAAGGAATAGAGGATGTAAAATTACATTTAGAGAACAAAATAACAGTCCTATCAGGACAAACAGGTGCTGGTAAATCAACATTAATAAACGCAATTATTCCTGATTTTGAATTACAAACTCAAGAAATATCTAAAAGCTTAGGTCGTGGAAAGCATACGACAAGAGAAACAAATTTATATCCATATTTGAATGGATTTATTGGAGATACTCCAGGATTTTCTAAATTATCATTAATTGGAATTGAAAAAAATGAGCTTAAAAACTTATTTGTAGAATTTAAAAATTGTCATTGTAAATTTAATGATTGTAATCACACCCAAAGCATTCAAGGCTGTGTTGTAAGAAAATTAGTAGATGATGGATTAATATTAAAAGAAAGATATGATTCATATCTTAAAATGTATAACGAAAAAGAGGTAATTAAATAATGAAAGTATCATTATCAATATTAAACGCAAATTTTTTAAAATTAGAAGAATCACTTAAGGATTATATTGATTCTTGTGATTATATTCATATGGATATAATGGATGGAGTATTTGTTCCTAATATATCATTTGGTCCAGATATTGTAAAAGAAGTATCTAAAATAACAAATAGAGATTTTGATACTCATTTAATGATTGAAAATCCTAAGGATTATATTGAAGCATTCGTTAAAGCTAATTCTAAATATATTACATTCCATGTTGAAGCTAAAAGCGATGTAATGGAGACTATTAATTTAATCCATTCATATAATGTAAAAGCTGGTATTTCAATTAAACCAAATACTAGTGTAGATGAAATTAAAAAATATCTACCATATGTTGATATGGTATTAGTTATGAGTGTTGAACCAGGCTTTGGTGGTCAATCATTCATGCCTAATTCAATTGAAAAATGCAAGAAATTAAAAGAATTAAGAGAAGAATTTAATTATAATTATTTAATTAATATTGATGGTGGTATTAATGATAAGACAATATCTTTTGTTAAAGATTATGTAGATATTGTTGTATCAGGTTCATATATATGTAAGGCTAAATGTCCTAAGGACAATTTAAAATTATTACAAGATATAAAATAATATGAGGTGATATCTTGTCTTTAAAGGATAAGGTAATTGATACATTAAAGGAAGAAGCTAAATATATTACAGTAAAGAAGATATATGATATAGCTTTTAAAAGATATGAAAAAGGAAATTATTTATTAGAACCAGGATTAATAAATATTAATAGAATTAATATAAAAAGAATAGAAAAATTAATTGATGTTTCTAATTATAAATTAATGACATATTATTATCCTAATAATTCTAATAAATTAATTATTTTTTCTCATGGTCTTATGGCATCAGCTGATGACTTATTACCATTTATTAGTTATTTTTATAATCATGGTTATTCATGTTATTCATTTGATATAAAAGGTGTAGGTAATTCAACTGGATATAATTCAGTTGGCATATTTGAGGCATTAGTTGATTTAGATAACATCTTAAATTATATAAAAAAAGATAATGAATTAAATAAAAAAGAAATATATTTATTTGGTCATTCTGCAGGTGCTTATGCAGTATGTGCTATCTTAAATTTACATAAAGAAATAAAAAAGGTAGTATCTATTTCAGGATTTAATGATGCATATAATTTAATTGTTAATAAAGGCGAATTCTATGGTGGCAAGTTTGCAGGATTACCTAAAAAATATATTTATAGATATCAAGATGAATTATTCAATGAATATATAAAATATAATGCAGTTGATGGAATAAATAATACAGATGCTAAAATATTTTTAGCACACGCTAAATTAGATTTTATAATTGATTATGATAATGATTCAATTATTAAAGAAAAAGATAATATAAAAAATAAAAATGTTATATATTATATTGATTCATCAAATGGTCATACATCTATTTTATATAATGAGGATTCTAATAAATACCGAAAGAAAATAGATTTAACAATTAAAAAAATGACTGAAGAAGAAAAAATAAAATATATATCTAATATAAATCATGAATTATATAGTAAAATAAATATTATATTATTTGAAAAAATATTAAAGTTTTATGAGGATTAGAGGTGAATGATTTGGAAGATGAAAAAGATTTAAGTAATGAAGAAGTAATGTCTGAATTTGTTGAATCTGAAAAAGAAAATATAGAAGAAGATATTAATAATTCATTAAATGAACCAATTATAGAAGATAATAAAGAGAAATTAAAACCTTTAAAAGAAGAAATAAAAGAAATAAAACATAATAAAAACTTAAAAAGAAGAGAAAAAAGAAAATTAATAATAAAAACTAAATTATTATATCCTGAGGATATAAAATATAGGGGAATATTTTCTTATCGACATTTAAGAATTATTGCATGGATTACACTTGCGATAGGACAATTATCTTTTATATTTTCTGTTGGTAGTGCTATAGCTGGTCAAGAAATGGCACCAGGATGGGTAATATATGCAATTTCTATAATCAGCTCTTTAACTACTCCGATATTTGCGATGGCAACATTTGCGACGATACTTAATAAAAATAAATCATATAAATCAATTTTAATATTTTATATTGTTATGTTTATAGCTATAGGTTTAGGAATCATAATAATATATGAAAGATATGTATCAACTATTTTTAAATTGATGTATGAAGATACTGATAAGGCAGCTAGTGTAGCGGCAGGAGATTTATTAGGGGCTAAAGTAAGATTAAATATTTTTAGTGATTTGTTAATTATAGCTTTAGTAAATTTCTTTATTACATATGTTCCTCAAAAATTTTTCCAAAATAAAAAGATTTATCTTTTTAGATCATTTGCAATATTACCAATATTGTATGCTATAGCATCATATACATTAAGCGTTTTAAATTCATTTGGAACTATTAGTTTACCATTTGAGATATATCCATTCTTAACAACTAAGCCTCCTGTAATTTATTTAATATTTATAACTATAATATTATGGATGAAGCATAGAGAAAGATTGTTTGGAAAGCTTAATATATCAAAAGATGAATATGATAAATTTTTAAAAACAAATAGAAATTCATTATCATTTTCTATAATTGTATGTATTATAATAGCTTTAATATCAATAATAGACTTTTTATCAATAATTATTTTTGCGATGATAACAAGAGATGTTGAATTAGTAATACAGCTTGCGTTTGTATTTAATTTTGGCGATAGTATATTCTTGTTTTTAGCTATTCCAATAATGCTTTTATTCTCATATACAAGAACATATAAGGATACTAAGATGGATTTAATCATTCCAATGATTGGTATTGGACTTGTTGTACTTACATATTTAGAAGGAATTAAACAAATTATTAACTTCCTAGTATAAAAAAATGGCTTAAAAGCCATTTTTTATCATATAAAGAGCAAAAAAACTGGCTGTGCCAGTTAAATGCGTAATTAGTTTAGCTTATTAAGCTCTTTCAATCTTTGCCTTTTTTAATGCTCTTGCAGAAATCTTAACTTTCTTAACATTTCCGTTTTCATCTTTAATGTGTACAGTTTGAAGGTTAGCCTTCCAAGTACGACGAGTAGCATTTAAAGCATGAGATCTTTTGTTACCTGTAACTGTTGTTTTACCAGTTAAATAACACTTTGCCATAGTGACTACCTCCATCTTTAAAATCATTCAGCCTTAATAGTATACTCTATTTAAAAATATAATGCAAGAAAAATCTTTATTTTGTGTTTAAAATGTTAAATAATACGCTTTTTTAACCTATAATATATTTATTATAGATTTGACAATTATGCTTTTAAATGTTATTATTGTTATAACTAGTTTTTCTTTCATTATAAAACTAGATATTGGAGATGCGTATATGTTTTATGGTTTTTGTTGTTTTTATGAAAAAACATCAATAATCAAAAATTAATAAATTTTGATTATCCTTATATTATATATTATAAAATATTTAAAAATTGTTTAGGTTATTCCTAAATTCACATATATTTAATTTAATCTTAGGAGGTATTACCATGTTTAATACTATAGACGTTTCTTTGTTTAAAAGAATGGTAATAAACGGTGCAATAAATTTAAAAAATAATCATGAAGAGGTTGATAGACTTAACGTATTCCCTGTTCCTGATGGAGATACAGGTACGAATATGTCTATGACAGTTACTTCAGGTATAAGAGAACTTGAAGCTTGTGAATCAAGTTCAATAATCGATAATGCAAAAGTATTATCAAGAGGTGCCTTAATGGGTGCTAGAGGTAATTCAGGTGTTATATTATCTCAATTCTTTAGAGGACTATATGTAGGTATTAAAGACATTAGTCATAATCATTTAGATGTTACAGATTTAATCAATTGTCTTGATTCTGGTTGTAAAATTGCTTATAAGGCAGTTATGGAACCAGTTGAGGGTACAATTTTAACAGTTATTAGAGAAGCAATTGAAGCAGTAAAAGCAAAAAATGATTTTAATTCAATTGATGAAGTAATTGAATTATATGAAAGCGCAGCAAAAAAATCACTTGATAATACTCCAAATTTATTACCAGTATTAAAAGAAGCTGGTGTAGTAGATTCAGGTGGAGCAGGTTTCTTAAAAATTGTTGAAGGTATGAAGCTTGCCTTAAAGGGTGAAATTCTTGAAGCAACAGATGGTCAAAAAGAAAAGAAAGCAGAAACTGAAGTTAAAGAAGAAGTTGCAATCAAATTCTTATATTCAATTGATTTTGTATTAGAATTAAAGAAACCAGATTCTTTTGTTGAAAAAGAATTAAAGGCTGCTTTATCATTACTTGGTGATTCATTATCTGTTGTAAGAGAAGAAAATAAAGTTAAAGCACATATTAATACTAATAGACCTGGTAGAGCTTTAGAGATTTCTCAAAAGCAAGGTGAATTCTTAACTTTAAAGATCGACAATAGAAAACATCAAGTAGAAAACAATGAAGTTAAAAAGCAAGAAGAAAATTCTACACCAAAGAAAAACATGGCAGTAATATCTGTATGCTTCGGTGAAGGTATTGTTCAAACATTTAAGGATTTAGGTGTTGATTATGTAATTGAAGGTGGTCAAACAATGAACCCTTCAACAGAATCATTTGTAGAAGCAATTAAAAATGTTAATGCTAAAAATGTTATAATCATTCCTAATAACTCAAATGTTATTATGGCTGCTAAGCAAGCAGCTAGCTTAGTTCATGATGTTAATGTAGAAGTTATAAAAGCTAAAACTATAGCACAAGGATATGCATCACTTGTAAATTATAATCCTGAGGCAGGATTAGAAGAAAATGTAGAAGCTATGGCTGAACAAATTGAACATGTTACATCAGGAGAAATTACATATTCAATTAGAGATACTGAAATCGGTGGAGTAAAAATTAAATCTGGCGACTATATGGGTATTTCTAATGGTGAAATTATCGTATCTACAGAACAAAGAAAAGATGCATTAAAAGAATTATTATCTAAAATTATTTCTTCAGATTCTGAAGTAATAACATTATTCTGTGGTAAGGATATTGAAGAAGACAAATTTGGCGAAATTGAAGAATTATGTTTAGCTGTTAACTCTAATATTGATGTTGAAATCATTGAAGGTAAACAAGATATTTATTCTTATATTATCGCAGTTGAATAAAATAATTGTAGGCTGAACGTAGTTTCAGCCTTTATTTTTTAGGGTGATGAAAGTGGAATTAAAAAATCTAAATGGTATTGGTGCTAAAACACTTTTACTATTAAATGAAAACAATATTAATAATGTTAATGACCTATTATATTATTTTCCTATTTCATATGATATTTATGAGGAAAATTATGATAATTATTTAAATCACACTAAAACACTTATTACAGGTACTATTTTATCTAAGCCTGCATTTAAAAAGATTCATACAAGAACATTTATTGTTATATTTTATATTGAATATAAATTTCAAAAGATTAAATGTATTACCTTTTCATCAGATTATTTAAAATATCAAATTAAAATTGGAGCTAAAATATCCTTATATGGAATGTTAAATGACAATAATGAATTTATTGTAAATAAAGTATTTATAGGAAATATAGAGACAAAAATAGAGAATAATTATAAAAATAAAGATATAAAATCATCATATATAAAAAAAGCAATTAAAGATTTATTTAATTCTAATATTACAGTTGAAGAAACTCTACCTGAAGAATTAATTAATAAATATAAGCTTTTAGATATTAAAAATTATTTGTATTTATCACATCTTGCAAGTAATAAAAATGATGTAAAAGAAGTATTAAGAAGAAGAAAATATGAAGAATTATTTTGGTATCAAATAAGATTAAATTTATTATCATATAAAAGAAAGAATCAAAATAAAAATATTAGAAATCTAGATTTTGATTTTCAAGAATTTTTTAATTTAATTGATTTTAAATTAACTACAGATCAATTAAATATTATGAATGATATTAAAAATGACATTAAATCTAATTTATTAATGAATAGAATTATTGAAGGTGATGTAGGATCGGGTAAAAGTATTATTGCATATTATAGCGCATATTTAGAAATAAAAGCTAAATATCAAGCATGTATAATGCTTCCTACTGAAATTCTTGCGAAGCAGCAATATGAAAATATAAAACAAATGATGTCTAAATTAGGTATTATTACAGAATTATTAACATCATCTACACCAAAAAAAGTAAGAAGTGATATTTTATATAGGCTAGAAGCAGGAAGAATAGACATAATGGTTGGTACTCACTCTCTTTTAAATTCTAATGTTAGATTCAAAAATTTAGGGATAGTTATTATAGATGAACAGCATAAATTTGGTGTTATGCAAAGAGAATCATTAGTAAATAAATATAAAAATGTTGATGTATTATATATGAGTGCTACCCCTATTCCTAGAACATTAGGTATGACACTTTATGGTAATTTAGATATATCTACAATTCATACAATGCCTCAAAACAGAAAAAAGATAAAAACGATATTGCTTCCATATTCTAGAATAAAAGGATTAATGACATCAATTAGAAATGAAATAGAAAAAAATCATCAAATTTATATAGTTGTCCCAAGAGTATCTGATTTAAAGATGGGTGCTATATCTGTTATTGAAGCACATGATATTGTAAAAAAATATCTACCAGATAAAAAGATATCATGTCTTCATTCAAAGATGGATAGTACATTAAAAAATGAAATAATGAATGATTTTTTAGAAAGAAAAATAGATATTTTAATATCTACAACTGTAATAGAGGTTGGAGTTAATAATCCTAACGCTACTGTTATGGTTATAATGGATGCTGAAAGATTTGGACTTGCTCAAATACATCAATTAAGAGGTAGAGTAGGAAGAAGTATGCTTCAATCATATTGTGTATTGTTAAGCAATGAAATAGATAATAAAAGGCTAAATATTATATTAAATAATAACGATGGCTTTTTAATTGCTGAAGAGGATTTCAAATTAAGGGGACCAGGAGATTATTTAGGAAATAATCAAAGTGGTGATATAAATTTAGAATATTCATCATTTGATTCGGATTTAAAAATTCTTGAATGTGCATCAAGTGACGCAAAGGATTTGATGCCTAAATTTATTAAAAAAGAAATAGAAAGTAAAGTATTTAATGATATAATTA
>Ga0247611_10011136_pt1 | contig 10420 bp, 3 predicted proteins | sample 177DNAGHGhighgp2_FD_192422 | JGI IMG/M metagenome (GOLD analysis project Ga0247611, IMG submission 192422) | Sheep rumen microbial communities from Palmerston North, Manawatu-Wanganui, New Zealand - 1770 DNA GHGhigh gp2 | ecosystem: Host-associated > Mammals > Digestive system > Stomach > Rumen ... | reverse complement strand
ACACCATTAAAGATGTAGTTCTGATCAGCTTTCCAAGTGTTGGATACAGCCTCATAGATGGGCTTGCCATTATCATCTGTACCCGTCTGGAATACACCCTCGATGGTGAGGGGATCGTTGCGCCAGTCGCCAGAGAGCTCGCTCACGCCGCTCATCGACATGGCATACTTGGTGCCGTTGAAGACGTCACCGCCATAACGGAACTCCCACAACATGTTGAAGGTCCAGTTCTTGAAGAAGGTGAAGGTGTTGTTCCAACCACCCTGGAACTTGGGCTCACGGTCACCGACTTCAAATGCATCTTGCTTCTTATCCTCGGTGGGGAAGCCGTTAGCGTCAAGAATCAACTTGCCATCGGCATTACGGTTCCACTTGGTGCCAGAGATACCCATGAAGTTGCTACCGTTGAAGGTAGCGGCCTTGGCACCAGCATACTGCACGTCGGTCACGTACATAATGTCCATACCGGCATACAGATTGTCGATGGTGCCACGGTTGCCATAGACGTTGATACCGGTTTCCCAGATGAAGTTCTCATGCTGGATGGGAGTACCGCTCAGGCTGATCTCAAGACCCTTGTTGTAAACGTTACCTGCATTGTAGGAGGTAAAGATGTAACCGGTTGACTGCGGGCCACGCGGCGACAGGATCAGGTCATAGGAGTTGTTGGTGTAGTAAGCGATATCAAATTTCAAGCGGTTCTGGATAAAGCGCAGTTCCAGACCAACCTCGGTTGAACGGGTGGTCTCAGGCTTGAGGTAGGGGTTACCGCGAGTCCAGCTGTTACCCAGACCCATCAGACCATCCAGGAAAGTGCTTACTGGCCACAAGGTTGTACCTGTCTCATAGGGACTGGTACCCTTACCTACCTCAGCCCAGCTGGCACGGATCTTACCGAAGGAGAACCAGTCGGGCAGGCTCTCACGGAAGAGTTCGGTAAAGGCGATAGCGCCACTCACACTGGGATAGAAGTAGCTCCAGTGCTCCTTGGGAAGGGTCGAATCCCAATCGTTACGGCCAGTAACGGTCAGGAAGATGGCGTTGCGCCAGTCGATGCGGAACTCACCGAAGGCCGAAACCATGCGCTTGCGACTCGTACTGTGGCTAAACTTCTTGTCAGCATCGCTGGCATTGTTGTAGCTATAGAATTCAGGCACGGCGAAGTTCCAAGCCGACTCATAGTCACGGCGGGTCTTGGTGTACTCGGTAGCACCACCCAACATCAGGTTGATGTTGAAGTCACCGAACTGCTTGTTCCAGTTCGACATCAGGTTGTTGCTCAGGTAGCGGTACTTGTACATGTTGTCGCTCAACATACCCTTCTGCCAGATTTGCTTGATGGCACCACCGGGAGCGATTGTATTGTGGCTCTGGGTCGTATAGCTATCGACACCCATGCGGTAGCTCAGCCACCACCAGTCGAACAGATCCCACTTCACGTTGAAGTTGCCGGTGAAACGCTCGGTATCATCGGTCATCTTGTTCTTGTTGACAATCCAGTAGGGGTTGTCACGCTCGTCCCAGGGCTGGAACTGGTCACCGAACATGCGGTAGCGAGTACCGTCCTCGTTGAGGTAGTGGCGCATGTCGTCGCTGGGAGACCAGTTATAGGCGGCATACAGGGCACCGGTACCACTGGAGTTGTACAGTGCGGCACCAGTCAGGGTCTTCACGGTGCGGGCGTCGCTATAGGCGGCGTTGGCACCAAAGGTGAAGCGGCCCACGCGCTGCTCACCGTTGAAGCGGAAGGTGGTCTTGGTGTAGCCGGTGGTGGGAACGATACCGTCCTGATCGTAGAATGAACCGCTCAGGTAGAAGTTGTTGTTCTTGGTACCACCGCTCACGCTCAGGTTAGTGTCCCAAATGATACCTGTCTCGAAGAAGTTCTTCAGGTTATCATAGTAGGGGACATTCTTCTTGGGACCCCACGAGTTGTAGCTGTCGTCCTTGATGTCCATACCAGTCCAAACACTCTTGCCGTCAGCACCTTTCTCGTACATATCGGTCATATAACCGCGCACATACTGCTTCTGCACCTTGGGCAGGCTTGCTACCGTCGAGGCAATCATCTTGCCCGAGAAGTTCACCTCGGAGTGTCCTTCCTTACCTTTCTTGGTCGTGATGATCACAACACCGTTGGCAGCACGGCTACCGTAGAGTGCCGATGCGGCCGGGCCCTTCAGTACCGACATGTTGTCGATATCCTCGGGGTTGATATCCATCACACGGTTGGAGGAGGTGGTAGCACTGTTCATCATGCCGTCGAAGGCTGAGTTGCCCACAACGCCTGCCGAGTTGTCATAGATGACACCATCGACAACGAACAGCGGCTGGTTGTCGTAATTCTCGCTGACCGAAGTACCACCACGCAGCACGATGTGCGCGCCCGAACCGGCGGCACCCGACGACTGGGTAATGTTCACACCGGCGATCTTACCCGACAGGGAGTTGATCGCGTTGGCGCTCTTGTTGCGCATCAGCTCCTCGGCCTTCAGGTCATCGACGGCATAACCGAGCGACTTCTTGTCCTTGCGGATACCGAGTGCAGTTACAACCACCTCGTCGAGGACCTGGTCGTTGGCCTGCATGTCAATGTCCAAGGCATTGCTGCCCACGGTCACCTCCATGGGCTTGCTGCCGATGTAGGAAACCACGAGCACGTCACCGCGGTTGGCGACGATTGAATACTTGCCGTCGACATCGGTGGCGGTACCGCGGTTGGTACCCTTGACCTTGACGGTCGCACCGATGAGGGGCTCACCTTGTGCGTCACGTATGACGCCCGTTACTCGATTGGTCTGCGCCTGGGCGGTGAAACCCGTCGAGGGCTGACTGGTTGTCATCCCGGCGGGCACGCCACTGGCAATTGCCAGCGCAGCCAACAGTGCTAATTGTTTTTTCATACGCACTAACTTTTTTTTTGTTTTTAAAAAATTGAAGTTTACTGACTGTATTGTTGTAATTGTATTAATGTGCGATACATTGTGGTTAAACATGAACTTCTTGCGGTAAGATGGTGCCCGCAAGCGATTAATGAATAGGCAAATTTGCAAATAAAAATTCAACTGACAAAAAAAATGACTAAAAAAAAACACTTTTACTACCGTTGGTGGTAGTAAAAGAAAAATAAATTAGGCATCTTGTACACATTTTTTGTTTTTTTAGCATTTGGAAATGTAAAAAACATGGTTTTCCTTGGCCATTCCAAAAAAAATGCAGAATTTTGCACCTTGTTAAAAAAATATAATGAAATTATCCAGCAATGACCTGTTGAAGTGTTGCTGAAGCGGCAAGAGACTTTTTAGTTGACTATACAGAATTATCAACATTATATTAACAAATTTAAACGTGCTTATGAAAAGACATTTAGCTCTTTTTGGCGCGTTGGTGATGCTGTGCGGTACTGGTTACCAGGCACAAGCTACACCTGCGCCCCAGGTGACGGCCAATGCCGGCACCAGCATTGTGACAGGCCGTGTCGTCGATGAACAGGGAGAACCCATCATCGGCGCCAGCATTGTCGAGGTAGGAACGACCCGTGGCACATCGACCGATGTGGACGGTAACTTCTCGTTGAGAGCTGGCACCAACGCCAAGCTCCAGATTTCTTACATCGGCTACAAGACGATTAACACTCGCGCTGGTGCCGACATGAAGATCGTTATGGCCGAGGACAAGGCGCTCCTCGACGAACTCGTTGTTGTGGGATACGGTACGCAGAAGAAGGTGAACCTCACCGGTGCTGTATCGACAGTGGATGTTGACAAGACCTTCAACTCTCGTCCCGAGCAGGATGTGTCACGTGCCTTGCAGGGCGCAGTTCCGGGCTTGAGCATCATCAACGCCAGCGGCGACATCGACGGCAATCCCTCGATCCGCATCCGTGGCGTCGGAACCCTGAGTAACGACCAGGTGAGCACTCCCATGATCGTCATCGACGGCGTGGTGAGCGACATGGATGGCCTGCAGCTGCTCAACGGCAACGATATCGCGACGGTATCGGTGCTCAAGGATGCTGCCTCGGCATCGATCTACGGTACCCGTGCTGCATTTGGTGTGATCCTGATTACTACCAAGAGTGGACAGAAGGGCGAGCGCGCCACGGTGAGCTACTCCAACAACTTCGGTTGGGATGACCCCACCTTCCTGCCCGACTTCCCCGATGTTCCCACCCAGTTGAATTCGGCCATCATGGCCAAGAAGCGCGCCGGTGCTGACGCCGTTGAGCTCTTCGGTATGTACTTCGACCAGCTGCTGCCCTATGCCGAGGCATGGAAACAGCAGAACGGTGGCAAGAAGATCGGTTATGGCCAGATGCGTCCCTGGCAGAGCGACAGCAACGTGGGTGACTACCGTTTCAATGGCAGCCAGCCCATGTATTATGCCGACTATGACATCAAGAACATTTGGTATAACCACGCCGCTCCCTCACAGGGCCACAACGTGTCGGTGCGTGGTGCCAGCAACCGCACCACCTACTATCTGTCCTTTGGCTACAACTACAAGGAGGACAACATGAAGTGGAATCCCGCGATGCGCAAGCGCTATAATGCCGCCGCCAATATCTCCACCGACCTTACCGACTGGTTGACCGTGGGTGCGCGCATCAACTTCTCGCGCCGACACTTCTCGCGTGCCGACACCTGGAACAACATGTACCAGTACATCTGGCGCTGGGGCTCGTTCTTCATCCCCAGCGGCACCATTGCCGACCCCACCACGGGTGAGCAGCTCGACTTCCGCGTGGTTGCCATGCAGAAGCAGGCCGCGCGCAAGAATGTGACGATGGATCGCCTGAGCATGACGGCATTCACCACCGTCCACATCACCAAGGACCTGACCCTGAATGCCGACTTCACCTATGAGACCGGTAACATGAACAGCGGTTCTAACGATCACACTGTGTATGGCTACAACTGGAGCGGCGTCACTCCCCAGTGGATTGTCAACGACGGCAATACCAATGCATGGCGTGACAACAGCAAGAGCAACAAGTGGGCTGCCAATGCCACACTGAACTGGAACAAGAGTTTCAACGATGCTCACAACTTCAATATCATGGTGGGTGTCAACGGTGACAACTACAGCAGTGATTATTTCTATGCCTACAAGCCCCAGCTCTACAGTGAGGACTATCCCGAACTGGCGTTGGCCTATGGCGATCAGACCAAGTGGAACATCAATAGCAGCACCTTTGACAAGGCAACTGCTGGCTACTTTGGCCGCATCAACTATGACTACAAGGGTATCTACCTGCTCGAGTTGAATGGACGCTATGACGGCTCGTCGAGCTTCCCCGTTAATGACCATTGGGCTTTCTTCCCCTCGGGTTCGGTGGGTTACCGCTTCACTCAGGAGAAGTACTGGGATCGTCTGCGCCACATCGTGGATAACGGTAAGTTGCGTTTCTCCTATGGTACCATCGGTAATGAGGCCGTCGGCACCAATCAGTTCCAGTCTCTCATCAGCCCCATCGCCCAGAGCAACATCTATTGGCTCAACGAGAGTGGTGCCAAGGTGACAGGACTGGGCTTGCCCACCTGGGTGAACTCATCACTGACGTGGGAGCGCATCACCACCATGGATGCAGGTATCGACCTGGGCCTGTTTGGTGACGTGCTCACGATGGGCTTTGACTGGTACCAGCGCACCACCAGCGACATGCTGGGTCCTGGCACCGCACTGCCTCCCAGTGTCGGCGCCGATGCTCCTGTGACCAACAATGGTGAGCTCCGCACACGTGGCTGGGAAGCTACCCTCGACCTGCGCAAGCAGTTCAATAAAGACTTTGGCGCTTACTTCAGCGCCAGCATCGGTGATGCCAAGACCAAGGTGACCAAGTGGAACAACGACTCTCACCTCATTGGCCACCCGTGCAATAGTGCCTATGCCTATGAGGGCATGACCTGGGGTGACATCTGGGGATTTGAAACCGACCGTTACTTCACCGTCAACGACTTCACTGGCAAGAATGCTGACGGCTCGTGGATCTATGCTCCCGGCGTTGCCGACCAGACCGGTATCCAGACCCAGACCTTCGTCTATGGTCCTGGCGACATCAAGTACAAGGATCTTGACCACAATGGCGTGATCGATGGCGGCAAGGGCACACAGGAAGATCATGGTGACCTCAAGGTCATCGGTAACATGATGCCCCGCTATGAGTACAGCTTCCACGTTGGTGGAAACTTCAAGGGCTTTGACCTGGATGTCTTCTTCCAGGGTGTGGGCAAGCGTGAAATGTGGACACAGTCGGCATTTGTTTTCCCCATGATGCGTGAGGCCGACTTGGCCATCTATGCCAACCAGACCAAGTATAATGTTTACGACCCCGAGAACGGTATCGTCAACATCAGTGAGGACAACGACTTCCCATGCCTCTACCCCGGCAACGAGTATGCCGGTAACGTGGTCGGCCTTTCGGGACAGGGTGGTAGCCACAACTACTATCCCCAGACCAAGTATCTTGTGGACATGAGCTACCTGCGCCTCAAGAACATCACTCTGGGTTACACTCTGCCCGAGAACTTGACCCGCAAGGCGTTTATCGATAAACTGCGTGTTTATGGTAGTGTCAATAACCTGTGCCTGCTTCACAAGGGCAGCGGTGATCTCCCCATCGATCCCGAGATGAATGCTGGACAAGGATCCCTGGGCTATGGCACGTGGGGACGCACCTATCCCATCAACCGCACCTGGTCGGTGGGTCTGCAAGTGACCTTCGGTGTCAACCGCAGCGCAGCCCCTTCAAACACGGGTAGCGTTGACAACAGTGCACTGAATGCCGAGATCAATAACCTGCGCGCTCAGCTCGTTGATGCCAACAACATGATCACCAACCAGCAGAATGTGATCAACAACCTGCGCAACAACAATGCTCAGTTGCAGAAGGACCTCACCGACTGCCAGAAGAGCAAGAGTGGCATGATCGACAAGTCGTTGCAATACATGACCATCCTGGTTCACTTCCCCGTGAACAAGACCGCTGTGGGTACCGACCAGCAGCCCAACGTGGAGCGCATCGCCGCCTACATGAAGAGCCATCCCGAGGCCAACTGCACCATCAACGGTTATGCCTCCAAGGACGGCCCCGCCGACCACAACATCAAGCTCGCTGAGGGCCGTGCCGCCAGCGTGAAGGATATGCTCGTCAAGAAGTATGGTATCGATGCCAAGCGCATCAACGCCCAGGGCCAGGGCATCAGCAACATGTTTGATGAACTGAGCTGGAACCGCGTTTCCATCTGTGAGATTATCGTGAAGTAATTATCAATCAAGTTGTCAGTTATCTGTCGTCAGTTGTCAGCGGCATCCGCACTCAACTGAAAACTGAAAGCTGAAAACTGAAAGCTAAAAGATAAATATATGAAATCATTCAAATCAATTATACTGTGTGGACTGGGCCTTGCCGTGCTGTCGATGTCTTCCTGTGACGACATGCTCACCAAGAGCGAGCGCACCAAGTTTGAGCTCAGCCAGGAGTTCTGGAACAACGCCAATCAGGTTGCAAGCTACAGCAACGTCCTCTATGGGAACTATGCTGGCTACGGCACCGGTGGTGGAGCTGGCTGGTTCTATTTCAAGAGCCTCAGCGATGACCAGGTGAACCCCAGTTTTGACAACTGGATGTTTACCACCGTTCCCGGCACATCCGATTATTGGACTACTCCCTATGCCGAGATTCGTCGCTGCAACTACATGTTGACAGGCTTGGCCAACTCGACCCTTCTCGAGAACGAGAAAAACTACTACATTGCCGTTGGTCGCCTGAACCGCGCCTGGCAATATTATCAGCTTGTGCGCATGTATGGTAACGTCAACATGCTTGACGAGGTCATTCTTGACCCTGTAGCTCAGAGCGACATCGTGTATGGTCCGCAGACCGACCGTGACCAGGTCATGGACTTTGTGCTCCAAGACTTGGACTTTGCCATCCAGCATCTGGGTAACGGTGGCAAGAACTCCTGGAGCAAGGACATGGCTCTGGCCATGAAGAGCGACATCTGCCTCTATGAGGGCACTTATTGCAAGTACCGCACCGTCGAGGATAACGGCAAGGCTGCCGATGAAACCCGTGCTCAGCAGTATCTCACGGCATGTGTCGACGCCTCGCAACAGATCATGAACTCGGGCAAGTACAGCCTCACCACCAACTATGGCGAGGTCTATAATTCACTTGACTTGAGCAAGGTTTCAGAGGTCATCTTCTTCCGCAACTATGTGAAAGACCAGGTGATGCACTCGACAGCCGACTATACCGCTTCTTCCTCGCAGCAGCGCGGTATCAGCAAGGATGCTATCGATGCCTTCCTGTTCATCGATGGCAAGCCACTGGCTACTACATCGCTTAATACCGATGACCACCCCGTGCTTGATCCCACCAACAATGCCTACAGCATCCAGCACATGCTCGCTAAGCGCGACAAGCGACTGGGCGTGCTGCTCGATCCCTATCTGTGCTTTAAGGGCCATGGTTGGGTGCGTGCCAACTCCATGCTGATGACCTCTTCGACGGGTTACAACATTGCCAAGTATGACAATACCACCATGGAAGTGGACTACCGCATCAACACGGGCAAGAACTACACCGACGCTCCCATCTACTGGCTGGCTGTCATCTATCTGAACTATGCCGAAGCCAAGGCCGAGCTGGGTAACATTAACCAGAGCGACCTCGATGCCAGCATCAACCTGCTGCAGGCTCGTGCCGGTCTGCCTGGCTTGACGACCAATCCTGCCGTTGACCCCGCCAACAACATGGGCGTCAACAGCCTCTTGTGGGAAATCCGTCGTGCACGCCGTTGCGAGCTCATGGCCGACAACTGGTACCGCTATTGGGACCTCGTGCGCTGGCACCAGCTCGACCTGCTCGACACCCAGATGCATCCCAACATCAACCGCGGTGCTTACCTGGCTGGCGTTAGCGACCTTGACGAGGCCTTCTCGCTCGATGACAACGGCTATGTCATTCCCGTGAGCACACAGCGCACCTTTGACAGGAAGTACTACTTGTGCCCCATCCCCAGCAATCAGGTAACGCTGAGTAAGGGTGGCACCAAGCAGAATCCTGGTTGGTGATTTAGGCTTTAGGCGTTAGGTTTTAGGTTTTATGCCTCACCTGACAACTAATCAATAAAACGGAAGCCGCCGTGACCATTAACAGTCGCGGCGGCTTGTTTTATATAGATGCATTATACAATCTATATTTTATTATAGGTTACTGGTAATCCCTGATGCGCACGTCGATGCCGCTGCCCTCGAGCAGCTTCACAACCTGCTGGATGTCGGTCTGGCCGTAGTGGTAGGGGAACAGCACGGCGGGCCCCACCATTGTGGCGGCGTGGGCGCACTGCTCGGGGGTCATCGTGTAGGGCAGGTTGCAGGGCAGGAAGGCCACATCGATGTTCTTGATCGACGCCATCTCGGGGATGTCCTCGGTGTCGCCGGCCAGGTAGATGCGCATGCCCTCGATGGTGAGCACAAAGCCGTTGTCACGTCCGCGGGGGTGGAACTGCAGCTTGTCGGGCGAGTTGTTGTAGGCCGGCACAGCCTCCACGGTCCATCCCAGGTCCAGGGTGCGCGAGTCGCCGTTGGCCATCACGTCGCCCTTGCCGCCCAGCAGCTCGTGGCAGCGGGCATTGGTGATGAGCACGGTGCCGGGCTTGCTCAGCTGGTTGATGGCCACCGAGTCCAGGTGGTCAAAGTGCTCGTGCGTCACCAGGATGTAGTCGGCCTGGGGCAGGGTGGTGTAGTCGGTGACGGGCTTGACGGCCGTGGTCACCGGGTCGACATAGATCCACTTGTCGCCCACCTGCATGCGCACGCTGCCGTGCTTGATGCAATACATCTTCACCGTGGTGCCGTCCTGGGTCTTGAACACATCGCACCCCTTCTCATTCATCTCTTGTGCCGTGCAGCTGCCCATGGCACTCACAATCATCATTGCCATAATCAATAATTTCACTTTCATTGTGTCGATAGAAACTTGGTTAAACTCATCTTCCCCCCAAAGGTAGCATATTCCCATCAATTTCCCACGATAAAAAAGGCTCAAAAGCAGATTTTTGCCACTTTATCGGACGATTATCACCCAAAATTCACCATTTTTCGGGAAATTTTACTACTTTTGCAACTTATAAACCCGTAAGCATTGGCATGATATGAAAAAGTATGATGAGCTCAAGGTCTTCTGCAAGAACACCAACGAGTATCTGAGCATCGACGGCGGCGAAGCCCTCATCGACCTCTATGACACCATCAAGGGGCGCATCGGGCTGCAAGGCGAGGCCGTGTGCGTGCTTGTCAACAACAAGGTGGAGGACTTGCATTACCCCGTTTTCTCGCCCAAGCACGTCGAGTTCATCGACATCATCTCCAATGCTGGCTACCGCGTTTTCACGCGCTCGCTGTGCATGGTGCT
>Ga0247611_10011135_pt1 | contig 10421 bp, 5 predicted proteins | sample 177DNAGHGhighgp2_FD_192422 | JGI IMG/M metagenome (GOLD analysis project Ga0247611, IMG submission 192422) | Sheep rumen microbial communities from Palmerston North, Manawatu-Wanganui, New Zealand - 1770 DNA GHGhigh gp2 | ecosystem: Host-associated > Mammals > Digestive system > Stomach > Rumen ... | reverse complement strand
TTCAACTCGTTATGTAAAACGGTAATTATCGCCGGTAATCATGACATGCTTGAAAACAATACTGACAGACTTGATTCGATAAGCCCCACTTTTGAAATCAAAGGCGTTTATAAGAACGTAACTTATTTAGATAAGAAGTTGGGTTATAAAAGCGGTGTGATGATTGACGACAACATCGCATGGGTGGATTTCTCGATGTTTGATAAATACGCATTGCCGGATTTATCGGAAATGGGGTTAAAAGATAATGATTCGGTTGATAAGATTATAGGGCTTTATCACGGAGAAATTAAAGGCGCTGTAACGGATGTGGGGTACACGTTTGACAGTGGAATTGACACCAATAGATTCTCTTTATGTGACTGCGTTATGGCCGGCCATATCCACAAGTATCAGGTGATAAAGAAAAACGGCGTACCCATCGTATTTGCAGGTTCACCGTTTCAACAGGATCTTGGAGAAAATGTATCAGGCCATGGATATGTAATATGGGATTTGGAAACCATGAAGCATAAACATATAGAAGTGGAGACCGATTATAATTCGTATAAATTTGAAATCACCTCTTATGATGATGTAAAGAACGATACCGAATTTCTTTTGAACGGTTAACCTTCCGCCTTTGCCTGTTGCCGTATTATTATCTTTTTACGGACAATTGGATATTCGGAGTTTATTATATATGCTATGCATTGTCGGTCAAGCGAATATGGATTTCGTTTGGCCTTTATTTTTATGAATTTGTTCAAAGTTTCTTCATCATAGGTAATCTCAGTGCTTTCGATGAAATCACCATAATAATTGAAATATATATCGGAATCTTCAGGGGTGGTATGTACTTCAATAATTATTTCATTCTCACCGGTATAATCGAATTCTAGTTCTTCATCGCGTTCATCCACAAGGGATATTTCGGGAACAATAGGCTCTTCTGCATCATCTGTTATAGATATAGGTAAACGTTCTATTGGTAGGCAATTATCTTCTTTGCTTGATATATCTGGTATACTATTACTACCAAAGTTATTATCGGCTCCATAATTGAATTCAACTTTCAATGATGCTGTTAACCCCAATATATCTTTATGGGCAACGATTATCTCATAATACGAGTTGTTGCTGTATGTATAAGAGCAAATACCCGTTTCTATATTGCAGTCTTCATCATACTCTGCACTAAGAGCACCGTCACAGCATACTTCAAAACCTGTATTTGTTCTAACAATATCTAACGCGCCGTCATATGCAACTTGTTTGCCGTATTCATAAGTTTCATCATCTTCGCCGACTGTTTGCCTAATGTATTTTCTTGGCTTAAAAACCTTATATTCCCCAGTACCACCATTACATATAACAGTTATATCATTAACACATTGAGCCTCGTCGCTAACGCAATCAAAATTAATGCTACTGATTTCATCGCCATTAGCATTAGTTAACTTTATATCATAAATTTCCCCTTCTTGCGTTACAGATACAACGCATACGACATCTGCGTCAACGTTATGCTGAAATATGATATTGCATACGCGACTATCGATATCATGGTTTACATCGAATATAATATCTATGATATTACGGTTTCTTATGATTTTAGCCCATTCGGAATCGCTTGATACAATAAAACTGCTGTTGTTTTCATCGCCATCCGTTTTAACGGTTAATTTCATCGGCGGTTCGTTGTATCCGACAGTTAATTCGTTAAGCGTATTTTCATATGCCCAATTATCATCACCATTATCAGTAATCGTTCCAAATTCCGGTATTGTTGTTCCGTCACTATAAGCGATGCTTTCTTCGTCTTTAAATATTTCCAATGTGTTTGCCATTCCGATCAATCTCCACTGTTTTCTTCATTATCATCTTCGAACAAGAATACGGTTATAGCCGTAGACGGTATCATTTGTACAACGTATTTACCGATCACATCAAGGAAATATCGTTTGAAATATTCATTGTTATGCGATAAACGCATTATGAACATTTTAGTATTAAGGTAGTAATGATATCCATTTTGCAAATTATTCTGTATATCATCATCCCTATCGGTATATTTGTCATAGGCATTGCTCTTAATTATCTTCTTTGCCCACCCGTTCTTTTCATCATCTGTAGCATCAGACTGTTGTAAATCGTTATAAGCATCCACTGTAATATCTTTCCGATAAAAATACTTACCGTCTATAAAGTACTCAGTCCAAGGAATTAATAAGTCACTTCTTCGTTTACCGTCAGAAGTAACAATAGATTCTTTTAGCGTGTATCCTTCATCCGTTTCTTTCCATTTTCTCTTTTCGTTTTCCGGGATTTCACTGAATATATCCTCAGTTATTAATTTATTGTACTCGTATCCGACTTCTATTTGTTCTTCAAAGAATGCTACTGCCCAATCCGGATGTTTGGTGTCACCCGGTTCCGTCGTTTTTGAATATCCATCTGAATATGTATACGTATTACTGATGTCTTTGACCTTTGGATCATATAAAGTATTATCTGTGGCGCCATTTTTCGTATATACATATGTTGCTGCTGTAGAATCATTGTCAACTACCTCTTCTACATCCCACCCCATTTCACTAAGATACGGCATCTGCATTGTTGATGACAGTTTACCCCATCGTGCCGCACTGTAAGCGCTGTCGGATAATAAATACTGATATGCTTCTCCCTCCATTCTTTCACGAACGTCATCAGGGAGGTTATATTTATCAGTATAATATTTAAACGGCCTTTGCATGTATTCAAAGTACTCGTTTCCAAGGTCATAGTTCCCGTATCCGACATGTGGGTTATTACCTATCGACGATGATATTATACTGTCAAGATATTTAGCCCTTTCCCATTGGTCTCCGCTTCCTTCATAAGTCCTGTAATACATATCGCTTCCGTGATCACAAATTGCATACTCCATCTGTTCTGCTTCTTCCAAACTGTCATATTCTTCTTTTGTAATTTTCCTAACCACATCAGCTAATATATTTTCCCATGAAGTCGTCAATTCTGGGTTGTATATGTCATTGCAGTAGAAATAATGCGTGATATTATACGGCACGTTCTCATTGCTATTAATGTAATCAGATACATCAATGACATAATATATGTTTTTGTCACCTTCGCCAAGCGCGTAAGTATTCACTTCAAGTAATGAGTTAAAATTTGGGACGACATTAAGGTAAGATAAAGTTTCCTCATAATCGTTACGTTCATCAGTATTAAGGCTTTTCTTCGCCCATCCGCCGTTGCTTTGAAATGCCAAATCGCCAAGATACTTTTTTGAATGGTCATAATACGGTATGATGAATTTTCGGTCGTAAAGTTCGATATTACCAAACGGGACTCCTTCATAAGGGTCGTCATAAAACCATGACACATTATCATAATGCACCATATCCGCTATATTTTTTTCAGCCCGTTCTCCGTATATCTTCATTTCAACGGTATAATATTGTTCTTCAATGCTGTAATCGCTCGGTCCAAGTCCGAACAAAGCCATTAGCATGTCAATGCCCTTCAACGTACCCTTTGCCTTTATCAGATATTTTGAGGATAATGACAATCTCCTTAAAAAACTAACATCCGATTTGGCGGCAGTGACTTCATTGTTGTTCTGCGATAAAAACCACTTTACATTGAAGTTATTTAACACATCGTCGTTTATATATACGGTTGACAGGTCATCACCGATAATTTTTCCATTCTCATCTTCTACCGGAAAATAAGGTATAGTGCTGTATATCTCCCATCCATTATATTCCAACTTATCGGATATCTCCGCATCCGGCATGTTATTATACCCGTCATACGATAGTTTTGACGTGAATCTTATCCCGTCAATATATCGTTTGATATCATCAAAAACACGCCCATATACCCTTATAAGTTTTTCCATACGGCTACCGCCATCAATGAAATCCTGTTCGTCGTCTGTTGAATATTCCTTGGTATAAGTCCAATCATAATTCTTTATGGCCTCATGCGTCATGTTTCTCCACATATTATCCGTCCACATGTTATCGAATTCAGTGGCAGTTTCATTCAGACTTTGGACAAATGCGGCATAAACCGGCGATTCTATGTCTATGCAGTAATCATTAACGGTCGGCCATGCATAATCACGGTACGCATACCTTATTCCATTGTCTGTTTCAAACATCTTAAGAAATGTATTGGTATAGAGTGGTTTTGTGTCCCTTCTCAACAGCAATCTTTCAAATCCATCGATATCATAGAAATATTGTTCAATAACACCCTCCGATAAACGTATCTCAGATACATCTTTATCCGTTGTTGTATATACAACATCTCCGTTGCACAGATAGGCGTTTATAATCAGTTGTTTTTCTTTGTCACCATCTGAATACGTTATTGTAACTTTTGCAATTTTTTGTATGCTAAGGCACGGGTCGATAGTACCTTCTTTTTCTACGCTATAATTGATAACATGCAACGGGTTGGCGTAATTGCTTTTTAGTATGATGTCAAAATCAGCCCACGTTTTTGAAACGTATCTCCTGATATTTTTAACTTCTTTGTTGCTAATGTTTTCAGTTATCAGGTCAAATTGAAAAGGGTTGGAGAATATATATTCTACATTACCGCCATTGCAGTCCTGTTGTAATTCAAGTTTATAATTCTTATCGGGTTGTTTCGTGATCTTATAGCATTTTTCACCCTTTATCATACATCCGGGAAACCAAGTCAATATATTTTCTATAGACGTGCGGATTAGTTCAGAACATGAACCGTAATAAGCAAAATCGCGCAAATCGTTACTGTCATAGTTCAATTTAACCTCGTTGACGACCGGTGTTGACGAATATACATCATCATATGTCCATTCGCCTACTATTTTACCGAAATCATGACGCTTATGCGTGTCAGGAATACTGTTATCAGTAAACAGAAAGCCACTATCCCCGTAAAAAGGACGTTTTCCCTTCTCTATCTGATGCTGCGCTCCGATAGTGACCCAATCGCGTTCCCAAATGGTGCCTTTGGTTGAATACTGGTATTTTTTCTTTAATATGAAGTTGCTGTAATGCTTACTGTAACGTTTTGCCATAATCTTATGCGTCCCTTAATTCGTTAATGTCAAGACTTGTATCAATATTATCGTCCTTGTTGATTTTGATTTCAGCAATGCTCTTTGTTGTATAGTTGTCCTTAACGGTCGAATATTCAAACTGCTTATAAATCTCCCCGTCAAAGTTGTAATATGAAACACGGCCATTATCAAGATTTCTAACCATTTCACCTTCAGCCATCACGCTTAAGGTCTCGATGTCATGTTCAACGACCTCTACTTCTATCATGACCGGATCAAATTTCGTGTTTGTAATGCCGATTCTCTGATTCGGCGTACCGATATAAGGCTTTTCGTTCTCCTTAAAACCTGGACTTGTTGACGGGGTTAATGTGATGAAACACAGTGTTCCACTGTCACAGAAACGGTATCCGTTGGAAGCGGACATTGACGATGTTAGGTTTTGCGAAACTGGTTCACAATTATTATTGCTTGTGATGAGTCTATAGTACTCCTGTCGTTCCAATCCGTTCTCCTTATATTCAAAATATTCAACACGGCATCCTGTAAGATTGCCGCTTCCGAAAAACGCTTGGTTGCCAACTTCATTCATATCAATGACGATACCGTTCGTGTCAGGAAACGCGGATAGCACACCGACATCCTTAATAGTGAAGAAATACTCCCTAGGTTTTATGTATATCGTATATATGCCTTTACTGCCAAATATGCTTACAGGTAACGTAAGGTTATACATGCCAATGAGTGTTTTATCGTCTATTCCTTTCAACTCGTCACCATCCACAGTTGCTTTTGTGAACATCTGTTCCGCGTTTTCAATACGCTTAAATGTGGCATGATTAACGTCGTTATCACTTCTCGACCTTCTATAGTTATACCATATCTCGACGTCGCTATTTACATTCACAACGCCAGGTATTACCGTTCCATATGTACTGTTCAGACTCATCGTTTAATCTTTTAATTTAAAATAAGTTTAGTATTGACCCTTTATCAATAATTAGACAAGTTGCTGAATATTGAAAAACGAACCGTTCATATAATTTTCCATATCTTCTAACGTTTTTACCTCACCAAGCCGTATATGCCGTTCAAATGCGGAATTATTGCCTCTTTTTATATTGATGTTATTCTCCACCATTGGCTTAAAATGCACGCCCATAAGGTAATCTTCCTTAAATACATCAGCATTATAAACCTCTACCGTGTTTTCTCTTGTGTACTCAAATTTACTCTGTATGTTTGTTATGCTTACATTCTTGTCATATATCCGCCTTTCGGTCTCAGACAGTGAATTTAGTGTGGAAAACGCGCATTTACGGTTTTCAAATCTCCTATCAGTATAGTTATCCTCATCGGAAATATCAATGTAATGGTCAAAATCATCATTACTCATCCCATCTATCTCGCCACCTTCGGCATAGTAATAGGTCTCTGTCTGTTTAACTCCGCCATCACAGTATTTGAAGGGAAATTCATAATAAGTGATATTGCCTTCACCACCATCTTTTTTCTTGGCTTTTAAATGAGCATTTATATAATACTCGAATGTTATCGACCTATCATTGGTATTACGGGTTATATTAGTTATTATATTACCATAAACGGCAAGATTGACTGCATACCCACCACTATCTATATCTACAGGGCTTTCATCTAATGTAGATATATTCCCGTTTTCATCCTTTATTGCCTCGTAATTTGCAACATAGCCTTTTGAATAGAAGAAAAGCCAATCCTCGCCTTCATCCGGCTGCTCATATACATTATCATCATTCATGTATGTTGTATAGCACCGTAAGGACTTTAGTTTACTGTCAGTATATCCTTCTTCATCGATATTATCATCAGAAATCTTTACATAGGTTATGTAATCATTGTATTTTGCTTTATTATCATCGTTAAGACCTTGATATGCATCGTCATTGACATAACTTACATTGTCACCAACAAGTATAGAAGAACCGTTAAATCCTTTCACGAAGTGATACTTTCCATATTTTGATTTCTCCGTGTCATCGAGACTATCATATTCGTTCTTACTTATTGTAATGATGTATTTGCGTTTCTCCGTACTAATAGGCGTTTCGGTATTACTACCACCATTGAATATGCATACGTTTTTATATGGATATGGAGTAAGATAACCGATATCCTCATAATTCCCGGTCAGACTGATATTAATGTAATATTGTGTATCGTCAAAAGATTCCTTAAATAAATCTTCAGCCCATTGTTCAGCATTTGGTATTGCGATTTTCTCAAGAAACACTATCATGGTATTTCCGCCCATTTTCTTAAATTTATCGCAATCACAGCATAATGATTTACTGGCCAGTAATCCACCACGGTTATATATCTCGCATGATTTCTTTAACACATACAATTCAGATAGCATTGATTTCGCTTCAGCGGCATAAATAAACTCCGGCACCAAAGTCTGTGCTTCGGTAAACGGATAGACCGTGTCATCTACGTTAAACGTTTCAGGAATATCAATTCTTCCGATGCCCTTCATTACTGTTTCAATTTTATCCTTGTCTTTTTCAGGATCCAATTCGCCTTCATAATAGTCACGCATTAATGACCGATAAGGTATTTTTTCGTCGCTTATCATTAAGTCCGGGATCATCTTTCCATAGCATCCGTCAATAGAGTCTGTTGCCTTATGCTTTACAGGTATGCCGAACTCATTGAACTCAAGATAAGGAAAAAGTCCCGGTATCCTTGAGACGAATTCTTCAGTACATATGGTTTTCTTAAAAGTTCTCATTATCTGACTTTAGCCTCATACAAGTTTAACGTAATTATGCCATCTTTACCGATACTATCGCCATAAGTACCATTATCTACATAATAGTAATGTTCTTTCGTGGTATTATCATAATAGTGCTTCAACCTTATGTAAGAATAATCATTGTATTGCCGTATATCATAACCCGCACCCGAATTATTCCAATCAGCCACAATATTCTCGAATGATTTAATCCCGCCATCATTAAAAGGCATCATGAATGGTACGGTTCTTCCGTATCCGGCATGGTTAAACTCCACCTTCATATAAATATCCGAAGGTGCTGTTGTCTCCATGCTTTTCCATAGATACAAATAAAAACCCTCTGATGAGGAATCCGACAAATATTTGTCCTTAACTACGAATTGGCTGCTTAACCTAAGTGATTCAATATATGCACTATCCGAAGTTCCTGCAAATCCATAAGGTTCTCTGTTTACTCTCCCACCTATAAGATCTTGCTTAACGACACCGTCATCATCATTTCTGGAATATTTAACGTCGTCATTCTCAAAGTTACGCATATACTTTCCGTATAAATTACCGGTATCAATAAAGATAGTTGAATACGCAATTAGGTTTTGATTTGTAGGCTGCATTGAATCATAAAACGATAAACGTAGGAATGACTTCTTCAGTTTATTTTTCCTGTATTTCACATCGGAATCAGTAAATCCTAGATATGACAGCAAATCAGATTGTTTACTTTTATCACTATATGAAAAATAAGCGTAAGTTTTAGCATTAGAATAGTCCATTAGTTTTAATTGGCCGTTATCATTATATGTGCCATTCCAATATGAATCAGGTTTTACTTTCCAATCTTCACCCCTATGTTCTCTGAAATGGAGGTTAAAACGGATTTCTGTTACGATTTCATTATCGCCATTTTTCCTAATAACCGGCGAATATACATCTTTTTCCATATCATTAACCGGATTAATGGACTTCTTAACCTCTACTTTGGTAAAGTTATCACGAACATCGGTTTCCTGATTTAAGTCAGTGGAAAATTTGGAAAACAGCGGTATCCTTACTGATGCTGACGGTTTTACGACACCCAAAGAAATCCTATCATAAAGGGACGGATCGTAGAACATGAAATCATATCTGTAGAATCTGAATGATTCCGCGCTATAATCAAGAGATAAGCCGTTTAATCCGTCAAGATATTCTTGTATGTCATCGCCAACCTCAATACCATCGTACTTCGCCATAGCGGTGGCAATCTCTAAATTATTAATGATAAATCTATTATGCTGTTCAATTTCGACGTTAATGTGTTCACAGTCGGTTCTATCATCATCGTCGGTCAACTCCGTACAATTCATCGGGTCCGCCTCTGCCAAAGGAAATTTTAAGCACCTATCTCCGTACACTTCGCCTATAAGTTCGTTTTCACCGTCACCACCATCCGCAAATACATAAACATAATCCCCGTTTTCGTCAAAAAAATGGTGGTTTTTAAAATAAACATAGAGATAGCGTGAAGGTATGTATTCATCAGACTCTTCGTCATATTCATCCATATTTCCGAACGAAAACGACTCAGGTATCAGTTCGTAATATTTATCGACTAATCCCACGAAAAACAATTCTTCCTTGTCTGAACCGGTTACATTGAAATATTGATTGTACGCATATGTCTGTTCATCACTGCCGAATACATGCGAATAAGAAGCAATTATTTCATCACCTTCATTTATCTCTATATTTCCATCATGATAGCATGTAAGCAGCAACTTATCAGAATCGAATTCGTCTATCTCGTTGCTGTCAATGGAATTGTACGATATGCGCACAATATCTGGCCTCATATTATTTTTATTCAATTGGAATTTCAGCATTCGTCCGTAGGTGTTTCTTCGTAATAATAATTCGATACTTTCTTGATGCTTCCGTATATGTCATTCGGGAATATATTGTCATCCGTATATAATCCTATACTGTTATCCGGATCTTGTCTCTTAAGATAAAATCTTATTGTTGGCGTTATGTACAACGCATTATTTGCATAACTGTATTCAGGAACTTCATCTTCAGTTATTTCGCCATAAGGCAACACATCTCTCCATAGATATGTATTATTACCGGCGTTAAACGCAAATGACGGAATGTTCGGGTTCTTCCCTCTAAGTTTAAGCAATCCGTTTTTAAGCATACCGGATACTTTTAGCCAATTAAGGCTGAAGTTTTTATAGACGCCGCTCACTTTGTCGCTAAACTCTTTCCATGTTTTATCTTTTGGGTGCATGAAAAATGTTGTCGGCGATTCGACTCTTATACACGTAAATTCAAACATTTTGTCGTTTTTGTCATCGCATAAGTAAACAGTATCATTCACGCTAAGATGTGTCGGTAATGTACACCTGACTTTGAGATATATCTTGTTTGCCCTAACCGGTTTAACATCAGCAATCTTTAGACCGTTATGGCCGGCCTGATTCAAGCCGCCAAATCCTCTTACCTTAAATGGATAGTGTGCCTTGTAGAAATATCCTTCATCTCTTGCCTTGTTATCGATATTATCTACAGTTTCTATCTTATAGTTTTCAGTATCATAATCGTCATATTCTATCTCGT
>Ga0247611_10011134_pt1 | contig 10421 bp, 13 predicted proteins | sample 177DNAGHGhighgp2_FD_192422 | JGI IMG/M metagenome (GOLD analysis project Ga0247611, IMG submission 192422) | Sheep rumen microbial communities from Palmerston North, Manawatu-Wanganui, New Zealand - 1770 DNA GHGhigh gp2 | ecosystem: Host-associated > Mammals > Digestive system > Stomach > Rumen... | reverse complement strand
TCTTCTTGCTTGACGACCGTACTACAAACCATCAAGACCTCGAAGATGCAAAGTGCTACTATATGCTCAATGGCAAAGAAACGCCGCTGACTATCGACCATACTGTCCGTATCGAAAACGTTACAGCAAACTTCTTCGCAAGAAAGAACATCAACAGCTTTAGACGTCTTGCGCGTATCGCTCAGTTTGACTTTATAGAAGACATTACAGACGCGGACTTCATGAAGAAAGCGCTTGACTTCGAACAATTCCCAAAGGAAATTCTGCCGTACGAGATTGATGAGGTTGGAAACTTTAAAGTTTATAATGAAAGCGAAATAGACTGGAAAGACACCGACCTGTTTGACCGTTTGGCTAACAACTCTTCATTAGGCTACCGTAAAAACACAAAATTCATAGATAATGTCGACATTCAAGTTACTGAAAATTATACTGAATTGAACGACTATTTCTGCCGCGGATGCTTCATAATTCCGACATCAGCAATCGGCTGCGACACAGTGCTCGTAAACGTCCCAGATGTTCTAAGGCCGCATAGAATATCGCAATATTTGAAAGAATATTTTACTTTGAATATTTATGCTGAGCCGCTAGAACAGGACGTTCACTCAGTAAATTGGAATGACATACTATGCACTGAAAAGGATCTTATCCGTGTTCAGCGCATAACAGTTTAGATTCTTATAATCTGTAGCTCATATTTTGAGATTCTTAATAATTTAGTTCAAGCAAGAACTTAAATTTATCATAAGACATATTATCTTCTATAGAGAATGATTCATAGAACGCAGAAAGCAAAAACTCGAGACCTTCCAAATCTTTCAAAATAAACTGCAAGTTTTCATACTCATCTCGCAACTCCATGAAAACTTCGTTTGCTGTCTCCATGCGTTCTTTAAAGATGTCTTCCAACGCTTTAACAACCGAGTCTTCTGTTACGTTTTGAAGTGAGTTGACTGCTTCATCATCAAATATTTTTTCTTTCAAAGAATCAATGTCTAGTTTAGAAAACTCCCCGTTGGACAGCTTTTCATAGGTGTCCATATTATGCTTTGTGTCTTTAAGCAGATGCTCAACAGACTTCTTAATCTTTGAAATTGACTCTACAGTCACTATACGGTATGCAGCTTCATAATCTTCGCCGCAACTTTTGAAAACGTTTAGTTTGTTCTTTGCAACTTCTTCATCATAGTCGCTGCAGCTGTCTTCAACATACGGATGCAGAATATTTTTTAAGAAGTTTACCTGAAAAGACGATTTATTTTCCCAGCCTTTGTCATTTCTTGTAGTCTCCCATGCGGCTCTCTCCGGAACATATTTGTTGATTGTCTCTACTTTATGCGCAAAAATATGAAGATACAAGTCGAGTCCCATACTTTACTCCTTCTTAAAAATCTTATCAATATGTTTCTTGCACTGTGTCAAGTCTCTAGTCAAGCTTCCAAAATTCAGCTTTCTTTGAATGAACTTAGTCAAATTGTCACTATCCCACTGTGAATATGTGTAGTCAGGATTAATGATAATCTCAGGCAGAATAACCGCTTCAGGAAAAAGATATAAATATGCCCATGCAAGTTGGTCGAGCCCGTACTCTGAAAAAGACGTAACCAAATTGTCTATGACTTCAGGCACTCTGACATCCCAGTCATAGCACAACAGCGTATGAGAAACGACATTGCTGTTAAGAGGCAACGTTTCAGCAAGCTCATCGCAGCATCGATCTAGATGAACAACATAGCGTTCGGCAATGCGCATGTCGTCAAACATTCGCTTTACTTTTTCGTTTGTCTGATACAGTTCAACAATCTTACGGCAGTTGGTATACTTTATCTGCAACATCTCTTTTTCGTCTAGAATAAGATACTTATTGTTCCTTATAACTTCTAGCTGCTTTACTAAAGAGTCCAACTCTGGAACGGTTAAACTTTTTGACTTCTCAATTATCTGCTCTTGAACTGTCATTCGCCTACCACCTGTGAGTGATCCCATTTAACTTTTTTATACGGCAGTCGGCCGCAACTACCATTTTCTGTGCAATAGCCAAGCTTTTCGCATTTTGGTAAAAATAAGTTGTTGGCAATCTCTTCCCACTGATTTACGCCGTCCACATCACGGAACCTGTCTCCATAAGAAATTAACGCTTTCTTTAAAGTTGCGGCAAACTCACGCATCTCCTCATAAGCACGGCTGCATAGACGCTGTTCCATAAGATTTTCCAACATCCGCAAATTGCACTTCAAGACGGTCTTTGAAAACATCCCAAGCGGCAGCATATTGGCAATGTCTTCTTTTGGAAAGCCGTCTACCAAAAGTTGATTGTAAGTTTCGATGACGCCTTTCATTGCATTTATGTACTTTTCGTTGCCTATGAGCGACCTAGGAATATAGAAGTCAGAAGATGAATAGTCAATGTAACGAGTACTTGCCTGAAGTCGAGTCGGAGCGCCACCTATATGGGTGTAAAGTTCACGTATAGCACGCGCCGACATATCATAAACGACAAACTCTATATTGACGTACTCCATAGCACGTCCATGCTTTGACTGTATGCAGCAAAGCCCACGTGTATAGTCTTTTGTGGGATCTGAGTCAGAGTTCCAACAAACCGCAGCGCGCTGCCCAATAAGCGATATTGGATGATGAGTTGTCTCCGGTAAAATTTCAATTTTTAGTCCTGGGATTTTAGTCCCGATATTGCGAGCAGTCCTTGCTTCGATAATCTCACCAGTCATTTGTTGATTCCTCCAATGCATAAACAAGTTTCAAGTATGGGTCATACGACTCTGTTCCAGGGACATTGATTGCAAGAAAGTTGCCAAAATAAAAATAAACGCCGTCGCCACAATCAGCGCATACAAGTGCACGCAACGCATCTTTTAGTAAGTCTTCAATTGAAAACCTCAAGTCTCCAATAGACGAAGTTTTTCCATGAAGCTTATATAGGTATTGCTGCAAACCATAAAAGTCAAACTCACGCAAACAGTCAAAGACTTTACAATGAGGAATAGCGTCCTCGCACTTTTTCATTTCGTCTATCATCTGTTTGTACGTTTCAAGCCTTTCAGGTATTGTGCAGTCTGTGTCATAGGCATAGACTTCATTGCTTATCTTCATATAACTTTTAAAGATATTAAGAAAATCTTCCATTGTAAGATTATGCTGTTCAAGAAAGAAACCTACTTTAACGTCACATTTTACAGGACTGTCTGAATCTATTAACGACTCTTTGTCTACCGCAAAATCAATCAACTTCAAAAATGCTTTGTTGTAGCCTTCACGTGTTGCGATGTGGAAAAGTTCTTTCTTTTCTTCTTCTGTAAGTTTATGCTTCGCCATTTTCATCGTCCTCTAAGTTCATCATATAATGAGAAATTGTTTTGTTTACGTAATAGTCTTTTAAGCAGTCCATACAGTAAATATACTTTATCTTGAGTGGATTGCTTCCCGAACCAACAAACTCATAGTGCGGAATTTTCGCGTTAGAAAAAGAACGGTAGCCTTCGTCAGTATAAAAGTTTCCTATTAAATCTCTGTGCCATTGAAGTTCATGAGCACGGATTTTATTTTTTGCTATACGGCAGAAAAACGGCTGTTCTTCAGCAAACGTATCAGAAAAGCGATAGGACGCTTCATATTTCTCTTCAGTAAAGTTTTCTTTGTCTTTCTTTACTTGTTCAAGTTCTTCTTTAAGTTTCTTGATGTTTTCTTTGCAGTCTTGGATCTCTGCCTCTTCGTCAGCAATAGTATTTTCGAGAATTTTAATATGATCATCGAATGATTTCCAGTGCTGAATTCTGTTTTCTATAAGACTGCCTGTCAGCTGCTTATTCAAACGATTTCTAAAAGCTGCATTATCTTTTGTTTCTCCCATATTAGAACCACCATCTATCGCCGTTTTCAGCTAAGTACTTCATACAATCCAAGAACTTTTTATTTTGCTTTTTCTTTTCTTTTGAGTCTGGATTAAAGTCTTTCTCAACCATATCAAAAAACTCATTATATATTTTTCTAAATTGCCACATTTGATGAAACGATACTACTCTGCCACGTACTTGCTGTTTGAAGCTATTTGGGAGTCTGACATACATTTCTGGAGAAACATCAATTGCGCTCATTTTCAAAATTATATCGTAAAAATTAACTTTTTCTTTAAGTATCTCTTGAAGTTTTGCTTCATACCATTCGGCGTCTTTATTTTCAGAATCAAAAACTTTATGATATTCGCTTGTGTACTGAAGTGCTTCTACAAATTCAAAATTGTCAGAGTCATGCTTCAAGGTATAAAGTTTGTCTTTTTTCTTAATAGACTTTGGGTCAATGAGAGTCTGAACGCTTGTTTCAAGCCAAATCTTTCCGTGGTCAACTACAATATAAGCATGTTTGTAACCGTTTTCAGAAATTTCATAAAAGCACTTAATTTTACCAGCAAAGAACTTTTCAGAACATATATTGATTTTGTCTTTCACATATTCACGGATAAACGCTTTTTCTTCATCAGTCATTTCATCGTAAGCACCCACACAAAGATAGCGTTTCATTTCATTGGAGTATTTGCGATGCGCGTACATTATATGTTCAAGTTTATCATGAATGACTTTGTAAATCGAGTACGAGCCGTTCCAACAGTCTGGAAGTGTAAATTCATTATCTCTCCATCTGTACCAATAAAGTGACTCAAATATCTGCTTAATTTTTCTGAATATTTCCATAAATAGAAATTAACAAAAAATGGGACATAGCGCCCCAAGTTTATAGAACTTTAAAGAAAGTGTCATTTATGAACGCTTCATAAGGATGTTTTTTGTCTTTAATTCTCGCCCAAAGGTCAGCAATATACTTTTCTGCAGTGTCATATTTTACAATGTTAAACCAAAGCGTTTTTTCTGGAGTCGACATTACCCAATCAGCAAACGCTTTTCCACTGCCGCCGAGTTCATTGAATTTTGCTTTAGCTCTTGGGAAAAACTCATTCACAACTGCTGACTCATAGTAAGAAATTTTGCGCCTCATTTCATTAATACGCTCACTTACTCCTGATATGCCCAACTCAATAAGGTCGTCTTCTTCGCTATTCAGTATAGCAAGCAACAGCTTATCATCAGTAAGGCCGTCTTCTCCAAGCATGTACTTGATGTGAAGATAGTCATCACATTTGATCTTGATTCTGTTGTGATGTTCATCGACTACGACTACGCCTTCCTGCTCCTTGCCATTAAAGTTCTTAAGTAATTCTTTGACGTCTTCAATGTTGTGCGCATCATAAACTTTTGGCTTATCGTATGGCAGATCAAGAAAGTCTTCACAATCATGAACCATGCGCATTTCTTTCATGCCATTAAGCGTGTTATTGATAGCACCTAAGAAAGTCAGCTTCGGCTCATCATAGTTGACGATAATATGATTGTACCGAGATGTCAGTTCAAACATATAAGTGTCGCCTTCCAAAATGGCGTCCATCCAGTCAAGATTATTGCCCAGCGCAATTTTGACAAGGTCTTCATAATTTTTGACTTTGTCATCTGTATAGTCTACCGGAGTGTTTAGTCCGAAGGCGCCATTTGTGAACCAGTAAAGCTTTCCTTTATAGCGCGATAGCTTACATATCTGCCCATCAATCTTTTCCTGGACAACCGCTGTTTTCCAGTCGATGTCCGCCGCCATTGGATCTCCATAATTGAAGAACTTGTCAAAAGCATGACATACCACACCAACAACTTTGTCATCTTGAATGTCCAAAACAATTCCGCGTGCTTGACGTACTTCTGGCTGTTTGAAATCAGAGTCAAATAAGTTATAGTTAAAAATCCAAAAAGTTGGGTTATTTGGGTCATTCTTAATGGTCTTAAAATTGTAAGGCGGCTGTTTTAGCAGAATCTGCCAGTCTTTGTGAGTGTTGATAAACTGAATAAGTTCATCAGCGCCAGGCAAAAATTTGATATTTACTGTACTAAGAAAATTGTCGCCCATTTCCGTCTCCTTATAACTTATTTCCATTTTTATAAGCGCCCTCAACTTTGATAGTGCTTATCTCTACTTCCCAAATAGCGTTGTCTTCCCATGCAGGCGTCTTTTTGTATGGCCTTTGATAACGCAATATTGCCTTCTCTGCATTTTTATAAGTTGAGTAAAACCTTGCTTCTTTTAAGTTGTCTACCCAATCCTTTCCTGTGCCGCCCCAATACCGCCCCCGGTGGTTACTTTCCTTATCATTGACTATGACATGTGCAGTAATTTTCAACGTTTCTTCCCTTCAATACTAATAAAAAGGCGGCCGTCATAGGCCGCCTTGATTAACTTACGCGGCTCATTTAAGTGGTATAACTGCGCCTGTGCCTGGCACAACGTATGCGGCGTCTGGAACCTCTTTTCCGTTCCACTGTTTTGCGCGCTCATACTGAATTTCAAGCTCTTTCATTTTAACTTCAATCTGATAATTCTGTGCAATTTTGGCGTTCTTATATGCAATAGCGTCTGCTTCAAGTTTTGTTGCTTCCGCGTCTGCTTTTGCTTTCGCAATCTTTGCTTCAGCGTCACCATTAGCACGAGCGATTTTTGCCTGTGCTTCCTGTTCTGCTTTCTGCTTTTCAACTTCGGCTTCCTTAAGCGCTTTCATTGCGTTCTGCTCAGTCAAAAGAACTTCCTGTTTTGTACGCTCAACTTCTTGTTTACGCGCCATTGTTGCTTGAATCATTTTATCATAGTCATCGCTCCAGTCCCAGTTGCCAATTACAAAACCAGTAACCTTGATAGGAATTCGCTGAACGTCAGGATTTGAAGTAAACGCGCTTCTGACGTTCTCCTGAACTGTTGACTGTTTACTTACAATTTCTTCTACTGACCATTTGCCGACTTCATCTTTGATAGCCGCTTTGATTGCAGAACTTACAGGCTGATATATTTTGTCTTTGTTTGAATAGCCAGACGCTACTTCATACAAACGACTTTCATCGTACTGCCAATATAAAGTAAACGCCAAGCCGACTGTCTGCTGATCTTTTGACAGCGCGCCATCCTGTCCGACGCTGAACGACTTTTCATATTCAATAGGCGACATATCATACCGCTTGACTGACTGAAAAAACGGCGCCTTAAAGTGCATACCTGGCATAAGCACTTTGTCACTTGGCTTACCCATAGTAACCATAATTCCACGTTCAGTCGGTCCTACAACCGAACAAGACGATACGCATACCATGATTACAAGAATCAAAGCAGCACAACCGATAATAGTTTTCTTCAGAGACATATTAGTCATCCTCCTTTATTTCTGACTTGCTTGATAAAGTTTTTCTTGAAGCAAGTAACCTTCCAATGCCCATATTTTGTCAACCGCTTTGTCATAAGCAATTTTGCGGCCGACATCTTTTTTGAAATTTTCTTTGCAAACAACCGCACTTTCGCCACGGACTGTATACCCATTTTCCAGAGTAAGTTCACAAACAATTGCTTTTCCTGACGGCGACTCCCAGTAGTCTACATGACGGATCTTTTTCTTAATCGACTCGTAAGTAACAGTTGGCGCAACAGGTTTTTCTTCCTTTTTGCGAAGAACGGGGTCCAACCAGACGTCAACTTCTTCACTGAATTCTCCGTTAAGAAGAGACGTCAGCGGGTAAAACTTAAACGGATCTTCTTTCTTGACTTTCGAAACAAACCATTGGCCGTCCATACAAACATATACATAATCAGAGTCGGTACGATGTTTCCAGTCATCAAGTACTTTTTCAATTTCTTTATAAATAACCAATGACGGACCAGTGTCATTCTTTTGACGATTGCGCACATAAGACATAATCGCAAAAACATCTTGTAATGAATTAATGACTTTTCCCAAACCCTGGGGGTACCCGTCATACAGCGCCTGTGGTAACTGTAAAACTACATTATCGCCATATCTTATAAAAATCGATGCTCTTGTTCCCATTGAACCTTTTCCTCTCTTTAACTTCAACTAAAATTTTCATCAAGCACTCGTAAGAACGCTGATATTTTTGAATCGTCCGAACTGCAGTCCCACTGTGTACCAATCAGCGACTCAAACGACTCGTTGTCCAACTCATTGCCTTTCAAACGGACCATATCCCACGCAGCGTTAAACAGCGCGTGCCCGAATGACTGGCTGCTGTTATAAAATTCATATAACGCTTGACTTACAATTGCTTTTTTGTCCATTTCAAATCCCTATTGCCGTAAGTGACTTTCCATCAAAAGTTTTGACTGTAACTGAAGTAATATGATGCAGATACGCCCATTCATGATAGATGTCTAAAATATGATCTGCAAACCTTACCCATTTATTATGCATTGATTCAATCAGACCGTCAACTGAGGCGGTGTCTGCTCTGTCAACTCCGTTTTCTATGTCTTTCTTAACGCGGTCTGCACAAAGTTTCCAATTGTAAGAGTCTTCCATCAAAACAATTTCAAGAAGAGGAAGTGCTTCTGTCTTGTCAATTTCTTTAAGAACGTCATTAACTGCTTTTTCATTTAAGAACATTGCCGAAATCGCAACATCTTCTCCAGTCGCCAACGCTTCACGGAAACGCTTGTAAGTAAGATTCCAAACTTCAGCGTTCCGCGACTGATCTGACACATTGCCTGTCAACTCACGTCTGATGTCATCAGGACAAATTACTGTTCCCTTAAAAAAGTTGTTCAAAAATGTGCTTTTGCCTGAACCTGAAATCCCAGATGTAAATACTACCTTCTGCTGTGTCATAATCAAATATTAACCCCTTTAAGTGGAAGAGCAGCGTTCTTGATTCTAAGCGCTTCTGCTTCACAAAGCAATTTTGCAACTTTCAAATCGTCTCCAGCAACGGTCCATTTAGAAATGCCGCCATCAAGACAAAGTTTTGAACCAGCATGATTTATAACGTCTTCGATGTAATAGCTCCCTGTAGTAATTTGACAAGGCAGACCACAAGCGTTATCAAACTTATAGTCCAAGTCGAGGAAATAAACAACAGCAGTCGGCTTACCACGGAATTCCTTTTTTGTAAACGCGATTCCCCATTTGTCAGATATTTTTTCGGACTTGTAAAATTCCATGTTTCACCTCGTTTGTTTGTTACGTAAATTATATAAATGTACAGAACTCAAATGATTAGAAAAACTCTAAATCGTCCCTTTAAGACCCTTTAAGAAGTCTTAAAGGGAAAAGTGCATATATAGCAACGATTTGTAAGATTCTTAAAGGGTCTTAAAGGGTTCTTAAAGGGCACCTAAGTCAATATGGTATAGGCAATTGCAGCGCAAATTTTCATATCCCTTTAAGAAATTCAAAAAACTTTTTTAATTTGAAAAGATTTTTGCAAAAATAAAAAAGTTTAGTCAGATTTCTTAAAATCTTAAAGGGACACTTACAATTTGTTCCACCATAACGATTTGCACTATTTAAGAAATATTTAAGACTATTTAAGAATTTGCTTACAACTAACTTGCTGACTAATTTTATATGAATTCAATTGTAGGTATTTGGACACCGCACGACTTGGTTCTTCCAAACGTAGCGTCTAATGTTGACTTCGCTCAATATTACATAACAGACTCGGGCCATATTGAAGGACTAGATATTGACTTTAAAGCAGGCAACTGGCTTATATACATAAAAGATAGCACAGGAACCCATTGGTTTCAGTCAGAGGGGACGGCCGCTGTAAATATGCGCCGCTCTGAATTTTATCCTGATCCTGGCTATTATACAAAAGTGCGTCTTGACAATCAAGGCAACGTCATAGATGCAGAAGACCTTACCGAAGATGATTTGCCTGACCACCACCACGATGCGCACAACATTATTGGAATAGACAAAATCATCGCAGCACAGTTCTCCAAAAGCATAGCAAATAATATGCAGAACGCTGTTGAGTTCAAATATGACAAGAAGACAGAAGGCTTGTCAGCAGACGTCCGTATTGATGATTATACAATCGTCAAGAATGAAATGGGTGAACTTAGTGTAAGTCCCGATTTGCTTAGTAGCCTTGGCGGTGGAATTGGCGACGGCACGCAGAACGGATGCGCAAATCACGAACATGAAATTTCTCAAATAAACGGTTTCGATGATGCGGTTATCGAAGTCATGCAAAGAAGCGGTTTGCTTGACTTAAACGGCCATAATCTTGAAGACGTCATTGACGGCACGACTATCATAGTCAACTCCAATGGACAGCTTGCGGCGGTTGGCGGCGGCAGTAAATTCAAGGAACATCAACACGAGATTAAAGACATTGTAGACCTCGACCCTGCTAGACTTGAATGGGCGGCTAACCAGCTGATAAGTGAAAATGACGAACTTGACCTTACAGACGGAATTTTAGAAGACTGTTCAAACGCCTCAATTGGAACATTTATAGAGTTTGTCAACAAATATCTTAAAGAAGTCAAAGGCAACATTGAAGATCTTATTGCGCATAAAG
>Ga0247611_10011133_pt1 | contig 10422 bp, 9 predicted proteins | sample 177DNAGHGhighgp2_FD_192422 | JGI IMG/M metagenome (GOLD analysis project Ga0247611, IMG submission 192422) | Sheep rumen microbial communities from Palmerston North, Manawatu-Wanganui, New Zealand - 1770 DNA GHGhigh gp2 | ecosystem: Host-associated > Mammals > Digestive system > Stomach > Rumen ... | reverse complement strand
TAGTTATACCCCGCGATGGGTTGCATGCCTTGGTTGAGACCCATCACCATCATCGCGAAGACGAAGGTCAGACGGTTGATCACACCATACGAGGCGATAGCCATGTCGCCACCTAAAGTCTTGAGTTGATTATTGATGATGATGACCACAAAACAATGGGCTATGTTATAGAGGAATGGCGACATACCTATCGCCAAAGCACGGGTGGTGATATGTCGGTTGAGCCGCCAGATACCCCGATGAAATCGCACCAATTCGTTCCGGTCCATGAACTTGGTGAACTGCCAAACGACTGCCACCGCTTGACTGAGGACGGTGGCCAAAGCAGCACCGCGTACACCCATGTCGAGACCGAAGATGAAGATGGGGTCCAGGATGATATTGACCACCACCGCCACTAAAGTAGCCACCATCGAGAAACGCGGATGCCCCGCCGAACGAAGCATAGCGTTGAGGCCGAAATAGATATGCGTGAGGATATTACCATAGAGGATGATCTCCATATACTCGTGCGCGTATAATAAGGTGTCCTCACTGGCACCGAACGCCATCAATATCGGGTCGAGCCAAATGAGACCTATGATCATCACGATCGCCGAAAGGATGATATTCATCACGATCACATTGCCTAACACGCGATTGGCATGGTCGTAGTCTTTCTGCCCCAGATAGATAGCGAGCAATGAGGACGCACCGACGCCCACCAGACTACCGAAGGCCGCGCAGATATCCATGAAGGGCTTGGCAACGGTCAACGCACCCAGCGCCAGCGCACCGCAACCATGACCGATATAGATACTGTCCACGATGTTGTACAGCGAAGTGGCCGTCATCGCAATGATGGCAGGTAAGGCGTACTTCCAAAGAAGACTATGTATCGGCGCGGTGCCGAGTTCGGTGGTTCTACTCATACTAGTCTCCTAGATTCCTAGTTTCCTATGACCCTAGCTATTTTTTCAAACGCTTCAGCGGCGGGATGACCGACTTGCAGGGCGATGGGTGTTCCTTCGTCTCCGCCTTCGCGGATGGATTGCACGAGCGGGATCTGACCCAACAGCGGGATATTGAGTTCTTCGGCTAAGTTCTTACCGCCGTCTTTGCCGAAGATATAGTATTTGTTGTTCGGCAACTCCGCCGGCGTGAACCATGCCATGTTTTCGATAAGCCCGAGGATCGGTACATTCACTTTCTCGTTGCGGAACATCTCCACGCCTTTGCGGGCATCGACGAGGGCGACCGGTTGAGGGGTCGTCACGACGATGACGCCGGTTAGTTGGAGCGCCGAGATGAGGGTGAGATGGATATCGCTGGTACCCGGAGGCAGGTCGATGAGGAAATAATCGAGTTCTCCCCAATGGGCATCGTCGATGAGTTGTTTGATGGCATTGGACGCCATACCGCCGCGCCATATCACCGCTTGGTCGGGATTGACGAAGAAACCGATGGACAGCATCTTCACGCCGTACTGCTCGATGGGTTCGATAAGCGTACGACCGTCTATCTCCACCGAATACGGACGACATTCCTCGGTATGAAACATCTTCGGCATCGAAGGTCCATGGATATCGGCATCCAGTAGTCCCACCTTATACCCCTGTTGCGCCAGAGCGACTGCCAGGTTCGCCGTCACCGTAGATTTACCTACTCCACCTTTCCCGCTGTGGATAGCGATGATGTGCTTCGCATCAATCTTTGGGCTTTCGACTTTCGACTTTTGACTTTCGACTCTATACTTCGGATGGATGTTCACCGCCACATTGGGATCGATATAGGTCTGCAACGCTACTTCGGCCGCTTTGAGCACCGACTTCATGAAGGGGTCGTTATCCTTCTCGAAGATAAGGGAGAACGAGACCTCGAATCCCGATATGCGTATATCGTCTTCGAGCATCCCGCTCTCTATCAGATCTTTACCCGTTCCCGGGTAGCGTACATGACGCAAGGCGTCAATCACTTGTTGAGGATACATTATCTAAGGTAGTTCTCCCACTTCGTATTACGCATGTCGCCGGACTTGAGGAACTCCTCATGCATCGCGAAAGCGAGGGACAGGTTATGTTGGGTCTGTCCGTGTTTCGCATGTTTGAGGTAATCCCGCAGCATCTCACGGTACTCCGGAGCCACACAGTTATTGATGATCTCTTCGGCACGCTGACGGGGACTCTTACCACGCAGGTCGGCTACACCCTGTTCGGTCACCAGCACTTTGACGCTGTGCTCGGAGTGATCGAGGTGGGTTACCATCGGCACGATGGAGGATATAGCGCCATTCTTCGCCGTCGAGGCGGTCGTGAAGATGGACAGATACGAGTTACGGGCGAAATCGCCGGAACCACCGATACCGTTCATCATCTTCGTACCGCATACATGCGTCGAGTTCACATTGCCGTAGATATCGGCCTCGAGCGCGGTGTTGATGGCGATGATACCGAGACGACGGGCTACCTCCGGACTGTTGGAGGTCTCCTGCGGACGGAGCAGCAGTTTATCGCGATAGAAATCCAGATCAGCGAGAACCTCTGCCATCTTCGATTCTACCAGACGCAATGAACAACCCGACGCGAACTTGCAATGACCCGCTTTGATGAGATCGACGACGGAGTCCTGGATGACTTCGCTGTACATCTCAAACGGCGGGATATTGGGGTTCTTACCCAGTTCACCGAGCACAGCATTCGCTACGTTACCTACTCCACTCTGGATAGGCAGGAACGAAGCCGGTATACGACCCGCTTTCATCTCTGCTTCGAGGAAAGCCGCTACATTCGCACCGATCTTGGCGGTTGTCTCATCTACCGGTGTGAAAGCCGGTATCTCATTCGGACGGTTGGTCTTAACGACCGCCGCTATCTTCGCAGGATCGACCTTTATATGGTCCGCACCGCAGCGGTCCGAAGGTTTGTAGATCGGAATCTCTCGACGCTGGGGTGGGTCAAGGGGTTCGTATAGGTCATGCATGCCGCGCATCGAAGCCGGGAACATCTCATTGAGCTCGACGATGATCTTATCCGCCATACGACAGATAGTAGGCATGATACCTACACCGGCAGCCGGCACGATCGTACCGTCTTCACCTACGTACGATGCCTCGATGATCGCCCAGTTGGGTTTGGGTAAGAAACCGTACCGCAGGTCCTGCGGCATATGGGAGAGGTGACCGTCGAAGTAATGGGTACCCTCCGCATTGATCTCTTCGCGCATGGATTTATTCGACTGGTACGGCGTACGGAACTCCACCGCGTGAGCACGTGCCAACGCACCGTCACAACTATCGCCCATCGAGGCACCGGTCTCCAGTCCTACACGGAAAGGTTTGCCTTCGGCATGTAGTTTCTCTGCGCGTTGTGCGAGTGCAAACGGAACCGCCTTGGGCACTCCGGTGGCAGTAAAACCACCCATGCCCAAGACGTCACCATGTTGTATTAATTCGGCAGCTTGCTCTGCCGACATAAAAGGAAGTGCCATAATTATTCAGCTTTGCCGTCGGAACCGAGGACGTTGATGATCTTGTGCTTGTAGAGCTCGGTCATCAGGTCACGAGCCGGACCGCAGTACTTACGCGGATCGAACTCTGCCGGCTTCTCTGCGAACACTTTGCGGACAGCAGCGGTGAACGCCAGACGGCTATCGGAGTCGATGTTGATCTTGCAGACAGCAGACTTAGCAGCCTTGCGGAGTTGCTCCTCAGGAATACCTACTGCGTCAGGCAGTTTGCCTCCGTACTTATTGATCATGTCTACATACTCCTGCGGAACGGAAGACGAACCGTGAAGAACGATCGGGAAGCCCGGGAGCTTCTCCATTACAGCGTCGAGCACGTCGAATGCCAATGGAGGCGGAACGAGACGACCGGTCTTCGGGTCACGGGTACACTGCTCCGGCGTGAATTTGTAAGCACCATGGCTGGTACCGATGGAGATAGCGAGGCTATCACAACCCGTACGGGTAGCAAAATCAACTACCTCTTCCGGCTTGGTATAGTGGCTGACAGCCGACGAAACCTCATCCTCAACACCTGCCAATACACCGAGTTCAGCCTCTACGGTTACATCATACTGATGGGCATAGTCAACCACTTTCTTCGTCAGGGCGATGTTCTCTTCGTACGGAAGGGAAGAAGCATCGATCATGACGCTCGAGAAACCGAAGTCCACGCAGGATTTGCAGAGTTCGAAACTGTCACCGTGGTCGAGGTGCAAGCAGATCTGCGGATGCTCCCAACCGAGTTCCTTAGCATACTCAACGGCACCCTGTGCCATATAACGGAGCAGGGTCTGGTTCGCATAGTTACGCGCACCTTTGGAAACCTGGAGGATTACCGGAGACTTGGTCTCAGCCGAAGCTTTGATGATTGCCTGAAGTTGCTCCATGTTGTTGAAATTGAATGCAGGGATTGCATATCCTCCCTTGATTGCCTTAGCAAACATCTCACGAGTGTTCACCAGGCCTAATTCTTTGTAAGATACCATAGTTGTAAATTGTTTTATTGTTAGATTGATTTATTGTTGTAAAAATTGCGATGCATGATGTCCATGAATCAAGATATGATGATTGGCGATGGGGTCGGTCATGAAATAATGACTTACCTCCGGCGTGGCTTGTACCCATACTTGCGTGCGGCAGAGGTTGGGTTCGAACTGACAACGCTCAAGCGTCACATCGACCGCCAGCATGCGCTGCATGTCGCCGCTCATCTTAATGAGCGTATAGTCACCCGTCGGCAGGTCGCCATGAATAGCCACACCGATGCCTGACTCGAAATGCGTGGTGTACTCATGTTTCTCGGTCATACCGAGCGGTAGGGTACAATGGGCGAAGAGCATCTTTCCGTCCGGTTGGATACGCGCGGGATTGACTTGGAAGCATAACTCACCTGTCAACCGCTTGACGATCATCATCGTCAGCAGCGTCGGTATATCTCCTTCGCATGCCGCCGGGATACCTTCGTCATTCAGTTTGCTGAGGGCGATGCAACCGGTGTTCTTGCAGGTAGAGAGCAGATCAAAACAACGGAGGGTCACGCCTTGCAGGTCATACTCCACCACGATCTCTTTAAGTCGCTCATAGATCGCTTCGGCTCCTTTCATCCCCGGGTCCACTTCACCCAATGACTGGACTTGCTCGATAGGGATATCGATGAGTTCGATATTCATCTGCTCCAGCACATCGCGATAGTTAACGGTGGATGCGATCAACCAGTCGGAGGGTTTACCGACCACACCCAGCCGCAACTTCTCAGGTGACCAAAGGACCGATTTAGAAGGACTAAAAACCATTATTCTCTCCAGAATTTAGCAGCGTGATGACCCTTGATGAGCACATGGTGGTCAGACAGCGGGCTGGTCAACAGATACTGACTCACGATTGGTGTTGACTGAATCCATATCTGCGTGCGGCACATGTTCTGCTCGTACTGGCAACGCGTCACTTTGACGTTCACCGCCAATAGACGCTTCATGTCATGACTCAGTTTGACGAGGGTGTAGTCACCGGGTTCTACTTCACCGTGGATAGCGACACCGATACCCGACTCGAAATGGGTAGTGAACTCATGTTTCTTGGTCATCGACAGCGCGATGGTACACTTGGCCATCAGAATCTGACCGTCGGACTGTACGCGTGCCGGACTACCCATCCAACCCGCTTCACCCGTCAGTTTCTTGCAGGTCATCAAGGTCAGCAGGACCGGTATATCTCCTTCGCAACCGGCAGGAATTCCTTCGTCATTGAGTTTGCTGACCGCAATGCAACCGGTGTTCTTAACGGTCGTGAAGAGGTCGAAGCAACGAAGCGTGATACCGTCCAGTTTATACTTGGCGATGATTTCTTTGAGTCGCTCGTAGATAGCTTCTGCGCCCTTCATCCCCGGGTCCACTTCGCCCAACGAGCTCAGTTCCTCAAAAGGGATGTCCACCAACTCCGTATTCATCTTCTTCGCTACCTCTTTGTAATCGACTTGCGAAGCGATGAGCCAATCTTGCGATTTACCGACCACACCGAGGCGCTGTTTTTTTTCGTTCTTCAGCACTTTCTCCAGCGGTGCACGGGTGAGCGACTCGGTGTCGTTCACATCGGGAAAGGAAACATCCTTGGCATGCTGCATGATCTTAGCCAAGCCGTTACGCTGACGAATGAAACTGAGGATCTCCAAGGCAGCAGGAAGAGAGTTACTGAACCCGCTTACCATGAGATATATAGGACGCTTGAGGTCGATCTTCTTATCGCGTACCAGTTCCAAGAACTGTGCCTCGGTACCACCCGACAAAACGGCGATTACTTGGTTCTCCTCAATGAATGAATCCGAAACCTTGAAAGGCATGTCGGAAACCTCCGTGTGCAACTTAGAGCATAGTGTGTACAACATAATTGTATTATTTTTAAGGGTTTATATGATTGCTTTTTTCTTTGAGCGAAGCGGTCTTTCTTCTTTCGACCCGGAAAGTATAGTATTTCTGACCCAGATAACTGATCAGCACCGTGATGAGGGTGATCGCCATCTTACTCGGCGTGGGGTACCATCCGAAACTCTCCACGCAGAGCTTGAGGCCCAGATAGTTCACCGTCAGGTTCACCGCCACGATGATGATATAGCGCAACAGTTGATGCCAACTATTCAGACGTGAACCGGTGAAGGTCACATATTTCTGCAACGCAAAACCCGTCAGCAGCGTGATCGGGAAGACGATACAGAGCGTTGCGATATGCGGCGTGAGACATAATTGGTAATTGGTAATCGGTAATTGGAAATATACCAAGTCATGACCGATGACAAAATTGTACAGCAGGAAATAGAGAATCCAGTCAAAAACCATGTTTCCACCGCCACATACGGCATACCTGACGACCTGGTTAGAATGCCATATATCTGCTATTTTTTGCGTCACCTGACTCATTTCGCACACCTTTGCGCTGCAAAGGTACTGCTTTTTTTTGGAATATGCAAATATTTAAGGACATTATTTTGAAAAAATTTGTTTATGTGCAAAAATTGTTGTACCTTTGTCGCAAATTTTGAATACTATGCGCGTAAAAGGATTGCTAATAGGACTTCTCTGGGTGATGAGTGTGCAGGGTGAGATACTGCCGGATAGCGTATGGACCTTCAAGGACCAGAATGGGCATCACCATGCAGAGGAAAATGAGATATGGCTGAGTGCCGACCGTCCCGGTGAGGGTACGGGTTCGGAGGTGCTGAACAAGGGTGTGATCCAATGGGAGACGGGTTTCGAATGTCTGCATACGATGGGTACTCACCAGCTGACGCTGCCCACTACACTTTTTCGTTTCGGTTTGCATAAGCGGGTGGAACTGCGCCTGGAGTACACCGGTTCGCTGATGGTCTTTGACCATCCGGATGATGATCCTCAATCGCCGGACGAGTATCTATACACCCCTGCGCCGCTGGAGATAGGGACGAAGATCCTGATCTGCGACCATCGCGGTGGTTCATTGGATAAAGCCTGGATACCGCGTACCGCATTGCTATGCAATCTTGGACTTCCGATCACCACCTTGCAGGCGAGAGATATGCCGATATCGGGATCGGTGGACCTGCTGTTTGAGCATGAGATAACAGAATGGTTTTCGCTTGGTTATGACCTTGGTATTCAATGGAACGAGTGGGCACCAACGCCGGATATATTCGCTTCGCTGGGTATCAATTTTGAACCGACGGACCACTTGGGATTATTTGTTGAGTCGTTCAATCTGTTCGATCCCGATGCCATAAATCTGATGACCGGAAATACCTATACGCATAGTCATATCAACCTGGATTTCGGTATCACGTATGCCGTTCACCCGCACGTGCAACTGGATGCGTACGCGGGATTCAATATCTATAACTCCGAGCCGTTAACGTCCCATCCGCAGAATTATGCGTTTGTCGGTCTGGGCGTTACCTGGCTTATATGCAAATTGTAAGCGTATTGGGGTATGTGTTTTTTTGCTATTTTATTGACCGTTTCGCTGCAGTTGAGTGAGGTAACAGCGGTTCTTCTGGCGCGGTTTGAGTGCCGCTTGTGACCGGTTTAGAACAATCGCAACTGGCGGTCCTGGAAGATCTGATAGCCCACCTCGCAGTTGATACACTCGTGGTGCTGGCAGTAGTTTTGATACAGATGCAGCAACGCCTGCGTGTCTGCGGCATTTTTGATGGTCTGTCCCAATACCCGCCATTGGCGCACGATGGTGTTGTTCTCCGGTGCTATCTGTTCCATGAGTGCCGCTGCTTCTGAAGCCCTGTGCGAATTATTACGATACACCGCGTAGGCGTATTTATACGGAATGACGGTGTTGATCAGCAGAATATCGATACTACTTCTACCGATCTTATCCACCTCAAACAGCGATACGAGCTCTTTCAAATCATCGGTATCGAGGATCTTACTGAGCAGCGATTCCGATTGATAAAGCAGTTGGGCAAACTGGCGAATCCGTAACTCAGGACTGTTTTGCGGTCGTAAGCGGGCGTGTTTCCATATAGACCCGTCCATGGGAGTAAGACTGAACTTGGTGCGCAGGAAATCATATTCTTTCGCTAACGCAGCATCGTCAGCAATCAGTCCGGCTTGTCCCATCAGTAAGGCCGTTAACTGGAAGAGACTGTTGCGATGTTTTTGCAAGAAAGAGAGGGGCGTGTTAATCGCCAGTTGTTCGAAAGGCAGACTATTGGTATGAAAACCGAAGTTACGGGCCAAGGAGATATAAAGGGCATGTTCCCAACTCCCTTTGGTGATCTCTAACAGTCGTTCGATCGATGCCCGTTTGCACTCTAAACGCTTGTGCAGCAGTGACTTACGCCATCCTTCGGTCAGTAACAGCGGGTCCTGCACCAACTGTTCGGCGCACCCGATGCGACGGATGGCGCTATCCATCTGTTGAGCCGCAGCAAAGAGTTCGGTCAGGTAGTCCTTGTCGCTCGGATACTGTAATTCGCATTGCGGAACCAGTTCACCGCGGGAGTTATAGACGGGTTTGTCGGCAGTCCGCACCACATGCAGGATCACATTGTCATAGGCTTTGTCCAGATGATGACGATGTTTGATCCAGTCACCGGAGCACACATGAATCTCGATATTTCCCACCCATTCCTTGCCATCGATGCGTACCCGCGCATGGCTGTAGTCAGGTCCGGCATCGCGGTTATGCTCTCCTACGGAGAGAACCTCGACACTTCGTCCATCGGTAGTCTGCTGGGCAAAACCCGCCCATAGACAATGCTCCCATATGTAATGCAAAACGATCTCCGGCATGGTGATTCTTCTTTTCGGCTGCAAAGGTACTATATTTTTCGGAATCCCACAAGTTTTTCGGCAGGAAATTTGCATATGTCAATTATTTTTCGTACCTTTGCGCCGCAAAACGACGCAAACAAAAACCGCACTAAAATAGATAGAAAGAAATGAGTAAACTGATAGATATCACAGATTCTGAGCAAGCGGAATTGGCGTTAGAGTTCGCCGAATCGATTCATGCCGGTTTTCCGTCCCCGGCTGCTGACCATGCGGGGGAACGCATCAACCTGGCGCGGGAGATGACCCCTCATCCGGAAACAACTTTTTATGCCCATGTGGAAGGTGATTCGATGCGGGATGCAGGTATTCTGGATGGCGATATAGTGGTGGTGGATCGTAGTCTCGACCCCAAGAACGGCGATTTCATTGTCGCGTATATCGACGGCGAATATACGCTCAAGGAGTTCCGGTTGGACGAAGGGGGTCAAAGCGCTTGGCTCATACCGCATAATCCGGATTTTCAACCCATACAAGTGACGGCAGAGAGTAATTTCCAAGTATGGGGAGTGGTCACTTACGCCATCCATAAAACAAGACTATAACCCATAACCCGTCACCCATGTACGCCTTAGCCGACTGCAATAATTTCTTCGTCTCGTGCGAACGCGTTTTCCGTCCGGACCTGGAGGGAAAGCCGGTTGTGGTGCTGTCCGGTAACGACGGATGTGTAGTCAGCCGCAGCAACGAAGCCAAAGCACTCGGCATCAAGATGGGTGTACCCTTGTATCAGATCAAGGCATTGGTGGACAAAGAGGGAGTCGTTTGTTTTTCTTCGAATTTCTCCTTGTACGGCGATCTATCCGACCGGGTCATGTCCATCCTTCGCCAACACACCTCGCGCTTCGAGCAATATTCCATCGATGAGTGTTTCTTCAATATCGATCATGTGCCTGCCAACGAGCAGAAAGCCTACTGCGAGAAACTCGTGAAAGCCATCAGGCAAGGGGTCGGAATTCCCGTCTCCATCGGTATTGCGTCCTCAAAGACGCTCGCCAAAGTGGCATCCAAGTACGCCAAGAAATACCCGGGCTATCACGGGGTATGCGAGATACGGACGGAAGAGCAACGCGTCAAAGCCCTTTCGGAGTTCGAGATTGGAGATGTATGGGGTATCGGCAGACGAGCC
>Ga0247611_10011132_pt1 | contig 10423 bp, 16 predicted proteins | sample 177DNAGHGhighgp2_FD_192422 | JGI IMG/M metagenome (GOLD analysis project Ga0247611, IMG submission 192422) | Sheep rumen microbial communities from Palmerston North, Manawatu-Wanganui, New Zealand - 1770 DNA GHGhigh gp2 | ecosystem: Host-associated > Mammals > Digestive system > Stomach > Rumen... | reverse complement strand
TTGGTATTCCGACATATCAAGTTTAACAAACCCAATTCCCAATTTGTTGGCAAGCGTTTTTGCAAGTTCAGTCTTACCGCAACCACTGGAGCCAATGAACATAAACGAGCCGATTGGCTTGCCCACATTTGCCAGGCCGGCCTTGCTCATTCTAACCTTTTTAACAATTGCATCAACCACATCATCTTGCCCAAAAAGGTTTTCCTTAATGGCATCGCCGAGGTTCTTTAACTTTTCCTTGTCATCCTGCTCAACCGTTAGTTTGGCAATGTTGGCGGTAGCACTAACCACATCTTCAACATCCTCCTTTGTAACGCTATCAGCCTGCTTTAAGCCAGAATGGTATTTTGCGCCAATCTCATCAACAATGTCAATTGCCTTGTCCGGGAAAAACTTGCCAACAATGTATTTGGCACTTAAATCAACCGCATACCTCAGCACATCATCAGGGTATTGCACGCCATGAAACTCCTCATACTTGGATTTCAAGCCAAGCAAAATCTGGTATGTTTCATCGGCACTTGGCTCAAGTACGTCAATTTTCTTAAAACGCCTTGCCAAAGCCTTGTCCTTCTCAATTGACTTCTTGTATTCATCGTAGGTCGTAGCACCAATAATATGCAGCTCTCCCCTTGAAAGATACGGCTTCAAAATATTGGAGGCGTCCATTGAGCCATCACTATTGCCGCCCGCGCCGCAAATGTTGTGTATTTCATCAATAAACACAATCACATCATCAGCGCCTGCGCACTCCTTAATGGTGTCTTCAAGCCTTTGCTCAAACTCGCCCCTGAACTTTGTACCCGCAAGCATTGTGGTTACATTAAGCGCATAAATCTTTTTGTTCGCAAGCACCTTTGGAACCTTATTGTTGGCAATGCGCAAGGCAAGACCTTCAGCAATGCTGCTTTTGCCAACGCCAGCTTCGCCCACCAAAATTGCATTGTTGCTCTTTTTTCTGGAAAGAATTTGGATAATTCTGTTTACTTCCCTTTCCCTGCCAATCAAAGGGTCAATCTTGCCATTCTTTGCAAGGTTCACCAATTCAATTGCATACTTGCTTAAATTTGGCCTGTCCTCATCAAAGGCATCAAATTCGCCCTTCTCAAAATTATGAATGTATTCCATTACATTCTTTTCAAAAATGCCATGGTCAGACAAAATGCTCTCACTTGCGCTTGTTTTATCACCGAAAAGCATCAAAAACGCGTGTAGCGATGTTGGATTGGTTGCCCTCATGTTGCCTGCCGCCACTACTGATTGCAAGTAGTTTTTGTATGCTTGCGTTGGAATGATTTTCTTTGGCGTATCAACCTTTGGCATTGATTTGTCAAAGTATTCCAACAACGCCTCCTTGATTTGCGGTATGGTTTGCTTTTTGTTGGCGTCAGTAGTCAATGCCAAAACCATTTTCTGGCATTTTTCATCATCAAGCAAAACATAAAGCATCTGCTCCGAGATAACATAGTTGTATTTTTGCTCTTCCACAAAATTGTGAACAAGCGTGATAAGGCGATTGAATTCAGTGAGCGGCTCAGACATGATTATTCCTCTTCCATTGTGACTTTAAGTGGAAAACCCGAAGATTCAGCAAATTGCGTGGTAAGCAACACCTTTGTTTCGGCAATGCTTTTGATATATGTGCCAACCACGCTCTTGCCATGGACATGGACATCCATCATGGTTTTGAACGCGGTTTTGTCATCCATGTCGTAGATGGTTTTAAGCACCGAAACAACGAACACCATTGGCGTAACATCGTCATTATGAAAAATCACATTGTAGCGCGGAGGCGGCTCAATGTGCGTTTTTTCAATTGTGGCGGTATTTGATTCTGGGTTATTCATTTTTGTCCTTAACACTTTCATTTTTTGTGCCTTTAATTTCAAGTGTCATCTGCTTGCAAGACTCCTCAATCTCACATTGGGAACAGGCCTCATCGCCATCCAGCCAATGCCCAATGCAATCCCCGGCATTAACAACTTCAACTTCGCTTTCGCTGTTGCTGCTTTCACTTTTGTCGTCCATAAATCCCCCTAGTCGTTGTCTGAAATACTGTTTGACTGGTCATCAAAATCAACACGAATTGTAAGCCCAATGTTCCCATTAGTCCCATAGCCAATGCTCTTAAGCCTTGAAGAAGCAATGAAATTCATTTCATTTCTCAGTTCCTGATTAAGTTCCTTTGGGATATAGCCAACACATTGGTATTTGCCATTCACTTCAAGCGCAACAGAAATCGCATTTGAATCATATGCGTTGTTGTTTTCAGGCATTAGCACAACATCATATCGCTTGCCAACCTTGTATGTCTTAAAAAATTCAGCAAGCACCTTTTGCCTTCCTTCAAAGGTAACACCAACCACATGGTAATCGCGCCACCTTTTTGAAGGGATGTTCAACTTTTTGCTTAATTCAGCCAAACTATTAATTGTTGATGTCAAGTTTGCCATTTGAAAACTCCAGATTGATTTGAACCAAAGGCACTAAACACAATATAATGCGAAGAGCCAATTTTTCAAATGGACAATTCAATTTTGTTGTTGTTTACCAAGTAAAAAAGCAAGTCAAGGCAAGCCTCAGCGTCTTCAAGCCCCCTATGGGCGTTGTTGCCCTCTTCACCGCCATACACCAAGCCAAACTCCTTGCAAATGTTGCCAAGTTTGTTTCTGCCTTGCACCTTTTCCTTTTTCTCGTCTGTTTCGTCATCATTTGCCTTGCGATACTTGCGCATAATGGCAAGAGTGTCCACACTCTTGTAGTTTTTCCATTCCGCACCCGCTTGCCTTAAATTCCATTCAATCATTGGTATGTCAAACGCATTGCCGTTGTGCGTTACCACAATGGCATTGCTTAAATAGGAAGCAATTTTTTGTGCGCATTCCCTAAATGTTTTCTTTCTTGCCCTTTCCTCGTCTGTAATGTGATGAACGCACCTAACCAAGTGCATGGAGCTGTGTCCGCCGCCAAACAACTTTGTGTATTCAGTTGTCACCTTGCCATTAACAATTTCCACCACGCCCAATTCAATAATGGTGTTTTTCTGTATGTCAAGGCCTGTAGTTTCAATATCCAACGCAATAATGCGCTTGTTCAGCAAACTTGCTGGAACCCTTTCATGAATCATAATTACTTCTCCGTTAAAATTGCCAAATCTTCTTCTCGCATTGGGATGGCATTGTCAGAGCACCAAGCCTTTAATGCGCCCCAATTAGGCGTTGTTTCAGGCAGGCTTACAGGAAGCCAAGTGCGCATCTGCTTTAATTGCCTTGCCACCAAAACAACCTTCTTATAGGCAACCACAATTGCCTCCCTCTGATATGTTTTCAACTTGTATGTTTTTTCCTTAATCGCATTGCACAAGGCGAGCGCGTCTCCGCCAAACTTCTTAATATCCAACGCAATTGCATTTTCCACCGTATTAAGCAAGTTGTCAAGCGAGCCAAACTTTGCAATCAACTTTGCGGCGGTTGTATAGCCAATGCCGGGCACGCCGTATATGGTATCTCCGCCCGCACCGGATTCGCCTGCCAATGCGCCAACATCAACCCATTGGCTTCCAGAATCCAAATTGTATTCTGATTTCAAAAACGAGGCATCCTTGTATTCATTCTTGCCAGAATTGTATATCCTAACATTGCCTTCAAGCAATTGGTAGTAATCCCTGTCAGTGGTAACAAGCAACACCTCATCAAAGTCCTTCGCATACTTTTTGGCATAACTTCCAACAAGGTCATCAGCCTCTTCTCCGCCAATTCTTGCCTGGCCAACAACGGTATGCTTCAGTACTTCTTGCGTTACCTTCATCTGTTCAACAAACCTTTGGGCGGCAAGCGCATCCTCTTCATCCTGCATCGCCCTTGCCTCCCTTCTGTCCTGCTTGTAGGCCTTTGGAATAATGCCTTCTTCAACCGCCTTTGAAGAAATGCGCAAACGCTCGTCATAGCCCGCGTCCCAACACACAACGCAAGTTAATTCAGAGCCGTCCTTTCCAAGTCTCTTCAGCATATTCAATAAATTGGACAAAAAACAACGAACATAGGTAACATCCGTTCCCTGGAAATTGTAGGACTTGCCCGCAGCCCATTGACCCTTGTAGTAAAAGTTCACGCCGTCTATTAGCACCAGTTTTTTCATACCTTACACAAACCCAAATACATTGTTAAACATCTCAATTGGCAAATCGCCAATCATTATCTTGTAAATTAAGCGTTTTAATTCGCCGCCATCATTAGGATAGCCAAGTTCATTTGCCCTTTCATACAAATAATCCGCAGTGTCCACACAACACCCTCTATATGGGGCAATAAACATAACATCCCCATTGCAGGCATTTCTTATGCAAATTTCAACCCTCATAATGGTTTTGCGCATCTCTATTTCATAAGGATATTTGCCACGCTCAAAACAAAACCTTGTTATCCTTCCATACCAACCCTCATTAATGCCAACAAAATCAATAGCCGTGCAAAATGGCTCCATCCTTTGCACGGCCAATGCTTTCTTAATTTCGTTTCTCGTAGATACTTTTGCCATTAATGCTCAAGTCCCGAAAAACTCAGCGCATCACGCACATAATTAGCACCATCATCAGTGTTCAGCATAGGCGATATGTTGGCAACCCACCTGTTGCCAATTTCATTCGTTCCCGCAATTTGCCTTACAAACACGCCTGAAATTTGCTCATCACGCAGATTTGCCCAATTTTGATGCCCTTGCGCCATGTTGAGCAACTTGCCAAATGGCACAGTTTGGTTTTTGTTGCTTGGAATGCTGATGTTGTTTTTGTCAAAGAAATTATAGACAGTCGAGCGCAAATGCTTAATCTGCCTCCAGATAAAATAGTTTTTCACTTCAAACAAATCCGGCAGCTCAACCATCTTGGCAGTAAACACCAATGAACAAACACCCTGATACAATCTATTAAACTCAAGCGTCATTAATGATGCCGCAACGCTAATGAAATCACTGTAGTTTTTGCATTTCTTGGTATTGGCAATGCAAAAGTACGCACCGTCAAAAGTTACGAAACAAGCAACACACCCTTCAAGGTGCGCCGTTGCGCAATTGTATGCAGCCGTGGACATAACGCCAAACAGCTTTTCATCTTCAAACCTTTCCACCTTGTTTTCAGCGGCAAATGATTCAAAGTCCTTTGCGGTAACACAAAGAATTATCGGTCGCCTCAAGCTGTCTTTAAATTGGACAAAGGACTGGCGCTCATATTCAAGCATTCTGTCATTTATGGATGTAGTAATTTTCCTGGCCATGTGATTACCTCTACTCCGCATTGCTTTCACCTAAAATACCATTAACTAATTTTTCAAACTCCTTCATTTCTTGCGTGTATGCCCCAAGAGCCTTCGCCACGCCTACAAGCAACTTGCCTGCAAGTATTGCGCCAATAAACTCATACTCATCTTGCGTGAGCGCGGCCTTTTCCTTGCCAAACCACTCTTCATCAGTGCCGGAAAACTTGCCACGAGCCTGAACAATCGCATCCATTCTGCTTTCAGCCTCAACCGCAATGGGAGGCACATCCCCCAAAGAAACTATGTATTTTGCCATCTTTAGATTTCCTTCCTTGTGTAAAAAACAAAGGCGTTACCATACCACAATATAGTAACGCCGGCATTTTTTTCAACTTGGCAATGCAATTACTTGCCACTTTCAGAATCACTGTCGGATTGCTCAACCACCTTAAGCCCGCTCTTTTCAATCCATTCGTTGATGTTCATGTTAATAAAATCATCATTGTCGTCTTCGTTATACAACTTTTCCAACAACTCCAACGCCTTGCCCTTGGAAATGTCCACTTCCTTTGGAGGCTTGCCGATGCTTTCCGGGGCACAAACTCTCCGCAAGTATGGGATGGCAATTTCAATGGTGTCATACAACATCAGCAAGGTCGCCTTGCTTTTTTCTTCATCGCACAACGCGTCAAAGTCTTCGCTGTTCACATAATCATTGAAGGCGGCAAGGTTTGTATCCAACTCTTGCTTAATAAACCCATCCTTATACAACTTTGATGTTACAACAAACAGAAGTCTGGACAAGGCAATGCGCTCTATGTAGTCATCTTTCCTTGACATTGCCAAAATTACAACCTAATAATCTTTTTCTTGTTGGAGTTGAGTTCAACCATCTGGCATTCCCATCCCGCCAACTTGCCATCCGCAACATTAAACAAGCACATACCCCAATCAGTGATGCCATAGCATTGGCGAGCACCATATTTGGTTTCGCTTGCCTGAAGCGCCGGAAGCGTAAACGCCGTCCAATTTGATTCTCCGCAAAAACTGAAATAATGCACATGGGAGCGAATGTAGACATCGGCAATTGAATCATTTTCCCTTAAACCGCCAAGAGCATCCCACAACCTATGCTTGCCGACCGTTGCGGCTCTGTTGTATGGGCTGAATGATGAATTAACCTTGTGCTTGATATTAAATAGCAAGTTGTTAATTTCAATGTTGAGTTCATCTTCAATCGGAGCATTAAACGCATTGGCGACTATCTTGTCGAAATCTTCGCCAGAAGACGAAGCGGTGTGGTATGGCGTTCCGTATGTGAAATAGGTTTTTGACGCGCTAATTTCTTCAAGTGCGGCAATTGCCATATCAGTTTGCTCAAGCATATCACAAGTAATAAGTTCAGTGCCGCCAGAACGGGAACCCTTGCCGTCAATCACATCGCCGTTTACAACAAGCACATCGACCTTGCCAAACGATTGGCACATATCAACATAGTTGCTCCACATTTCGTTTTGCAACTTGCAATAGTGTTCATTGCGCTCCTTTTTAACTATCCAATTTGGATGCGTTAGACCTTGCATGGAGCCACAATGCAAATCACCTATTACCAAAACCTTTTTTATTCCTGTCATTTGCTTCTACCCTTATTAAAACCAGAATATATTGTATTTTACTTTGCTATTCTTTCCCAAAGCAACATTGGCACTTCCAAGAAGCCAAATGCCCCTATGATATAGGGATTGCCGTTAAAAACAATAACATCGCCAATTCCAATTGTGCGCAATTGCACTTTTCTTCTGCCATCAAATTCAAGCCTTGAATGCTTGTTAAAAACATCATTTATTGTTTCAGAAGCACCACTGTGAACCTTTTTGTATTTCCAACTCACAATGCGCAATCCGCTTTCATACCAATTGATGTGCCTCTTTAACGCGCACAACAGCATACATTCTATTCTGTTTGCCTTGTTAATAAAATAAACTTCGTAAGGAACTTTCATTTTTCAAACCCGTATCCTCGCACTACCAATTTTAATGTCTTGGTTGCTTTGTTAAACTTAAACGCAAGCACATTTTTTGGTATTACGTCAAACACATACCTTGACACTTGCGAACTTTTGAGATTACCGTTTTTTATTACTTTTCTGGTAAACTTTTTGGTAATGCAATTACTTACTTCCTTACTAAATTCACCAAGCACTTGCTTGAAAAAATTATCGTCTATTTCACCATCCCAAACTTGTTGCGGCGGTTCAAATTCAAAGAGACCAAGGCAAACGGAATAGGGCCTCCCAACCCTTTCCTTGCCTTCACCAAGTTTCACAACCTTTTTAAGTTGCAACTTGTGAAATCCGCTCTTAAAAATTTGCAAAACATCTTCTCTCGTCATAATTAGCGCACAACACAATATAACAGTTCAAGATTGAACACCCATTCTAAATTTAGCCAACAATTATGCTAGAATTATAAATGGAAACTTTACAAGTTGCTTTTTGCATAGTGCGCAAATTTTAGCCATTCTTTTATGTTAAATTCTTGCAATTGTGCTCTGTTAAGTTCACCTTCCAGATGCTCCCCGCGATACTTTTTCTCAATCCTTCTAATTGTGCTCCCGTCAAAATACATTAGCGTTCCATACACGCTTGCACGAAGCCATGATGTTGAATCAACGCTGTCAAAATGTATTTGCGGCAAATACTGAATTGTTGTAAAGCCAAGGCCGTGAACCTTCGCATTGTGCTTGTGCGCATATTGCACAAGGGATGAGATGGTGGAAATCTGCTCTTCATCACGGCTGGTGTCCTTAATGTTTTGTGAATTGAGAGCAAAACCGCCAATGGCAACATACGCATAGCCATCGCACATTTTTCTAAACTCGTCAAACCCTCTTGAAGTGTGCCAAACGGGAATGCACGGCCTGTTGGTTTTTGATTCCAATGCTTTCCTAAACTCCAAAACCTTGTCATAGCCAACAATGTTGTCAATATCAAGTTCCATGTATTGCGTTACATTGTTGTCAACGATATATTTTGCATATTCATCAACATACGCGTCCCAATCAGGCTTTTTGCCGTTGTGGTTGCTTTTCATATATGTAAAAGCACCGCTGTCCAAGATAAACTTTTGAGCGATGCTTTTGTGTTGCAAAACCTCTGGCTTTCTTCGCTCCACAAATGTTGCCAAATTAAAGAAACTTTGTGAATAGTGAGATGAGCCAACTATTTGCTGAAGATTATTAACTGACGTGGTTGCCGCAAGGTAGATATCCATTGTTCCTCCTAGCAAAAGCAACGATAGTATTCAATAATGTGCTTCCACCTTTCCAATGAATTTTCATTGAGTTCGGAATAATGCACATTTCTAGAATTCTTTATATCAAACCCAACAACCTTTCTGCTTCTAACGTCCATTGTGCTTCCGCGCCCATACCTGGAATCAGACAACCAACTGGTTGAATCAACGCTGTCAAAATGGCAATTGTGCAACTTGTCAAAGCGCGTAAACCCCAACCCGTGTATCTTTGCTCCGCAATGGTGAGCATATGATATAAAATATGGAAACATATCAAACAACCCGTTCACATTCTCATACTCATTAACAACCAAACCGCCAATTGCCACATACGGATATTCCTTGCAACAATCCTTAAAGTATTGGATGCCTCTGTTTCTATGCCAAACGGGAATGCACTTTTTGCCCGTTTCCTTGTTAATTAAATCACGATATTCCTCGACCTTTTTCAGCCCAACAATACTGTCAATGTCAAGTTCGATAAAGTTGTCTATGTTGTTTTTGTTGATAAAATCAATGTATTTGGCAACATACTCGTCAAAGTTTGTTGTTCTCTTTTTTGACATAAAGGTAAACGCGCCGGAATCCAACATAAAGAACTCAAATTGATTGAGATATGGAATCTCCCAATCTTCCATAAAATACATTGATTGCAAACGATACGGCGTTGCCTTTACAAAGGCAGGCATTAGTTGCTCCTTAAAATTACCCGCAAGGCAGATTTTCATTTTTCCCCTCGAAAATTCTAACTATTTCTTTTTCAACATCAAGCCAATCAACGCCGTTGCAATAGATGTTTTTATCATCAACATAAATGTCCGCCATTGGCTTTTTCCCAAGCAAAGTGCATTTAATTGGCAATCCGCTTTTCCAAATAAACCAAAGCATTGGCAAGCGATACCAGCCAAACCTTGCGCTGCAAAGGACAAATTGAACGCCCTTCTTGGAAAGCCTTTCTATTACTTCACGAGCGTGTTCAGCCAATTCATACCTGGTGCAAGGATATTCTATTGGCTGAACAAGCGTATTGTCAAAGTCAACGGCAACAATCATTGAAAATCCTTCCAATTTAAGTTGTATTCCGAGAACAACTTGTCAATTGCCACTTCAAAATACTTGCCATCTGAAGGTCTTTCCGTAATATACGCGTTCTTGTACGCCTCTGGATGCTCCACCCTTGGAATAACATTTTTGCTCAAATAGTCAATCATGCCCCGCTTTTGCTCATCCGTGTAGCCCTTGTACCCAAAGTAAATTGCGTTCAAGAACTTCTTATAGCAAACCTTGCAATGCAAGCACTCCTTGCCATTGACCGGGAAATAGCACGAAAAGGTATTGTGAACAAATTCATCAATTGTCCCGCCGTTCGCAAGGTATTTCTCAATAAGTTGAAAGCGATTGTATTGTATAAATTCCTTGTTAATAACAACCTTTCTGTCCAATGTGGTATTGTTGCCAATTAAGCATTGGTCAAACACCGCTTGCGTTTTGTCAAGGAACGGAATGGTCTTATCCCCTCTCAATTGGTCACTTGCCGTTGCCCCCAAGCAAATTTCATCCCCATAGTTCGACGCCACCATAAGGAAATAGAGATTGCGAAGCGGAATAAACGAGGTCTTTTTGTCCTCAATCGTGCCAAGGTAAGGCAAGTCAATAATCTCAACATCCTTTGGCAACAATGGAATTTCCTCCGCGCTATACATTCCGTGAATGTCAATGTAAATGCGCTTGTCCGGTTTCCACAACTTGTCAATAAGCCAACTGTCAGTTCCGCCGCTGTAAAGCATTACCTTTGTCATTCCACTACCTCCAGATTGAATTAAAACAATGTTTGTTGCTCTATGATGCCAAACGCCTTTTCAATGTTGGCGTATTTCT
>Ga0247611_10011131_pt1 | contig 10424 bp, 9 predicted proteins | sample 177DNAGHGhighgp2_FD_192422 | JGI IMG/M metagenome (GOLD analysis project Ga0247611, IMG submission 192422) | Sheep rumen microbial communities from Palmerston North, Manawatu-Wanganui, New Zealand - 1770 DNA GHGhigh gp2 | ecosystem: Host-associated > Mammals > Digestive system > Stomach > Rumen ... | reverse complement strand
CCTCGCGGAAAGGAAATCATCGCTTCGCGATCCGCTCGGGCGCGAAAGAGTCGCAAGCGACTCTTTTTTATAAATTCTCGCAGAGAACAGAAGGAAGTTAATGAAGGAGGTACTATGTTAAGTATTGTGATGTCTTCCGCAATTGTGGGATTTTCCTGCTGCCCCGTGAAAGTGGAAGTGGATGTATCAAGCGGTCTTCCCGGTTTTGAAATGGTGGGCATGCCGAGCGGAGAAGTACGGGAAGCCAAGGAGAGGGTACGTGTGGCCTTAAAAAACATCGGATTTTCCCTTCCTCCGAAGAAAATCACCGTGAACCTGTCTCCGGCAAATGTGAGGAAAACCGGCACGGCTTTCGATTTGCCGATTGCTATAGGAATTCTGCTTTCGATGGAGATTCTTCCGCCGAATGCCGCGGACGGACTGCTTTTTATGGGCGAACTCGGGCTCAATGCGGAAATCAAACCGGTTAGTGGTGTTTTGCCAAGTGCGATTATGGCGGAGGAAAATGAATTAAAAGCCTGCATTGTTCCGAAGTGTAATGCAATGGAAGGTGCGATTCTACAGGGAATCGACGTCATCGGCTTTGCAACGCTCGAAGAAATTGTCGGTTTTTTGAAAATGGGAGCAAAGGAGCGAAAGGCCGCTTACATTCCGCAGAAAATCAATCCCGAAGACCTGATAGCGAAGGCCGGAATGGATGGCGGAGAGGATTTTGAAGACGTACGGGGGCAGGAGGGTGTAAAACGCGGAGCTGAAATCGCAGCCGCAGGTTTTCATCATTTTATGATGTTAGGTCCGCCCGGAGCCGGCAAGTCCATGATTGCCAAACGTATTCCAACCATTTTACCGCCTCTTTCGGTAAAAGAAAGTATCGAAGTCTCAAAAATCTACAGCATCGGAGGACTTTTATCCGAACAGAATTCTTTCATTCAAAAACGCCCTTTCTGTAATCCCCATCACACAACAAGCGAGCAGGCACTGGCCGGCGGTGGAAGAATTCCGAAGCCCGGACTGGTTTCTTTATCCCATCGCGGAATTTTATTTCTGGATGAGGCTCCTCATTTTTCCAAAGAATGTATCGAAGTTTTAAGACAACCCATGGAAGATAAGAAAATCGAGGTTTCCAGAATGTACGGAAGTTACGTTTTTCCTGCGGATTTTATGCTGGTAATTGCCGCCAATCCATGTCCCTGCGGATATTTTCCCGACCGTAACAAATGCAGATGTACGGAGAAGGAAATCAAACGATATATGGCAAAGCTTTCGGGACCGATTATGGACCGCATCGATTTGTGCGTATCGGCAATGCCCTTATCCCTGAAGGAATTAAACGATGAGGGAATGCGCGGAGAAAGCAGTATGGTCATCAGAGAGCGGATTGAGAAGGCGCGAAAAATACAAAGGGAGCGGTTTCGGGGGACGAATTATACGTTTAATTCCGACATCGAGGCGAAGGAAATCCGGGAATTCTGCACTCTGAGCAGGGAAGCGGGAAAATATATGGAAGTTGCTTTCGAAAGGCTTAAATTAAGTGCGAGAGGGTATCACAAGATTCTGAAGGTGGCCAGAACCATCGCCGATCTGAATGAATCGAAGGACATAGAAAGAAAGCATCTTACGGAAGCCATCGGGTATCGTGTCCGGCCGGAGTACGATTTATAAACGATTTCGGGAAAGAGTTTTACGTCTCGCGCTTGGCGAAGGCGGCGGTTCGTTCATAATAAAAAAGAAAGAAGGAATTGAAAATGAATCATATTACAGAAGAAAAAATTTATGCCCTTGCGCTTTATGAGGCGCATGGCTTGGGAAGTGCGGGGCTTCGGAAGCTTCTTGACGCGTTCGGCAGTCCTACGGAAATTATGGAGCAAAAGGAGGAAGAGATAGAAAAGGTTCTGGGAAGAAAGCTTGTGACGAATATTTTTTCGAAACACCGGAAAAACCGCGACGGTTTCTGGCAGGACTGTTACAACGCTTATCAGAAGATGGAAAGTGAAGGAATCCATTTCTGTTAATGCAGGGAGGAGGAATATCCGAAACGGCTTTTGGAGATTCCGGATTATCCGTTCGGGCTTTATTACAAGGGCTCCCTGCCCAAAGAAAACCTGCCCTGTGTGTCGATTATCGGAGCCAGGGAGTGTTCGGAATACGGACGGAAATGCGCAGAGCTTTACGGAAAAATTCTGGCTTCATACGGCGTTCAGATTATTAGCGGAATGGCCAGAGGGGTGGACGGAATATCACAGACTGCTGCACTGGAGGTTGGCGGAACCTCTTTCGGAATTCTGGGAAGCGGTGTGGATGTCTGTTATCCCCGAGAGAACAGTCGGTTGTATGAGGCATTGATTAAGGAGGGCGGAGTGATTTCCGAGTTTGCGCCGGGAACTGAGGCAAAGAGCAGCTTCTTTCCTATGAGAAACCGCATCATCAGCGGGCTGGCGGATATTTTGCTGGTGGTGGAAGCCAGGAAGAAGAGCGGAACTTATATTACGGTCTGTCAGGCACTGGAGCAGGGGAAGGAGATTTTTGCCGTGCCGGGGCGTATTACTGACGGCCTTTCCGACGGTTGCAATCGTCTGATAGAGGCGGGAGCGGGCATTGCCACGGACCCCGTGGTAATTTTGGAGGCGCTGGGCTGTATGGAGGGTAATCTGAATTCGCAGATGAAGATTGAAAACACAGGCAAAGTAAGAAGTACAAAGGCAACAGAGGTCACAAAAATAGCTAAAGATATAGAGAAGACAATTGGTGAGGAGCCAAGGATACAAGACAGTTCCATGATATTTGACGACGAAGCGGATCACGTGGAGAAATGTGCCGTTATGAAAGCGCTGGAGGAAACTCCGAAAAGGATGGAGGAGATTTTAGAGGAAATCAGGCACTACGGAGTGGATTTGTCCTATACGGACCTGCTCTGTCTGCTGACAGAACTCTGCATCGAAGGCAGAGCGGAAGGGGGCGGGGATTATTACAGAGCGATCCGATAGAATGATATATTTTTGGGAAGCATTGAAAAAATATGGTATAATAGGTGTGCATATGAATGAAACCGTTGTATCAGGAAGGGGGAAAACATCTATGCGTGACTACAGTAAGATGACAGATGAAGAACTCGAAAAAAAGTGTTTTGTCAACGCTGACAAAAAATATATTACCAGTGTTATTAAAAATTCGAAGCAGCAGGTCAGAGAGGGGAAGTATAAAGTGATTGTATCAGTTACTGACATGGATGCTACAAAAAAGGGTTAATTATAAAAACTTGTTGAAATATTTATGTGATTGTATTAAAATATTAGGGAATATGAGTGTTTAAAGGCCATCTGCCTGCGTTTTGGAGGTAATAATCCGTTTCCTGGCAGTGTGAGTTTAGTTTTTTTAGGAGGAATATAGTATGATTTCTGCCGGCGATTTTAGAAACGGTATCACTATTGAGATTGAAGGAAATGTATTTCAGATCGTAGAATTTCAGCATGTTAAACCCGGAAAGGGCGCTGCATTCGTACGTACCAAACTGAAAAATATCAAGAACGGTGGCGTAGTGGAAAAAACTTTCAGACCTACTGAAAAATTCCCGCCCGCACGTATCGACAGAAAGGATTTCCAGTATCTGTATGCTGACGGTGACATGTATAATTTCATGGATACCGAAACCTATGAGCAGATTGCACTTTCTGCGGAGGAAGTCGGTGATGCACTGAAGTTCGTAAAAGAGAACGAGATGGTTAAGGTTTGCTCCCATAACGGAAGCGTATTCGCAATCGAACCTCCTTTGTTCGTAGAACTCGAGATTACCGAGACCGAGCCCGGCTTCAAGGGCGATACCGCAACAGGCGCAAACAAGCCCGCAATCGTTGAGACCGGCGCACAGGTAAATGTTCCTTTGTTTGTTGAAATCGGTGACAAGATTAAAATCGATACCAGAACAGGTGAGTACTTATCCAGAGTATAATCCGTAATTGATTTAATCGACTGAAAATGCTTTGTAAGGCAGCGAATTGAATTCGCTGCCTTTTTTGCGCTTAGCAAAACCATCAGGAAACCGTGTTCTTCGGTTTCATCTTAAATTCTAACTATTCTAAAATTCTAATTCAGAAAGGAAACCAAACTATGAAAGAAACCAATACTACAGAGTCCTTCGAGGGCTTTCAGCAGATGCTTAAAGATGCCGTCAGAAAAAAACTCGACGATAAAATCAATGTGGAAATTACGGATGTTGTAAAAAACAACGGAGTCACGTTGCGCGGAATGACATTTTCCGGCATGGGCGACGGGATTTCACCGACGATTTATCTGGAGTCCTATTATGAGGCATTCAATCGCGGATACGATTTGGACGAGCTCTCGGACAAAATCGTCGATTTGTTTCGTGTCGGCGCAAAGAAGGATTTTTTTGATGTTCAGGAGTTTTTAGATTTTGAGTGCGCGAAGAATCACATCGCGTACAAGCTTGTAAATTATGAGAAAAACAAGGAACTTTTGAAGAAAATTCCTCACAGGAAATTCCTTGATATGGCGATAGTTTACTATTATCTTCTCGATACCGGGGCGGGGGAGATGGAAAATGCGACGATTCTGATTTATAACAATCACCTTGAAAACTGGGGCGTGAGTGCGGAGGAACTGGACCGGATTGCTGCAGAGAATACACCCTTACTTTTGAAGGAGGATCTCCGAAATATTCTGGAAGTACTGGAGGGACTTCTTCATCAGGAACGCATGGACGAGGAGGAAGACGGCGATTACGGAATGTATGTGCTCAGTAACCGAAGCAAGATTTTCGGCGCCGCGGCCATTCTTTATTCGGATGTGCTGAAAAGCTTCGCCAGCAAGGTGGATTCGGATCTTTACATTATTCCGAGCTCCGTGCACGAGGTCATTCTTGTGCCGAAAAAGAGCGGAATGAGCTGGGAGCCGTTACTGCAGATGGTCAAGGAAGTAAACGCGACCCAGGTCGAGGATGTCGAAATCCTCGCTGACAATTTGTACTATTATTCCCGCGAAAAAGATGAGGTATGTGAGGCTTGTGAAGTGGCTTAATTGAAGATATCATGATATTTCCGGTGCCATTCAGGGTATTTTGGAGTATGATTAAGTAAGTACGGGGACATTCTCGGTGGAGATTTTTCGCCGGGAGTAGTCCTCGTTACATAGTCTCTTTACAAAGTTATGTAAATATGATACAATCCAACAGATGTAATAATTTTGTAACAATTTTACATCCATTGCACTCGTAGTCTAACGGATAGAACGATGGCCTCCGACGCCGTTAATGCAGGTTCGATTCCTGTCGAGTGCATTTTTTATCCCCTGAAAATGCAGGGATTTCAAAACGGATAGTCATTTAGTAGAGTAAAACAGGTAACAAAAATATGAGTAACAAAAACAAAAGAAGTGTATTTAAAATTGTTCTTGACCTGATGGGCAAGTATTATTTTGCGACGGCAACGCTTGTGTTCGTAGTCTGCGTTGCGGCCGTGTTTATTATTCTGCCGCACATTGCCAACGCGATGGATGAAAAAATCCGCCGCGAAACGCAGCCGCAGGATACAGAGGTAGTGTCGGCCGACGGAAGAAACTATGCGCTTGAAAAGGATGCATATCCGGAAATCAACGAGGTCATTGAAGACTACTACAGGGCCGTAGCTGAGGACGACGAAGAAACGGTTCAAAAATACCTTCTTTATACGAATCAGACCGAGCTTGATCTGATTGCGGTAAAGAGCGAGTATACGGAAAGCTATGATGACATCATTTGTTATACACAGAAAGCGGAAGCGGAGGATGCATATTATGTGTATGTTTCCTACAATCTGAAACTGAAGGATTTTGAGACAAAAATGCCCGGCCTGATCGGATTTTACTTCTGCAGGGACGACGAAGGAAATCCCAAAATCAGCAAGCAGGCAGACCTTTCCGAAGATGTTTTGAAGGATTTCTATGTAGCTTACAACATGCAGTCTGTGCAGGATTTATACAACCGTGTGGCACTCGAATATAACGAGGCGCTTGACGGGGATGAAGAACTGAAAAAATACATGGATAATTTTGATGAAATGGTTCGTCAGGACATCACCAAGCGTATTGCATTAAGAGAAGCAACCGAAACACCTTCCGAGCCCGAAAGCCAGAGCGAAGAAGTGGTTGAAACCAATATTACGGAAACAGTGGAACCTACCACCACGGTAAATGTTCGCGGATCCGCATCCGAAAAGGGTGAGGTAAAGGGACAGGTTGGACCCGGAACGCAGCTGACCCGCGTGGAAGCGATGATTAACGGCTGGAGCCACGTTATATATAACGGTGCGGACGGATACATCCGAAGCGATTATCTGCAGGTTGTGGGTTCGAATGAAACGCCTGCGGGAGCGAACACGGTTACGGTAAAAGAAGGCGTAAACATCCGCTCGAAGGATTCCCTGGATTCCGATGTCATCGCAATGGCAGAGCCCGGAACCAAGCTGGAACTGATTGCTAAGCAGGACAACGGCTGGTGCAAAATCAAGTACAACGGACAGACGGCGTTTGTGAAGTCGGATTATGTCGAATAGAATGTAATAATGTTATGTAAACCAAAATCAGGAACTCTTCCGGGAAAACGGAAGAGTTCTTTTGAAACGGAAGACTGAAAACCCTATGCAGATGCGAATTAACAAATACATAAAGGAATGCGGACTTGCATCCAGGCGGCAGGCGGATGAAATCATCGCGGCCGGCAGGGTGGCAATCAACGGACGTGTGGCAAATGCAGGCGATCAGGTTACGGAGAACGACGTTGTATGGGTGGACGGCATGGAATGTAAATTGCCGGATACAAAGCATTATGTGGCATTTTACAAGTCCGTCGGAGTAACCTGCAGTAAAAAGGACGAGCACGCGGAGCTGCTGTTGGATGACGTATTTCATTATCCGTTTCCACTGACTTATGCAGGGCGTCTTGACAGGGATTCGGAAGGTCTGCTCATTATGACGGACGACGGAGAATTGATTGACCGAATGATGCGTGCCCGTTACGGACACGAGAAAGAATACATTGTCGGTTTCAAAAAAGACCTGACGGACGATTTTCTGAAAAGCTTTGAAAAGGGCGTTTATCTGAAAGAACTGGAAACAAAAACCAGACGCTGTAAAATCAAAAAAATCGGACCGAAGAAGGCAAAGGTGGTCCTTACGGAGGGCCTGAACCGTCAGATTCGCAGAATGGGACAGGCGCTTGGAAACGAAGTTACATCGATTAAAAGAGTGCGGGTAGTCAATATAGTTCTCGGCGATTTAAAGCCCGGGGAGTATCGGGAACTTTCAGAGAAGGAATTACGTGATTTGATGAAATCGATTTCTCCGGAGAAGTAGGGATCGGCAGCAGAAAGTCCAAATTATAAGAATGATAAGCATTATTTAAGGGGAATACAAAATGTCGGAAAACTACGAAAACGAAATCAAACGAATGAAAGAGCTTCATGTGATTCTGAAAAAGGCATCGGAAAGCTACTATGCCAAAGACGAAGAAATCATGAGCAATTTCGAATATGACAAACTTTACGATGAACTGGTGGCACTGGAAGAAAAAACCGGAATGGTTTTGTCCGGTTCCCCGACCGTGGAAGTAGGCTATGAGGCAGTGGAGTTCCTGCCCAAGGAGAAGCATGCTTCTCCGATGCTTTCGCTTGCAAAGACGAAAAGCAGAGAAGAGCTTGCAGACTGGCTGGGCGATAAGGAAGGTCTGCTTTCCTGGAAACTGGACGGGCTCACCATCGTACTGACCTACGAAAACGGAGAGCTGGCCAAGGCGGTTACCCGCGGAAACGGCGAAGTCGGAGAAATCGTGACACCGAACGCGAAGGTATTTATGAATCTGCCGCTTAAAATCAACTACACCGGTAGTCTGATTCTTCGCGGAGAAGCGGTCATCGGTTATGAAGATTTTAAAACAATCAATGCAACAATCACGGATCCGTCCCAGCAGTACAAAAATCCGAGAAACCTCTGCTCGGGCAGCGTTCGTCAGTTAAGCAACGAAATCACAAAGAAGAGAAAAGTGCGCTTTTTCGCGTTCTCCCTGGTCCAGGCGGAAGGAGTGGATTTTAAAAATTCCAGAGAAGAGCAGATGCGTTTTTTGCAGAGCCAGGGCTTTGAAACGGTACACAATATCCGCGTAAATAAAAATACCATCATGGACGCAATCTCCTGGTATGAGCATGAAATCGAAACCTATGACATTCCTTCGGACGGTTTGGTTTTAACACTGGAAGACATCGCATACGGCGACTCGCTCGGCAGAACGGCGAAATTCCCGCGCAACGCCATCGCGTTCAAATGGCAGGATGAGCAGGCGGTAACGACCTTAAAATACATCGAATGGTCTCCTTCGAGAACAGGTCTGATTAACCCCGTCGCAGTATTTGAACCTGTAGAGCTGGAGGGCACCACGGTATCGCGTGCCTCGGTTCACAATGTCAGCGTGATGCGTTCCTTAAAGCTCGGCATCGGCGATAAAATCACCGTTTACAAAGCCAACATGATCATTCCGCAGATTGCGGAAAATCTTACCGGCTCAAACAGTATCGAAATTCCGGAAACCTGTCCGGTCTGCGGAGGAAAGACGGAAATCGAAGAGCAGAACGAAGCACAGACTTTGGTCTGCACAAATCCCGAATGTCCCGTAAAACAGGTGAAAGCATTTACTCTGTTTGTCAGCCGTGATGCGATGAATTTTGACGGGCTTTCGGAAATGACCGTCGAAAAATTCACGGAAAAAGGAATCATCAAAGAGTATGCGGATTTCTTTAAATTCCCTGCACATAAGGATACCATCGTCAACATGGAGGGCTTCGGAGAGACCTCTTACCAGAACCTTGTAAACAGTGCGGAAAAAGCCAGAAAGACAACGCTTGCAAAGGTGCTCTGTGCGCTCGGAATCGCAGGCGTCGGAGTGGCAAACGCAAAGATTATCGCCAGACATTTTGATGACGATATCGAAAGAATTCGAAAGGCTTCCGTGGAAGAAATCAGCGAAATCGACCAGATCGGAGAGGTCATCGGAAAGAGCATTGTCGAGTATTTTTCCAATCCGAAAAAGAATGAAGAATTAGACCGTCTCTTAGCAGAGCTGGAGATTGAGAAAACCGTGCTCGGAGAAGATGCGGCGGAGCTGAAAGGAAAGACTTTTGTAATTACGGGCTCCTTAAATCATTTTAAGGACAGAAGTGCTTTAAAAGAAAAAATCGAAGCCAAGGGCGGAAAGGTGAGCGGTTCGGTTTCCGCAAAGACGGAGTGTCTGATCAACAATGATGTGAATTCCGGCAGCAGCAAGAACAAGACCGCCAAGTCCTTAAACATTCCGATTCTCTCGGAAGAGGATTTTCTTCAGCAGTACAATATCACGGCGGATTTTTAGGCGCACTGTCTGCATTTGCTTAAAACATAAAAAAATGATATAATAAAATATTGTGTGACAGGGAGCAAAGCCTTCCTTCACGATTATTCTGTAAGACCGGAGTTTTGTTATGCCAATTCGTATTCAAAATGATTTACCTGCAAAGGAAATACTGGAAAATGAAAATATTTTCGTGATGGACGAAGACCGTGCCGTTCATCAGGACATCCGTCCTCTGAAGGTGGTTATTCTTAATCTGATGCCGAAAAAAGAGGACACGGAGCTGCAGATTCTCAGACTTCTTTCGAATTCTCCGCTGCAGTCGGATCTGACCTTCCTTCAGATGAAGAGCCATGTTTCCAAGAATACTTCGGCTTCCCATCTGAATAAATTTTATTGCTATTTTGACGAAATCGAAAATCAGAAATTCGACGGTATGATTATTACCGGAGCTCCTGTAGAACAGATTGAATTCGAGGAAGTGGACTACTGGGAGGAACTCTGCCGGATTATGGAGTGGTCCAAGACCAATGTGACATCCACGTTCCACATCTGCTGGGGCGCTCAGGCAGGCCTTTATTATCATTTCGGATTGAAAAAACATATGCTTCCGAAGAAGCTTTCGGGCGTTTACAAGCATAAGGTCATGAAGAGAAAAGAGCCGCTGGTACGCGGTTTTGACGATGAATTTTATGCGCCGCACAGCCGCTATACCGAAGTTCCGGCCGAAGATATTCATAACTGCCCGGCACTCAAGGTCGTAGCGGAGAGCGAAGAAGCGGGCGTTTATCTTTGCCTGACCGAGGACGGAAAACAGATTTTTGTGACCGGACATTCCGAGTATGACAGATATACGCTGGACAGCGAGTACAAGAGAGATCTGGGAAAGGGCATCAACCCCGACATTCCGGTCAATTATTATCCGGACGACAACCCGGAGAACAAACCGCTTTTGCTCTGGCGTTCCCACAGCATGAATCTGTATACCAACTGGTTAAACTACTACGTATACCAGGTAACGCCTTACGAACTGTAGGCTGCGAGTCCGTTCAGGAAG
>Ga0247611_10011129_pt1 | contig 10426 bp, 7 predicted proteins | sample 177DNAGHGhighgp2_FD_192422 | JGI IMG/M metagenome (GOLD analysis project Ga0247611, IMG submission 192422) | Sheep rumen microbial communities from Palmerston North, Manawatu-Wanganui, New Zealand - 1770 DNA GHGhigh gp2 | ecosystem: Host-associated > Mammals > Digestive system > Stomach > Rumen ... | reverse complement strand
ACATCGTTATAGTGATACCGCCGGCCGCCTCGCCGTGGATCAGGAGCTGATGGACGAGATCAGGGCCATGCACAAGGCCTGCGAGCCCAGCGAAACGCTCTTCGTCGTAGACGCCATGACAGGTCAGGACGCCGTTCTCAGCGCGACCGCCTTCAACGAAGCGATCGACTACGACGGTATCGTCCTTACGAAGCTCGACGGCGATACCCGCGGAGGCGCCGCCCTCTCGGTAAAGGCCGTCAGCGGCAAGCCGGTGAAGTTCGTGGGTACGGGCGAGAAGATGGAGGCGATCGATGTCTTCCACCCCTCCCGAATCGCGGACAGAATCCTCGGAATGGGCGATGTCGTTTCCCTCGTAGAGAAAGCCCAGGAGCAGTACGACGAAAAGCAGGCCCGCGAACTGAAGAAAAAGGTCGCAAAAGGCAAGTTCAATTTCAACGATTTCTACGATCAGATCCAGCAGGTCCGCAAGATGGGCGACATCAAGGACCTCGCCGGAATGCTGCCCGGAGTAGGCAACGCGATGAAGGATGTAGATATCGACAACGACAAGGCCTTCAAGGGAACTGAAGCCATCATCAAGAGTATGACCCCCTATGAGCGCGAACATCCCGAGGTCCTCAACGGATCGCGCCGCCGCCGCATCGCCGCCGGTTCAGGAACTACCATCGCAGACGTAAACCGCCTGATCAAGCAGTTCGAGGGTTCTCAGAAGATGATGAAGATGGCGATCGACGGATCGCTGCAGAATCGTCTGAAGGGTCTGAGATAACTATTCCAGATACCTTTCTCTCAGTACTTGAATATCCCGGTCTGTAAGACCGATAATCTCTCGCAGGTATCCCTCCAGCGAGCCGTACCGCCTGTCTACCTCCTCAAGCGGAAATATCTATTTCACGATAATTCATAAGCTGTTAAACGAGGCCTTGCTCCATCATAGCGGTCGCGACCTTCATAAAGCCGGCGACGTTTGCTCCGCGGACATAGTCGATAGTACCGTCTTCGCGGGTGCCGTACTTGACGCAATTCGAATGGATATCTGTCATAATGCGGCGCAGATAGGAATCGACCTCCTCGGCCGTCCATTTCTGGCGCATCGAGTTCTGGCTCATCTCGAGGCCCGAGGTAGCCACTCCGCCCGCATTCGATGCTTTACCGGGCGAATAGAGCAGGCCGGCGCCCTGGATGATCTTTATTGCCTCCGGGGTCGAGGGCATGTTCGCTCCTTCGGCCACGCACCAGCAGCCGTTGTCTACAAGGGCCTGGGCATCCGCCGCCTCGATCTCATTCTGAGTCGCGCAGGGCAGGGCGATGTCACACTTGATCTTCCACGGACGCTCGCCGGGGAAATAGGTAGCGGTCGGGTATTTCTGGGCGTATTCGCTGATTCGGCCGCGTTTGACGTTTTTGAGGAAGAAGACGTACTCGAGCTTTTCTTCGGTAAGACCGTCGGGATCATAGACAAAGCCGTCGCTGTCCGACAGGGTCACTACCTTCGCTCCGAGCCTCATCGCTTTCTGGGCTGCGTACTGGGCCACATTTCCGGCGCCGGAGATCAGGACCGTCTGGCCCTTGAAGCTCTTGCCGCGGGTGGCGAGCATCTGCTCTGCGAAATAGCAGAGGCCGTATCCGGTCGCCTCAGGCCTGATAAGGCTGCCGCCCCATGTCTGGCCCTTTCCGGTAAGGGTTCCAGTGAATTCGTCGCGCAGGCGCTTGTACTGGCCGAACATGAAGCCGATTTCGCGGCCGCCGACTCCGATATCGCCGGCGGGGACATCGGTATCCGGGCCTATATGGCGCTGGAGCTCGGTCATGAAGCTCTGGCAGAAGCGCATCACTTCAGCGTCTGACTTGCCGCGGGGGCTGAAGTCCGATCCGCCCTTCGCGCCGCCCATGGGCAGGGTAGTAAGCGCGTTTTTGAAAGTCTGTTCGAATGCGAGGAACTTCATGATGGAGAGGTTCACGCTGGCGTGGAAGCGGATACCGCCTTTGTACGGGCCGATCGCGCTGTTCATCTGGACACGGAAGCCGCGGTTGATGCGGACTTCGCCTTCGTCGTCCATCCAGGGAACGCGGAAAATGATAACGCGCTCAGGCTCCACCATCCTTTCCATGATTTTGGCGTCTAAGAAGTGGGGATAGGCTTCGAGGGTCGGGGCTACTGCTTCGAGTACCTCTCTTACTGCCTGATGAAACTCTGATTCTCCGGGATTCTTGGCGACGAGAGCGCCCATGAATTCACTTACGTACTTTTCGGTAAACGCTGACATAACTATAGGATTTCGAACAAAACAATTTCAAATATACTTATTAATTTCTAACTTTGAGCCCATGGCAGACAATTATCTGGAGAAAAGAGCCGAAGAAATAAACAGCGGGAAAAAGAGTACCGCCGGCCCTAAAAGAGCCTCTTTAGACACCCTCGTAAGGCTCAACCGCAGCGTAAGAGGATATGATCAGAGTTATGTGGTCCATCAGCGTCAGCTCGAGGCGATGGTGGCCGTAAACCCTAAGGTCGCATCGTCCGTGAACCAGCAGGCTCTGAGGTTCCACCTCATAACGAAGGGGCCCGAGGCAGACGAGGTCAACCGCCATATCAAGATGGGCCGTGCGCTGCCCGAACTACATCTCCCGTTCCCCGGAACCGAGCCCGAAGCGTTTATCGTAGTCTGCACGACCAAGCCCGAGAATCCGGGTCTTCTTATCGACCTTGGGATTTCGGTCCAGACTATGCTCCTTAAGGCCGTGGATCTTGGACTCAGGGGCCTGATTATCCGCAATTTCGACCATGCCGCCCTTCAGGCCGGCCTGGGTCTGCCGCTTGAGCCTATCTGTGTAGTTGCGGTAGGTAAAAGCGCAGAGAAGATAGAACTGGTGGAAATCAAAGCCGGAGAATCCATCAAGTATTATAGGAAAGACGGAGTACACTACGTACCGAAACTCCGCGTTGAAGACATAATCATCTAATTATGCAGATCTCCCAAAGAGCGAACAACATGCCGAGTTCCCCTATCAGGAAGCTCGCAAAATACGCCGATGCCGCCAAGCGTAACGGAATCCACGTCTACCATCTCAACATCGGACAGCCTGATATCAAGACACCCGAATGTGCTCTGGACGCCGTAAGACATCTGGACCGTTCGATCCTTGAGTACAGCCCTTCTCAGGGTTACAAGGCCCTCAGGACCAAGATGGTCAGCTACTATGCCAACTACGGGATCGACCTCAGCCCTGACGAGATCATCATTACTTCCGGAGGCTCCGAGGCGGTTATGTTCGCATACATGGCCTGTCTCAATCCCGGCGACGAGATTATCGTCACTGATCCTTCGTATGCCAACTATATGGCATTCGCTATCAGCTGCGGCGCCGTAGTAAAATCCGTCAAGACCTCTATCGAAGACGGCTTCAAGCTTCCTCCGATGGAGAAGTTCGAAGAACAGATTACAGAGAGGACTAAAGCTATCCTTATCTGCAACCCCAACAACCCTACGGGCTACCTGTACAGCAAGAAGGAAATGATGCGCCTTCGCGACCTTGTGAAGAAATACAACCTTTATCTGTTCTCAGACGAAGTCTATCGCGAGTTCATCTACACAAAGGCTCCCTATATCAGCGCCTGCCACCTCGAGGGTATCGAAGAGAATGTAGTCCTGATCGATTCAGTAAGCAAGCGCTACAGCGAGTGCGGAATCAGGATCGGCGCTCTCATTACTAAGAATAAGGCGGTCCGCGAGGCCGTTATGAAGTTCTGCCAGGCCCGTCTGAGCCCGCCTCTTGTAGGCCAGATAATCGCCGAAGCCAGCCTTTCGACTCCTCAGGAGTATATGGATGAAGTCTACGACGAATATCTCAGCAGGCGAAACTTCCTTATCAACGGGCTCAACAAGATCCCCGGAGTCTATTCTCCCACCCCTATGGGCGCCTTCTATACGATGGTCCAGCTCCCGGTAGACGACGCGGAGAAGTTCTGTATCTGGTGTCTAACCGATTTCAGCTACGAAGGACAGACCGTAATGATGGCCCCGGGTTCAGGCTTTTACACCGATCCCGAAGAAGGACGCAACCAGGTCCGTATGGCTTACGTTCTGAATAAAGAAGACCTTGGGAAAGCGCTTGTAGTACTTGCCAAGGCCCTCGAAGCTTACAACGCGAGAGAAGCGGAGTAACTTAGAATATCTACGTCCACTGTCTCGAGCAGAGGACTCTTAGACATATCCTGAGGATTTGTTCCCGGAACTCCCTGAGGAACATCCATCCCGAGAAGAGCGAAAAGCTGAGTCCAATAGACCGGTATTTCGCCCTTTTCGTTTTTCCAGTTCATAGGTTTTTCATCGAAAAGGTATTCGCCTTCGGCTCCCAGGAAACTCTCCCTGACAAGTTCGGAGCAGTACATCGCCCCGTTGTCCGGAAGGAAACGCATATCGTAGGGCTGGCCGCAGAATGATTTCGCCTTTTCGATCCATTCTTTTGCCAACTTGTTGTCTTTCAGCCTTTTGACTATATAAACCGGCTGCGCGCCTCCCTTGAGGGTAAACTGTCTGATGGTGCTGTCCAGAGGATGACGGTCCGTCCCATACTTAAGGGTAGCGTCGATGATGTAGGGCCCGTCGTCGGCCATCTCGATTATTGCGACGTGGATGAGGTTGAGCCCGCCGTCCCCGGTCGCGGCAGAGATTGCCCCGTCCATACTCTCTTCGCTTATCGAATAATCCTGGGGTATCCCCATGAACACGAGATCACCGGTCTGGAGAGTATCAGGCTGCCGGGCGCAGGATAAAGCGATGAGCGCAATGCCCATCATCGTCAAAAATCGTTTCATAACGGGCGGGAAAAGCAGCTACCTCCCCTTATACATATCTTCGTAGTACTTCTGGTAGTCGCCGGAAGTTACGTTGTCCATCCACTCCTGGTTATCCAGATACCAGCGGACGGTTTTCTCGATGCCTTCTTCGAACTGGAGGGAAGGTTCCCAGCCGAGTTCGCGCTGGAGCTTCGAGGAGTCGATAGCATAACGGAGATCGTGTCCTGCGCGGTCAGTAACGTAGGTAATGAGGTCCATGTCGGCACCCTCGGGACGTCCGAGCAGACGATCAACGGTATTGATAAGGACCTTGATGATGTCTATGTTCTTCCACTCATTGAATCCGCCGATATTGTAGGTCTCGGCTATCTTTCCTTCGTGGAAAATGACATCTATTGCGCGGGCGTGGTCAACTACATAGAGCCAGTCGCGGACGTTTTCGCCCTTACCGTAGACGGGCAGGGGTTTACGGTGACGGATGTTGTTGATAAACAGAGGGATGAGCTTCTCCGGGAACTGATAGGGGCCGTAATTGTTCGAGCAGTTCGTCACGATAGTCGGCATACCGAAGGTGTCGTGGAATGCGCGGACAAAATGGTCTGAAGAGGCCTTGGCCGCTGAATACGGGCTGTGGGGCTGATACTTCAGGTCTTCGGTAAAGAACTTCTCACCATAAGCCAGGTGATGCTTGCCGCTTGAGGCCTTGGTAGTAAACGGAGGCTCGATACCCTCGGGGTGAGTCATCTCAAGAGCTCCGTAGACCTCGTCTGTACTGATGTGGTAGAAGCGCTTCCCTTCCCAGTTGCCGTCCCAGCAGGCTTTCGCGGCCTGAAGCAGCGACAGGGTCCCCATCACGTTTGTCTGGGCAAATGTAAACGGATCCTTGATGGAGCGGTCTACATGGGACTCGGCAGCGAGGTGGATGATGCCGTCTACATTCTCTGAACGCATCAGATTCAGGACACCATCGAAATCGCAGATGTCCATCTTCACAAACCTGTAATTGGGCTTGTCCTCGATATCTTTCAGGTTAGCCAGATTACCGGCATAGGTAAGTTTGTCGAGGTTGATGATTTTATAGTCCGGGTATTTAGTCACGAACAGACGGACTACATGAGAGCCGATGAAGCCGGCGCCTCCGGTGATGAGTATGACTCTTTTCATAGGATATCAAAAAAGGAAACCGGCCTATTCCTCAGCCGGTTTCATTGTGGTGTAAACGTTGGTGACGTCTTCATCGTCCTCCAACAGGCCCGTAAGCTTGTCGAGGGTCGCGCGCTGCTCGGGGGTAACTTCCTTCAGATCTACGTTAGGGATCTGTTCGAAGCCTCCGGAGATAAGCTCGAAGCCGTTCTCCTCGATGTACTTCTGGATTGAACCATAGGCGGTAGGCTCGCCGTAGATGCAGATGACCTTTGTCTCGTTGTCATCCTTATCTACCTCGACCTGCTCGAAGAGTTCCTCGACTCCGAAGTCGATGAGCTCGAGCTCGAGTTCTTCCAGATCGATACCTTCTTTTTCCTTGACACGGAAGGTACACTTCCTGTCAAACATGAAAGATACGCTGCCGTTTGTACCAAGGGAACCGCCGCATTTGTTGAAGTAGCTGCGGACATTGGCGACAGTACGGGTATTGTTGTCCGTTGCTGTCTCTACCAGATAGGCGATGCCGAAAGGACCGAAGCCTTCGTAGACGACCTCCTTGAAGTCTCCCTGCTTGCTTTCGGTAGCTTTCTTGATAGCGCGCTCGATGTTCTCCTTAGGCATCTGCTCTGAACGAGCCTCGGCCATAAGGGCACGGAGACGCGGGTTACCGGTAACATCCGGACCGCCCTGCTTTACGGCGATGGTGATTTCCTTTCCGAGTTTTGTGAAGGTACGGGCCATATGACCCCACCTTTTCAGCTTACGTTCCTTACGGAATTCAAACGCTCTTCCCATAGTCAGGATTTATTTTGCGAGGTTGATGTACTTGTCGATCTCATATCCCTCGATGCTCTGGGGATAATTCTCCTTTACGGTCTCGAAGGTCTTGAGGGCCTTGTCGTTTTCTCCGAGCTGGAGGTAGACCTGGCCGGCCTTTACGAGGTATGCTGCTGCGAACATGTTGTCTGCTTTTGCGGCGGCTTTCTCGTAGAGCTTGACTGCCTTTGCGTAATCCTCGAGAGCTACATAGCAGTCTCCCTGAAGAGCGAGGCCGCGGGCGGCGAGGATGGGCTCTTTACCGTTGTACTTCTTGAGATTCTCGAGAGCATCTTCCCAGTTGCCGAGCTGAGCATTGCAGATACCTGCATAGAGATAAACTGCCTTTCCGGCCTTTGCGCCGTATTCGTCGATAATCTGGGCAAATCCAAGGGCGTTTCCGTCTCCGTTCAGAGCAAGCTCGAATTCTCCCTGCTGGAAGCTGAGCTCTGCGGGGAAAGCCGCCTCCTGAGCCTCCTTGGCCTGAGGGGCATAGATAAACTTGCTGTAACCGAGGATAGCGAGACCTACTACGAGGATGCAGATGATCACTCCCCAGATAGTCTTTTTGTTTTCGTTGTAAAACTGTTCAGCACCGGAGATAGTTGCGGCCATCTCCTCGTTCTGGAGTTTCTCTTCTTTCTTGATTTTAGTTGCCATATTGAAGTTGATTAATTTTCGTTATTGAGCCGACAAAAATACGGATTTCTATGAAATTTTGCAATAAGGACACAATTTGGTATATTTGTAGGTTAGGAAATAAAAACGAACCAGATATGAAACGCGTACTTACCTTCATCGCGGCCGCTTTTCTTTGCGTCTCGCTTTTCTCTCAGGAGAATCCCCTCTGGCTCCGAAAGAGCGCCATCTCCCCCGACGGAAAACTGATTGCCTTCTCCTATCAGGGAGACATCTTTACCGTCTCATCTTCAGGCGGAGAAGCCAGACAGATTACGGCAAACGCCGCTTATGACTCCGATCCTTTATGGACCCCGGACGGAAAGCAGATAGTATTCAGTTCGGTCCGCGAACTCTCAAAGGATATTTGGGTAGTTTCCGCGCAGGGCGGCCCGGCGACCCGCCTTACGACCTATTCCGGCTCCGAAACCCCGCTTACCGTAACCGCAGACGGACTGGTTTATTTCCTGGCCGACATCCAGGCAGATCCCTCATTTGACGGATTCCCCGGAGATCCCCAGGTCTACACGGTAAGTCTCAAGGACAAGAAGATCAGCCTGGTAAGTTCCATCACCATGTCTGCTCTGTCCGTAAATTCAGACGGAACATTCATCTACGAAGATTATAAAGGTTACGAAGATCCCCTCCGCAAACACCACACATCTTCAGTTACCCGCGACATCTGGAAATACCTTCCTAAAAAGAACCAGTTCCAGAAACTGACCTCTTTCGAGGGCGAAGACCGCAACCCGGTCTTCACAAAAGACGGAAGGGAGTTTTATTTCCTCAGCGAAAAGGGCGGCAACTTCAATGTCTGGCACGCTATCCTAAACGCCCCCGAAGCGCTGAATCAGGTAACCAACCTCCCCACTCACCCGGTCAGGAACCTCTCCATCTCTGATAACGGAGTCCTCGCCTTCTCCTACAACGGAGAACTCTACACCTGCATCCCTGGCGAGCAGCCTCTCAAGGTTGGAATCACCATCCGTAAAGACAGCAACGAGCGCGAGAAGATCCTCAGGAACATCTCCGACGGCGCGAGGGAGCTCGCAGTCAGCCCGAACGGCAAGGAAATCGCGATCGTGGCCCATGGCGACGTCTACGTCATCGCCCCCGAACAGAAAACGACCCGCCGAATCACCAACACCCCTGAGCAGGAGCGCGGAATCAGCTTCGGCGAGGAAGGGAAATCGCTCTACTATGCCGCCGAGCGCGACGGAGAGTGGGCTATCTGGAAGACAGAACTGGTCCGTAAGGAAGACAAATACTTCACCTTCAGCTACGAAACAAAAGAAACCCGTTTCACCAAAAAGGGTCAGACCTGTTTCCAGCCTCAGGTATCCCCTGACGGCAAATGGGTAGCCTTCCTGCGCGACAGGACCGAGCTCGTAATAAAGAGCACAAGCGGCAGCAAAGAAAAATCGCTGCTCAAAGACGCCAACTACTCCTACCAGGACGGCGATCAGGAATTCGAATGGAGTCCCGACAGCCGTTCTATCCTGGTCCAGTATCAGGCAAACGGCGGCTGGCACTCAGTCGATGTAGCACTTGTCGACATTGAGAGCGGAAAGGTAACCGATCTTACCAACAGCGGATACAACGACAGCTTCTTCCGCTGGACTCTGGGCGGAAAGGCAATGACCTGGATGACAGACAAATACGGTTTCAGGAGCCACGGAAGCTGGGGCTCGGAAGACGACATCTACATCATGTTCTTCGACCCCAAGGCTCAGGCTGAATTCATCCGCTCTAAGGAGGAAGAAAGCATAGCCAAACTCCTCACCCCGGAACCGAAGAAAGACGCCAAGAACAACAAGAAGAGCAAGAAAGAGGAAAAGAAAGACAGCTCGAAAGTGGACAAGAAGCCCATCGAGCTCAACCTTGAGAACCTTGAGGACAAATCTATCCGCCTTACTCCTTTCTCCGGAAACTACGGCGACTATTATCTTACCGAAGACGGAAACAAACTGTATTTCGTACGCCGTGGAGACAAGGGCCGCGACCTTTGCTGCATAGACATCAAGGAGCGCGAAATCAAGGTCGTAAGACCCGGAGCCGGCGGCGGCCTCTTCCCTTCCAGGGATGGCAAGACTGTCTATATCCTCGGACGCGGAATCAGCAAACTCAACACTATGAGCGACAAGATCGAACCCGTTGTCTTCAGCAGCGAGTACGATTACCAGCCCGCAGCAGAGCGCAGCTACATCTTCAACCACACCTGGAAACAGGTCAACGAAAAGTTCTACGACAAATATATCCACGGACTCGACTGGGCTTCGATGAAGACCAACTACGAGAAGTTCCTCCCTTATATTTCGAACAACTTCGACTTCCAGGACCTCCTGAGCGAGATGCTCGGAGAGCTTAACGGCTCACATACCGGCGCACGCTATCGTCCCGGTTCGGCCCTCAACACTGGCCACCTCGGAGTCATTTTCGGAACCCCCAAGAAAGGCAAGGGTCTTCTTATCACCGAAGTTCTGCCCGGCAGCGTTCTGACTCTGGCAGATCCTGAGATCAAGGCCGGAGACATCATCCTCGCTATCGACGGAAAGGAAATAGAGGAAGGAACTCAGTGGTTCGACGCTCTCCTCAACAAAGCCGGCGACAGGATCCTCGTAAGAGTAAAGAAAGAGAAAGCGAAGGAGCCCGTTGACATCTTCGTCACCCCTACCAGGTCTGATGCCAGCGCCCTCTATCTCAGGTGGGTACGCCAGAGAGAAGAGATGGTTGAGAAACTTTCCGGAGGCCGTATCGGCTATGTCCATGTCCAAGGAATGAACTCGCCCAGCTTCCGCGAGGTTTACTCAAAAGCCCTCGGCAAATACAGGAACTGCGAGGCCCTTATCGTCGACACCCGCCACAACGGCGGCGGCTGGCTCCACGACGACCTCGCTACCTTCCTCTCAGGAAAAGCATACCTGGAATTCCGCCCGCGCGGACAATACATCGGAACCGAGCCTTTCAACAAATGGACTAAGC
>Ga0247611_10011127_pt1 | contig 10427 bp, 9 predicted proteins | sample 177DNAGHGhighgp2_FD_192422 | JGI IMG/M metagenome (GOLD analysis project Ga0247611, IMG submission 192422) | Sheep rumen microbial communities from Palmerston North, Manawatu-Wanganui, New Zealand - 1770 DNA GHGhigh gp2 | ecosystem: Host-associated > Mammals > Digestive system > Stomach > Rumen ... | reverse complement strand
TTGCGGGTTATCGTTACGGAAAGAAAAAATGACAATACCGGCTGTATTGTGTTCCGGTGAACACGGTAACAGCCGGTATTGTCTTTCGTAAAGAAAGCGCCGGATCAGTTCATTTGCCGCGCGCTTTTCGACGCCATTTACTATGCAAGCCCTTCCTGTTTCTGCACGTAGTTCTTAATTCGTTCCAGCCGCTGCTTCGTAGCAGGGTGACTGGATAACAGGCGGGCAGCAAATCCCATTCTGGCTTCCCCGCCAGTGATGGATATTAATCCGTTATACAGGTTAACGCCCAGGCCGATTTTGCATGCATACAGATCCGCTTCGAATTCATCCTGACGCGAACTGAACATGGTGATGATGTGCAGTGGGAGTTTCATCAGGAATTGGAACAGCCAGATCTGGATTACGAAGAACCAGGAAATAATGGCGGTAAACCAGCCGATGATGGGGATGAAGCTGAGGATCTGGAGCGCCAGCGTAATAAAGCTGTAGATCCGTACGACGAGGTTGCCGAAAGAGCTCATGGTGCTGTTGAGCAGCGCCATGTTGGTATCCCTGTTTTGGATGTGGCCCAATTCGTGGGCTAAAATTCCGGAAATTTCGCTAAGGTCCAGGCTATTTAACAAAGGAAGGGTAACTGCGATATTGTTGTTGCCGACGGCAAACGCATTCAGCACCTTGGTGTTGCAGACATATAAATTATAATTGGACATATCCAGGCCGGCCTTTTGGCAGACGACAGACATGGCACGGTTCAGCCGCTCTGCGTCCTGCCCTTTGGGTTTCTGGCAGTTGAGGGACCAGCAGAGGTACCGCTGCATGATCCAGGTCCGGTATAGCAGGCAGGGGACAAGCAGTGTCAGGGTGGAGAGTACGATGATAATGTTTGTTTCGGTCATCGGAATGGAAAAATAACGCATGCCCTTCAGCAGCCATTGCCAGCGGATGGGACTGAACATTTCCACCAACCCCCAGAAGGTTGATACGATCAGGAAATTAACGATGAACGTAAGGCTGAATACGATAATGTCGCGTAAAATATTGTACAGCATAAAGAATTCCTCACATAAAACCCTTATAACTAATACTGCGTGGGATGAAAACAGGATGAGATATCGTCGGAAAACGCAGCTCCGTTTTTACGATCTTCTTCCGTACCAGATGATCCGCCCCGGAAGCTGCGCCAAAAAGATGCCGCCGGTCATAAGCAGGCAACCGGAAAATTCCCGTAAGGTCATGGTTTCGTTTAAGAATAAAAATCCCGATAATGCGCCGAAGATCATTTCGCAGCTCATCAGCATGGTGGCTTCGGTTGGAGGTACCTTTGCCTGCCCGATGATCTGCAGGGTGTACCCGACGCCGCTGGACATAATGCCTGCGTACAAAATCGGAACAGCGGTTTGCCGGATGGATTCGGCGGAAAGGGGCTCTCCAGTCAGGAACACGCCGATAAAACCCAATACCGACGCAGTAATGAACTGGCCTTCTGCCAGGTAGATGCCGGGATACCAGCGGACAAAACGGTCGATGAATAAAATTTGCAATGTCCAGAACAAAACGCCTATCAGCGTCAGGAAATCACCAAAGTTCAATGGCTGGCCGTCGTTCTGAAATGCCAGAAAGTACAGGCCGCAGACGGAAAGAAGGCACCCGAAAATATGCGTGATTCGCAGGGGCTGCCCGATCAAAAGACCTACAAGGGGGACCGCAATGATGTACAGCGAAGTAATGAAGGCAGCTTTTCCTGCGGTAGTGTAAATTAAAGCCTGCTGCTGGAAAGCGGAACCGCCGAACAGCATGCACCCGATGATGCAGCCGCAGAGCCATAAGGGCCAGGGCGTTTCCTTCGTTTCCGGCGCATCCGGAATTTCGGCTGCAGCGTGCGTTTTTTTTGCATCTGCTGGTTGCTGTGCCGCTGTGTTGCTGCGTTTTTTTTGCAGAAACACCAGCGGAAGAATGGCAGCCGCACCCAGAATGAAACGCAGCCCGATGAAGGAGAATGTGCCCATGGTGCCGGTACTGATGCGCTGGAAGATGAACGTCGTGCCCCATACAAGGGCGACCAATAAAAGAATGAGCCTGTTTTTCATCAAAAAGAAAAATCCTTTCCAAAAGGGATTATGCTAAAAGTTCATTACTATTATAAATTGTATTTGCAAATAATGCCACAAAAAATACAAAGACTGACTGATTAAAGATAGACTTCATCGTAGTTGTGAGATATAATACAACTATGTTTGATTTGTATTGCGAAAATGATAGAATTTTTTGCTGAAAAATATGTGTGCTGCTGCGAAGCAGAAGAACGGAGCGTATGATGACTGGAAAAATGCCTGGCGCAGTGCCGGAAGAAAAGAAAATAACGGTGCCGCCACTGATTCATGTAGAGGCAAACCAGGAAGGTTATCGCTGGGTAGCGATCACCGCCATGCTCTTTGCCATCGGTATTATTTTGCATACGGTAAGTCCTAATGTGGGCGGCGTTACGCCCAACTGGACCATTGCCATGTATTCCATCGTGATCAATCTTACCCGTCCGCCTTTAAAACGGGCCATCGGTATTGGATTTATTGCGGGATTGACGCTGATTCCTTCTTCCAAGTCTGCGTTCCCGCTGGGAAATATTGCCAGTGAGCTGTGCGGCGCTACGACCTGCTGCCTGCTGGTGAAAGCTTTTGTTGCCTGCCGCATGGGCGACTGGAGGCTGACCCCTTTCATCACCGGATTTGCCGCGACGTTTGTATCCGGCGGCGTGTTTACTTTTATTTTAAAACTGGTGCTGGGATTGCCGTTACGCGTATGGATCTTTGCCATGCTGCCTGTAGTGGCGGTGGTTGGCGTCCTTAACGGGCTTATCACCTTCGGTTTGTTCCGTCCGGTGAAGAAGCTGTTTTATGCGCAGGAAGGGGGAGAAGAAAAATGAATTCGGTCGTTTCCGTTACGGATTTTTATTTTAAGTATCTCCGTTCCGATCTGGTCCTGAAAAATATTAATCTGGAAATAGAAAAAGGTTCTTTTACTGTTATCATCGGTCCCAGCGGCGCCGGAAAGACGACCCTGTGCAAGGCGATTACCGGTATTGTACCCTATTACACCGGGGGCGATTATGCCGGCGACATAAAAGTGCTGGGGGAGACGACAAAAGGTAAAAAAGTTTCTGACCTGGCGATGAAGGTAGGGCTGATGCTGGAGGATTATGAAAGCCAGCTGGTTTCTCTTACGGCAGGCGAAGAAGTAGCATTCAGTCTGCTGAATCACGGATTCCCTCCGGAAGAAGCAGAAGAACGTACGCGTAAAGCGCTGGAAGATGTGGGCCTGCCGGGACGGGAAAGCTATCAGCTGGACGAACTGTCAGGCGGGCAGCGGCAGCGTCTGGCGCTGGCATCCCTGCTGGCGGTGCATCCGGAAATTATTGTGCTGGACGAGCCGGTCAGCGCCATGGATCCGGACGGAGGGGAAAGCCTTTACAAGTTGCTGGGAAAAATTCGTGAAGAATACGGAACTACTTTTATTGTAGTAGAACATCGGGTAGAGTTCGTCCTGCCGTATGCGACAAACCTGCTGGCCATTAAAAATGGCGAAGTTGCAGCGCAGGGACGGTGCGAAGATGTGATTCCCCGCGTGTATGAGGACACGGATCTGCGTCCGTTGCTGCCGGACCTGTGGCAGATAAAATGTAATCTGGAAAAGAAAACGGCGCAGAAATTTGCATTGTGGAAATCGGAAAAAGAAGCTGTGGCAGAGCTGCAGGCCAAAGGATTCGGAAGAGGGGTGAGGGCATGATTGAAGCAAAAGAGATCAACTTTGCCTATCGTCGCGGCATCCCGGTCCTGAATGACATTAACTGCAAAATCGAAAACGGTGAGTTTGTGGCGTTGTTGGGCCATAACGGCAGCGGTAAGACCACATTGTCCCGCCTGTTTATGGCGCTGGACCATCCCCGCAGCGGGCAGATCCTGATAGACGGGGAAGATATTATCAATTATGAACCGGCAGATCTGGCGGATAAAGTCGGTTATGTTTTCCAGAACCCGGATCTGCAGATCCTGGCGGACACGGTTTATGAAGAAGTGGCATACGGGCCCCGCGTAAAAAAGCTGCCGGAAGAAAATATCAAAACGAATGTGAAAGCGGCGCTGGAGGCTATGGGGCTGAAAGGGCTGGAAGCTATGTATCCCCGCATCCTTTCATTTGGACAGAAACGCCGGCTGGGAGTGGCTGCGGCGCTGGCGCTGAATCCCCGCATGCTGATACTGGATGAGATCACAAACGGGCAGGATGCGACCGAACAGACTGCTATGATGGAATACCTGAAAATACTGAATGAAAAGAAAGGCACGACCATTATTTTAATTACCCATGACATGAATGTTGTAAGGAAATACGCAAGAAGAGCCATTGTACTTACCGATGGTCATCTTGTGTTCAGCGGAACGCCGCAGGAATTGTTTGAAGGCGACCAGCCGGTAGAACGCTGGGGCCTTCGTCGTCCTACTGTTTCCGTACTGGCATCCTCCCTGGGTATTTCTGCAGCATCCTGCGATGAGTTCTGTGATGCAGTTGTGAAAGGGGGCGCGCAGGCATGAAACTGAATGCGTTTACCTGGATCATCGTGACACTGGCGGTGACGGCATGGGTGTTTATTTTGCCGTTGGAAGCGGTGGCAACGATTTTAGTTCTGCAACTGGTGCTGCTGCTTTACATCAAACGCAGTAAAACCATGCTGGCGGCAATCGGCGGGTTAGGTGTATTTACCGGCATGATGATCTTGCTTCAGTTGCTCTTTGGTTCGCCGCTGGATGTGTCCCTTTTCGGCGGCCTGCGTATGCTGGTGATGACGCTGGCCTTTTTATGCATGCTGGCGACGACTCGTATCCAGAGTATTGCCAAAGCCCTGGTCGACCGCTTCCATCTGCCGGTGGAATATGCGTTTATGCTGACGGCGGCCTTGCGTTTTGTACCGAATTTTCTGGAAGACAGCACGATTACGTTGGATGCGCAGTCCTGCCGCGGCTATTCCAACCGGGGCAACGCGATCAAACGGCTTTTGTCTTATGTGGTCGTCATTCGTCCCCTGGTCATGCGCGCGGTGGCCAAGTCGGAAACGCTGGCTCTTTCCATGGAACTGCGGGGCTTTGGCGCCAATACATACAAGAATATGCCAAAAGAACCGTTTACACTGGTGGACTTTGTGGTGCTGGCCATTGTCATTGTGCTGAGCACTTACCCTTTTTGGAAAAAACTTATAGGAGCATAGAGACAGTTATAATTTATAAATATAAATAGAAAACGCTGCGAGAGAAAAGACCCGGGCAAGACACATCTCACGGGTAAAGAAAAATTTCTTTCGCAGCGTTATTTTTTTACTATATGTAGTGGACGGATTGTTATACACAGAAAACCAAACCTTATCCACAAGAGAATCGGGTTATCCACATATTATGCACAACAGGCTGTTTACAAACCACAAGATATTGGAAGGGAAAAAGAAAATTTTTATTAATAATAACAATATATAGTTTACAAGAGCGAGAGAACATGCTACAATACCAATAAATCTCTATTTGGCACTTTATTAAGAATTGTTTCAGTCAGACACAATATATAGTAGTTTGAACATAGTGGGAATAAAGTGCGGGACTGATACGAATTTCGAAAATAATTCGTTTTCAGATATGTAAAACAAAAATCCGGAAGAAAGAATGATTACAGGGAGGAAATTGTGGCATGAAAGTTATTAAGCGCGACGGAACGACGGTTGATTTTGATCCGCAGAAAATTGTAGTTGCGATTGAAAAAGCCAATGCGGCGGTCGAATCGGATTGCCGTATTTCGGAAAGTAAAATCAAAGAGATTGCGGAGTATGTGCACGGGAAAAACCGCCCCCGCCTGCTTGTGGAAGATATTCAGGATATTGTGGAACGCCAGTTGCAGGAAGCAGGCAAATTTGATCTGGCAAAAGCCTACATCATTTACCGTTACCGCCGTGCGCTGGTGCGCAAATCCAATACCACCGACGAATCCATCCTGACGCTGATTCGTAACAGCAATAAGGATGTCATGGAAGAAAACAGTAACAAGAATGCCATCATGGCATCTACCCAGCGCGATCTGATCGCCGGTGAAGTGTCCAAGGACCTGACCCGCCGCGTGATCCTGCCTGAAAAAATTGCAAAAGCCCATGACGAAGGCGTGATCCATTTCCATGACATGGATTATTTCATCCAGCCCATCTTCAACTGCTGCCTGATCAACATCGGCGACATGCTGGACAACGGCACTGTGATGAACGGGAAGATGATCGAATCGCCCCGGAGCTTCCAGGTAGCCTGCAACGTGATGACGCAGATCATTGCTTCTGTTGCTTCCAGCCAGTACGGCGGCCAGTCGGTAGACGTGCGCCATCTGGGCAAATACCTGCGCCGCAGCCGGGAGAAATTTATGGTTCGGGCTAAACGTACGCTGGGTGAAAATGCAGATCCGAAAGTTTTAGAAGCGGTAGTGGACGAACGCCTGCGCGAAGAACTGAAAGCCGGCGTGCAGACCATCCAGTACCAGATCAATACCCTGATGACCACCAACGGGCAGTCTCCTTTTGTGACGCTGTTCCTGTATCTGCGGGAAGACGATCCGTACATTGAAGAAAATGCTATGATCGTAGAAGAGATCCTCCGGCAACGCCTGCAGGGCATTAAGAACGAAAAAGGCGTTTACGTGACGCCGGCGTTCCCGAAACTGGTTTATGTGCTGGATGAAAACAACTGCCTGAAAGGCGGCAAGTACGACTACCTGACCCATCTGGCGGTAAAATGCAGCGCAAAACGGATGTATCCGGATTATATTTCCGCGAAGAAGATGCGGGAAAACTATGAAGGAAACGTATTCAGCCCCATGGGTTGCCGCAGCTTCCTGGCTCCCTGGAAGGATGAAAACGGAAATTATAAATTTGAAGGCCGCTTCAACCAGGGCGTTGTTTCCCTGAACCTGCCTCAGATTGGAATCCTTTCCGGCGGGGACGAGGATAAATTCTGGAAACTGCTGGACGAACGGCTGGAACTGTGCTTTGAAGCCATCATGTGCCGTCACAACGCGCTTTTGGGCGTGCATTCCGACGTAAGCCCGATCCATTGGCAGTATGGCGCGATCGCCCGTCTGGCGAAAGGCGAAACCATTGATAAGTATCTGTTCGGCGGGTACTCTTCCATTTCGCTGGGCTACATCGGTATCTACGAAATGACCAAAGCGGTGAAAGGCTGCAGCCATACTGCGCCGGAAGGCAAGGACTTTGCCCTGCGCGTCATGAAACATCTGCGGGAGACCTGCAACAAATGGAGAGCCCAGACCAACATCGGCTTCGCCCTGTATGGTACGCCGGCGGAATCCCTGTGCTACCGTTTTGCCCGCATCGACAAAGAACGCTTCGGTACGATTAAAGATATTACCGACAAAGGCTACTACACCAATTCCTACCATGTAGACGTGCGCGAGCACATTGACGCCTTCTCTAAATTTGAATTTGAAAGCGAATTCCAGAAAATGTCCTCTGGCGGCGCCATCAGCTATGTGGAAATTCCCAATATGCAGAACAACCCGAAAGCCGTTGAAGCAGCTGTGCAGTTTATCTACGACCATATCCAGTATGCAGAATTCAATACCAAGTCCGATTATTGCATGGTCTGCGGTTACGACGGGGAGATTATCATCAATGACGATAACGAGTGGGAATGCCCCCAGTGCCATAACAAAGATCACGCAAAAATGAACGTGACCCGCCGCACCTGCGGATATCTGGGCGAAAACTTCTGGAACGTAGGAAAGACAAAAGAGATCAAAGCCCGCGTGCTGCATCTGTAATACTGAAAAAGAAATGGCCCCGCGGCATGATTGCGGGGCTGTTTTTGCAATTGGTACGGATTATCTTATATCAGAGGAAGTGAAACATAATGAACTATGCTACATTAAAACGTCACGACATTGCCAATGGACCCGGTGTGCGGGTGTCCCTGTTTGTCAGCGGCTGCCGTCATCATTGCCGGGGCTGCTTCAACCCGGAGACCTGGGATTTTAATTACGGCAAACCCTTTACCGGCGAAGTGCTGGATACATTGCTGCGGGCCTGCAACCACGATTTTATCGAAGGCCTTTCCATTCTGGGCGGGGAACCGTTTGAGCCGGAGAACCAGCCGGAAGTGCTGCATGTGCTGCAAAAATTTAAGGAAATTTATCCGCGTAAAACAGTTTGGTGCTACACTGGCTACGATTTTGAAAAAGATATTTTAGTCGGCAAACTTGGCCCATGGGAAATTACTAAACAGCTTTTGGACCTGATCGATATTTTAGTGGACGGTGAATTCCATCTGGAAGAAAAGGATCTGAAGCTGCGTTTCCGCGGCAGCAGCAACCAACGCGTCATTGATGTGCAGAAATCGCTGCATTCCGATGATATTGTGCTGTGGGATGACAACGAAGGCATCTTTGAGCCTGACGTGAAGTAAGAATAACGGAAAGGGACTCGACATTTTTTAAGCTTAAATAGTATAATATAAGCAAGGCCGCAATAAATTTTTAAGGAGGAGGACATTATGGCTCATTACGCACGTCATACTCTATTCACACTGCTGGTCATGCTGTTCACGCTGTGCATGCCCTTTACGGCGCTGGCTGAAGATATTATTATCCTGCATACCAATGATATCCACTGCGGTATTCTGGATAATATAGGATTCCCGCGCCTTTCCCAGTACAAAAAAGATTTGCAGAAAGCCGGGCACAAAGTGCTGATGGTAGATGCCGGCGACTGTGTGCAGGGCGCTCCCATCGGCAAGCTTTCCAAAGGCGAAGCGGTGGTCCGCGTCATGAATGCGGTAAAATACGATTTCCTGATCCCCGGCAATCACGAATTCGATTACGGTATGGATCAGTTCTTCAAACTGGCAAAGTTGCAGAAATCCAAATATCATTCCTGCAACTTTATCGACCTGCGTACCAATACATTACCGCTGGCCCCGTCCAAAATCATTAAAATCGGTGGAAAGAAACTGGGCTTTATCGGCGTGACTACGCCGCAGACGCTGAATACGTCCACGCCTAAATTCTTCCAGGATGAAAAAGGAAATTACATTTACGGCTTCTTCGAAGACGAAACCGGCGAAAAGTTATATGCGCAGATTCAGCGCACCATCGACCAGGTTCGTAAAGACGGCGCCGAACACGTATTTATCGTAGGACATCTGGGCATGGACGGTTCGCTCCCCCAGTGGGCCAGCCCGGCTATCGCGCGCAACACCCGCGGCCTGGATGCCATCATTGACGGGCATTCCCACGAACAGTATGCTGCCCGCTATGAAAAGGACCTGGATGGGAAAGAAATCCTGATCACCCAGACCGGGACCAAGGTGCAGACCGTCGGCAAGCTGGTGCTGAAAGACGATGGAAGCCTTGTTTCCACGCTGGAAACCAATCTGAAAAACTCTGACAAAAAAATTGAAAAGCTGATTGAAAAAGAAAATAAAAAATTTGAGCCGCTTCTGAAACAGCCTGTAGGCGAAACCGCATTCGATATCCGTTCGGATAACCCGGTCGACAAGGTGCGGCGCGTACGGAACGGGGAAACCAATATGGGCGACCTGGTAGCCGATGCTTTTAAGAATGTGCTGGACACTGATGTTGCCATTGTAAACGGCGGCTCCCTGCGCAACAATATTAAAACCGGCGTCATCACGTACGCAAGCCTTCTGGAAGCATTCCCCTTCGGCAACATGTGCGCGGCTGTGGAATGCAGCGGACAGGTCCTGTTAGACGCGCTGGAATTCGGCGCTTCCAATTATCCGGAGGAACGGGGCAACTTCATGCAGGTATCCGGCATCACTTATACTATTGACTCCCGTATTCCTTCTTCCGTTCAGCTGGACGAGAAAGGTAATTTCGTAAAAGTTGACGGCGAATACCGTGTTAAAAATGTAATGGTGAACGGCAAACCGTTGGATCTGAAAGCAAATTATACCGTAGGCGGATCCAATTATGTACTGAAAAACGGCGGCGACGGCAACGTCATGTTCAAAGGCTGCAAACTGTTGCAGGACGGCCAGATATCTGACGTAGACGCTATCATGGAATACATCCAGAACCACCTGAACGCCAAAATCCCGGCAGAATACGAAGCCTGGGACGGACAGAAACGGATTACAATCATTAAATAATTTTGAAGGAAAAGGCAGCCGCAGATTGTTCTGCGGCTGTTTCCGTTCCACGGAACCGGTTTTCTTTTTCATATCTAACATTTCGCAGATGTAAAATTTTCGTGGAAATTTGCCTTCAGGTCTGCTATAATTGACATAACGACAAAGCAGTCGGTACAACATGAGTATCGACTGCTTTTTCAGTAGGCAGAACAAGCATTGTAAATGGGCAGAGGCGTTTGCCTGCGC
>Ga0247611_10011125_pt1 | contig 10428 bp, 5 predicted proteins | sample 177DNAGHGhighgp2_FD_192422 | JGI IMG/M metagenome (GOLD analysis project Ga0247611, IMG submission 192422) | Sheep rumen microbial communities from Palmerston North, Manawatu-Wanganui, New Zealand - 1770 DNA GHGhigh gp2 | ecosystem: Host-associated > Mammals > Digestive system > Stomach > Rumen ... | reverse complement strand
CCTTCAGCACGCTCACCGACTCGATGTCCTCCTGCGAGATGTTGCTCAGCGAGGCAGCGTAAGGAGCGCCGTCGACGATGACCAGTGGCTCGGTATTGGCATACATAGAGGCAATACCACGGATGTTGATGTTACCGGCACCGCTACCAGGGGCTCCGGAGCCACCACGGATCTGAAGTCCGGGCACCGAACCCACCAGGGCGTTGGCCACGTTGGTCGTCACGTGCTGGTCGAGCTTCTCCGAGCCCACCATCGTGGCAGAACCGGTGAAGGCCGACTTCTTCTGCTGACCGAAGGCGACGACCACCACCTCGTCGACCATCTTGGCATCGCTCTTCAGGAATACGCGCATACCGTTCTTGGCGGTCACCGTCTGGCCCTCAAAGCCCAGATAGGTAATCTCAAGCTGGTTCTTACCTGCGGGGAGGGCAATGTTGAACCGTCCGTTCACGTCAGTCAACATACCGGTACTCGTACCTACCACCTTGACGGCGGCGCCGATAATCGGCTGACCGTCTTCCTGTGAGAGTACAGTACCAGAAACCTTTGTCTGTGCCAGCGCACTTCCTACGCAAAGGAGGAGGCTGACCATAAACATCGTTAGTCTTTCTTTCATAAAATCTCTCTCTTTAGTTAATATTAAAATAGTGTTAAATACTCAACAAAATTATGTTCGCGTACGTTATTATAATATAAGCACCTCTCGCGGGGAGGTATGCCGATTGCCCAGTTTAGGGCCTTACAATAACAATCACCTTAATAACGTCATTTAATGTGTAATACATTAACTAATTTCGAAAAGAGCAACACCATGGGAATTACTATCAAATTCGAATTCCATCTTCACATCAGCCGTGTGGAGAAAGAAATGCAATCATCAAAGCAACAAACAGACTCTACTATGAACGAAAAAGGGTTCCTCGCAACGGCCAAGGGAATCGCAGAAAAACTGCGCCCTACGTTAAGTCCCTCGACAATCAAAAATTACCTGACGGCCCTTCGCTCACTGAAGGATTACCTTGGCGGGGAGATAGCCATCAAACAACTTGACAATCAGACTTTCAAGGGCTTTGAGAAATGGCTGTTGCAGCGGAAAGTCTGCCTGAACACTATCTCATGCTATATGCGTTCACTTCGTTCTCTGTTTCGAAAAGTGAAAGGCGAAGCCGACAGCGAAGCGTTCAGCAGTGTCTATACAGGGAAGGCAAAGACTGAAAAACGTGCGATTGAGGCATCCGACATTATCCGATTGAAATCCATAAGCCTGAAACCTGGTTCGTCGTTATGCCAGGCACGCGATATGTTCCTTTTCAGTTTCTACGCCTTGGGCATGCCTTTTGTAGATATGGCTTTCCTGCGAAAGTCGCAGATTAACAGCGAACGGTTGGTATACCTAAGGCACAAGACTGGCCAACGGATTTCTGTGCGCCTGGAACCCTGCATGACAGAAATCATCAGGCGATATCAGACGGATCATAGTGAGTATGTGTTCCCCATCATCGATTCCAACGACCCTTATAAGGCTTATAAGGAGTATCATCAGAAACTCGTAGGATACAACCGCGCCCTGAAGTCACTGAGCAAGAAGGCGGGTATCTCTGCAAATCTGACATCCTACACCCCCAGACACACATGGGCAAGCCTGGCTTATAGCAGCAACGTAGACTTGCCCGTCATCTCGAAAGCGTTAGGCCACACCAATCCACAGACCACAATGACTTATATACGACAAATCAACGATGCCAGACTGGAGGATGCCAATCATGGCATTTTGGAACGGTTGTCACACCATATATAAACAAAAACAATCCGCACATCTCACACATCTGCTATAACTGTCTGACACACAGACGGGTTTAGGGCAAGGTATCTCGCATTTACCTCGCATTTACCTCGCATTTACCTCGCAACAGACACGTTTTTGGGGTGAAAATGGGGGCTTCGAGAGGGTTTTGGATAGCCTAAACACCATCGGGAGCAGGTCTCAAAGGAGGCTATAGAGGTTTCCCGCTCTTAAATTCTCTCGAGAATTCAGAGGTTTAAAGGCACTAAAGGTATAGTTTAGAGCCTACTTCCGTGTGAATTCTCTAGAGAATTCAGTCGTCCGGAGGCTCCTGTCGCCGAAAAAGCACGTTGTAACGACCGACTTTAGACTATCCAAAGCAGAGAAGAAGCCCCTCGAACAGCCTGAAATAGCAGAAAAGAGGCTCCCGAATGGCCTGAAATGGGGCGGAAATGATGGCTGCTGCGAGGTAAATGCGAGGTAAATGCGAGATACCCTGCCATGAACCCATCTGTGTTTCAGACAGTTATAGCAGATGTGCGAGATGTGCGGGTTATTTTTCTTATATATATAGTGATGGCACCTTACAGGACAGTTCCGTTTTGTCAGTTTTGCAGGTGAAAGGGGGGCGGAAATAACAAAGTGTCACTGAAACATATTTTAAACTTTCGGATTGATATAAATCAAGCCAAAGGAAGGGATAAGTTAAAAAATCGTGTTGAATTGTATCTTTTTTATAAAATTATTCGTTTTTTAGGAATATAAGCATTATTTTTGCAGACCAATATGGACAGTAATGCCCAAAATCGGCATACCTCCCCGCGAGAGGTGCTTATATTATAATAACGTACGCGAACATATTTTATTAAGTATTTAACACTATTTTAATATTAACTAAAGAGAGAGATTTTATGAAAGAAAGACTAACGATGTTGATGGTCAGCCTCCTCCTCTGTGTAGGAAGTGCGCTGGCACAGACAAAGGTTTCTGGTACGGTGCTCTCACAGGAAGACGGTCAGCCCATCATCGGCGCTGCCGTGAAAGTGGACGGCACCAATACCGGTATGTTGACTGACGTGAACGGTCGCTTCTCGCTGACCTTGCCTGAAGGCAAGAACCAGATTACGGTATCGTATCTGGGCTTCGAGTCGAAGACTGTGGCTGCCAAGAACGGCATGCGTGTGTTCCTCAAGAGCGACGCTGCAGCCCTCGACGAGGTTGTCGTGGTGGCCTACGGTACAGCCAAGAAGTCGTCGTTCACGGGTTCGGCCCAGAACGTAAACGGTGAGAAGTTGGAGCTGCGTCCTATTTCCAACGTGGCCAAGGGTCTCGAAGGTAACGCATCTGGCGTGCAGGTGACATCAAGTTCAGGTCAGCCCGGTTCGGAGCCAGCTATCCGTATCCGTGGTTATGGATCTATCAATGCCTACTCTACACCGCTTTATGTGGTTGACGGTATCCCCTACGATGGTGCCTTGAGTTCTATCAACCCCAGCGATATCGAGTCGATGACCGTGCTGAAGGACGCTTCTGCCGGTGCCCTGTACGGTGCCCGTGGTGCCAACGGTGTCATCATGATTACCACCAAGAAGGGTAAGGAAGGCAAGGCTCAGGTGACTTGGCGCTCTACGGTCGGCTGGTCAAGCCGTGCCCTGCCGCGCTACGACCTGGTTAACCAGAAGGACTTCGTACAGCTCACTTACGAGGCACTGCGCAACGAGGGTGTCTTCAACAACGGTTTGAGCTGGGCCGACGGTGAGGCCTACGGCCGCAGTCAGCTGTCTGCTAATCTTGGCGGTGAGGCCTACAACCCCTTCAAGAACTACACGTGGGACCAGATCATCGACCCATCCACCGGCATGGTCCGTCCTGACGCAACTGCTGCATGGAACGAGGACTGGATGGACGCCGTCAAGCGTGACAATGCCTTCCGTCATGAGCATCAGCTGAATATCAACGGAGGTACCGACAAGACCAAGTATTTGCTGTCTCTTGGCTACCTGAATGAGGATGGTATACTGAAGACCACCGCCTTCCAGCGCTACACGGCTCGTGTCAACGTGGATACCAAGGTGACTGACTGGTTCTCGGCCAGCTTGAATACCAACTTGGCTCACTCTATCTCTAACTTCAGCGACTACGAGGATACCTCTACCTCTAACGTGTGGTACTCCGCTCAGTTCGTATCGCCCCTGTTCCCGATGTACGTCAAGGATGCCAATGGTAACAACGTGCTCGACGAGAATGGCAATCCCATGCTCGACTATGGTGACAACGCCACGAAGCGCCCCGGCTCCTACAACGACTACAACCCCCTGGGAGGCCTGGTGGACGACAAGGCCGAGAACAAGCGCGACGCTGCCGGTCTGCGTGCCGGTATCGTACTGGGCACTGATGAAGCTAAAGCCGGATGGCTGCAGGGCATCAAACTCTCTGTGAACTTCGGTATGGACTACAACAGCCGTTTCCGCATGCGCTATATGAACATGTATCATGGCAACCAGGCTACTGCCGGCGGTCTGCTGCAGAAGTACAACTATCGCACTCAGAGCTACACCTTCAACCAGCTGCTCACCTGGAACCGTCAGTTCGGCAAGCATAATGTCGACGTAATGGCCGGCCATGAGTTCTATGCTTACAAGATGGAGTACCTGACAGCCGGTAAGACCAACCTCGTCGATGGTATCTACGAGCTGGCACCTGCTGCCAACATGTACGAGGCAGATTCCTACACGGACAACTACCGCATCAACTCGTTCCTGAGCCGCGTCAATTATAACTATGACGACAAGTACTATCTGTCGGCTTCTCTGCGTGCTGATGCTTCTTCACGTTTCTACATGGACAACTGGACTGGCACGTTCTGGTCGGTCGGTGCCAACTGGCGTATCTCGAAGGAGAACTTCATGAAGAATGTGAAGTGGGTGAACAACCTCTCGCTGAAGGTGTCATACGGTGAGCAGGGTAACGACAACCTCGACACATTCTATGCATGGCAGAGCCTCTACGCCCTGGGATGGAACAATGGCAACAACATTGGTGCCGTGGTTTCTACCCTGGAGACCAAGGATGTCTCTTGGGAGAAGAACAAGAACCTGAACATCGGTCTGGAGGGTGCCTTGCTTGACAACCTGCTCCGCTTCAGCGTAGAATACTACAACAAGAAGACTACCGACATGTTGCTCAACTACCCGATGGCCCTGTCGACTGGTTTCTCCGGCTACAATGCCAATGTGGGTGACATGCGCAACAGCGGACTTGAGGCTGAGATAACAGTGGCTCCCTTCCGTAATGGCGACTTCCACTGGGACATCACCCTGATGGGTTCTACCGTCAGCAACAAGGTGCTGAAGCTTACTGCCGAGAGTCCTGAGATTATCAGTGGCTTACGCGTCATCAAGGAGGGTCTGCCTCTGTATACATACTATGTGTCGAAGAGTGCCGGTGTTGATCCCGCCACAGGTGCACAGCTCTACTGGGCATACGAGAAGGATGACGAAGGCAATATGAAGCCCGGCACCGAGTACATCACGTCCGACTACTCTGTAGCCAACGCCTGCAAGTACTACCTCGACAGCCGTATTCCCGACCTCTACGGTAGCCTTGCCACCAACTTGAGCTACAAGGGCATCGACCTCTCGGTCCTGACGACCTACTCTATCGGCGGTCACGTCTACGACGGTCTGTATTCCGGTGCTATGAACGTGGCCTATGCCACTGACACATGGCACACCAACTCGCTGCGCCGCTGGCAGAAGCCTGGCGACATCACCGATGTGCCCCGCATCGAGATCAACGCTCGCCGTGCTTCCTATCTGGACCGCTATCTTGTTGACGCTTCTTACTTCGCCATCAAGAACATCACCCTCGGCTACACACTGCCTAAGACATGGATGGCTAAGGCTGGTCTGAGCAACGTTCGCGTATTCGCATCTGTCGACAACCTCGCCCTGTTCACTCATCTGGACGGTATGGATCCCCAGTACAACTTCTCGGGTGGTACCAACTATTCTTATGCCCCCAACAAGACATGGACGCTGGGTCTCGAGGTTAAATTCTAATCATAGGAATAGAACAAAAATATAAAACGTAGAAGATATGAAAAGAATATTTAAATATACATTCGTTGGACTGCTTGCCGGCAGCATGGTCTTGACGACCTCTTGCTCAAAGGACCTTATCGAGACATCTCCTACACAGTCAATGTCCGGACAGGGCCTGCTGGCCAATGGTAATGCAGCACTGGTTGCCCTGAACGGTATCTATCGCGAGATGTACACTGCCGGATGGTCTACGGGGGGCAATACCCACCAGTGCTTCGGTATCACTGCCTACAACCTGGGTGCCGAGGTGATGGGCGAGGATCACATCATGGGCGCTGCCGGATCCGGCTGGTTCTGGTATGACGCACTCTATAACGTGAAGTCGCGCTACGCATCTGACTCCTGGCGCAGCTACGACCTCTGGTATGCCTACTACAACTGGATTGCAAACGCCAACTATATCATCGCTGCCGAAGAGACCATGGGCGGAACTTCAGATGAGAAGAACTACGCCATCGGTCAGGCTTATGCCATCCGTGCCTACAGCTACTTCATGCTGTCGCAGTGGTTTGCCCGTACGTATAAGGGACATGAGAACGAGAAGTGCGTGCCCATCTATACCGAACCCACTACTCCAGAAACCAAGGGACAGCCGCGTGCTACCATCGCAGAGGTCTACGCTCAGATTGACAGCGATATCGAGAAGGCCGTTAGCCTGCTTAATGGCATTGATCAGCAGAACCCCTCTCACATCGGCTACGCCGTAGCCCTTGGTCTGCAGGCCCGTATCGCCCTTGTCGAGAATGACTGGCAGACGGCCAAGACGGCTGCCAAGGCTGCCATCGCTGCCAGTGGCTGCAGTGTGTTGCCAACAGCCTCTTTCAAGGGCATGAACAATGTTGCAGCGTCGAATGTCATGTGGGGTGCCGGCATTATCGCCGACCAGGTTGGTATGTACGCCAGCTTCTTCTCTCACATGGATTTCGAGGCCAACAAGTATGGCTCTTCTGCCCCCAAGTGCATCAACAAGGAGCTCTATGCCAAGATGAATCCCACGGATACCCGCCGCGACTGGTGGGTTAGCGGTGTCACCAGCGCCGGACTCGTACAGGAGAAGTTCAAGTTCACCGATGTTCCTACATGGATGGGCGACTATATCTTCATGCGTGTCGAGGAGATGTATCTCACCGCCGCCGAGGCAGAGTGCCGTCTGGGCGAAGAGGATGCAGCCAAGGCCGACCTGATGGCCGTGATGGAGCAGCGCGATCCTGACTATACCTGCGACAAGACGGGTACAGCCCTCGGCGCCACATCGGCTACTGCCGACGAGACAGGCTCACTGCTTGAGGAGATCCTCATCCAGCGCCGTATCGAACTCTGGGGCGAGGACGGACGTATGTTCACGCTGAAGCGCCTGAAGCAGGGCTTCCGCCGTACCGCCGACCAGGGATGGCCTGCAGCCGCTCTGCTGGCTACGCGTCCTACAGACGATCCTGAGGCTTACATGAACGTGCTTACCATCCCGCAGGCAGAGTTCGACGGAAACGAGAACATGACGCTCGATAACGATCAGAACCCTGAAGGTGACTATGTTGAATGATTATTAAACCCTCAATTTAACAGTAAACGATTATGAGAATAAATAAGAAGATTTTCGGTTTGGCAATTATAGCTGCTGCCCTTTTCAGCTCTTGTAACAAGGACAACGAGGGTGCTGTCTATGATGGTCAGGGAAGCAATGCGGGTGTATCATTCACCGCTTCTACTCTTTCAAATGTAGAGGTTCCGGCATCTAATCCCGTATTCGACGTAGAGATTGTACGTGGCAACACATCAGCTGCTGCGACTGGTTCGCTCACTGCTACGCTTAAGGTTGGCGAAGATGAGATTCCCGGTGTAACCGTAACCGGCTATAGTTTCGCCGCTGGCGAGAACTCCACCACTGTGAAGGTGGATATCACTCCCCTGGAGGTTGGCGTGGTTGGAAACCTCACACTGGCTGTTAGCGATGCCGATGCTTCCGTAGGCGGTGTAAAGTCTGCAACAATGAAGTGCTCGAAGGCTTACGAGTGGGTATCGTTGGGCAATGGTACCTTCATCGACAACTTCTTCGGCATGGAGAGCGAGCCTGAGATTATGAAGGCCCAAGGCTTCGACCGCTATCGCGTGATGGCTCCCTGCGAGGCTTACCGCACAAGTCCTGCTGCTGCAGAAGACACATGGGTAGCCACTTGGTCGGCTCCTTACATTGAACTCTGGGTTGAAGACGGACTGGTGTTCTGGGACGAGTGGTTCACCGGCCAGAACTATGACGGTGACAAGAATAGTCCCATCTATGCCTTCCATCCTTCTGCATTCAGCAGTCTCAATGATGCAGAGTTCTGGCAGCACAGTAAGTTCCTCGACGAGAAGACCATCCAGCTGGCTCCCTACTACTACATCGATGGAGTAGGTGGCTGGAACAACACTCAGGATGATGGTGTCGTAATCATTACGCTTCCATAATAGAAAGCGGCGTTTAGAAAAGATGCCGGACACGGATAATCCTTGCCCGGCATCTTTTGTTTATAAGATCGTACAATGAAACATATTTACCTCATATTTATTATGCTATTGCAGACGCTCGCGGCAAACAGTATTCCTGCAAGGCCGGGGCAGTGGAAGATTCTGACCCTGGCTGATGGCTCGCAAGTGAAAGCCGAACTGAAGGGCGATGAGTTTGCTCACTACTGGATCAGTGAAGACGGCACTTGTTTTGCCGAAACAGAGAAGCCCGGCATCTATAAGGCTGCCCTGCTGAGCACTTTGATAGCCAGATCAGAAAAGAAACGAAGCCAAAGAGCTGAATACCATGCTAGAAACCGGACAAGAACAGTTAGCGGAAATACCCATGAACCGTATGTCGGCAAGAAAAAGGGACTGATACTCCTGGTTGATTTCCAGAACAAGAAATTCCTAGACGACCATACGCCAGCACTGTATAATGATATAATGAACAAGGTGGGTTTTACGAGCGACCTGGGTTTCAAGGGCAGCGTAAAGGACTACTTCCTGCATCAGAGCTACGGCCAGTTCGAACTCGACTTTGACGTGATAGGGCCGTTGACCATGCCGAGGACCTATGGCTATTATGGTGCCAATACACAAGGCGATGACACCAATCCCGGCTTGATGGTTGCCACTGCCTGCGAGATGGCTGATGAGCTGGTGGACTATCACGACTATGACTGGGATGGTGATGGCGAGGTAGACCAGGTGTTCGTGATATATGCGGGTCTTGGCGAAGCAGCGGGCGGCGATGTAAATACCATCTGGCCCCATGAGTGGCATCTGCAAAGCAATGACTATGGCAAGACACTTACACTCGACGGCGTAGTGATTGACACCTATGCCTGTGGCCCGGAACTCATTCAGCGAGGTTATGCTGAAAGCTCCATCGGCATAGAGGGCATCGGTACCATCTGCCATGAATTCTCCCACTGTCTGGGATTGCCCGACATGTACGATACCGGAGGCGGCAACTATGGTATGTACAAATGGGACCTGATGTCGTCAGGGAGCTATAACGGCAACAGTTTCTCGCCAGCCGCCTATACCAGCTATGAGCGCATGTACTGCGGATGGAAGCAACCGATAGTATTGGAGAATGACACCGTCATCACCGACATGAAAGCCATTGACGAAGGAGGCGACTTCTTTATTATCTATAATGACGCAGCTCCCGACGAGTACTATCTGCTTGAGAATCGACAGCAGAGAGGATGGGATTCCGGAATACCGGGAAGTGGCTTGCTGGTGCTGCACGTCGACTTCGATAGCGAGTTGTGGATGTATAATCTGGTTAACAATACAACGGCGTATGAGGGCTACAATAGCCATCAGCGCTGCACAGTGATACCTGCTGACAATAACCTGGCTACAACTGATGCTGCCGGGGATGTATTTCCCTATGGCGAGAAGGATAGCCTTACCAACAAGTCGCTGCCGAGAGCTGAGTTGTATAATCTCAACCCCGACGGCATACACTATACCAGTAAGCCCATTACCCAGATCAAGCAGTCTGAAGGTGTAATCTCTTTCAAATTCGAGAATAAGGTCGTTAACAGAACGCCCTCGGCCATCAGACAGACAACTGTAATGGGTAGAAGTGACAGGCCACTCGTCTACGACCTTCTTGGCCGCAGTATTGGTACTGATTTGAAAGCCTTGCCGAAGGGCATCTATATCATCGACGGAAAGAAAACCGTCATCAAGTAATTGCCTAAAAAGAAAGCCTCCCGAAGACCTTGCAGCTTCGGGAGGCTAACTTTTGCTGCATAAGTTTGGAGGTTTGGAAAAATGTTTGTATCTTTGCGCCGTTAATTCCGATTATCAGGAATGAAGAAAAGTGCAGTGATAGTGTGCGTCCTGCTGGTGGTGAGCCTGCTGGCAGGGTGTCTGAAGGATGAGGTAGGTGGCGTCCGACTGGTTACCGATTCTTCTGTCGAGGTATATTCCGTGCCGCGGCAGGTGGCTTCATTCCTGTTTCACAGTGGAGGCCCTTGGACGGCCACCGCTGATGTGCCTTGGCTGAAAGTGGTCAAGGAGAACGGCCCCGGAGGG
>Ga0247611_10011124_pt1 | contig 10429 bp, 14 predicted proteins | sample 177DNAGHGhighgp2_FD_192422 | JGI IMG/M metagenome (GOLD analysis project Ga0247611, IMG submission 192422) | Sheep rumen microbial communities from Palmerston North, Manawatu-Wanganui, New Zealand - 1770 DNA GHGhigh gp2 | ecosystem: Host-associated > Mammals > Digestive system > Stomach > Rumen... | reverse complement strand
GTACGTGAGCATGGCACTCATCTGTTTCGACGGGGCATTCCTTTCGACGCACCGGCCGGATTCGCTGAGCATCAAGTTCATCAAAGAGTCCCGGATGGGTGACGAGATCGCCAATCACACCTACGACACCGACCTGCCCTCCACCTTCGTCGGCAAGATCATGAACAGCCACGGAGAGGAACTCTGCCGCGTCGTAAGCCACTGGCGGGACAAGGAGCCCCTGGAGGACATCTCAAAGGTCAACCTCATCCGTAACCCCTAGCCTTATGAGACCTCACATCTTCGCTCTTGTTATCCCTCTGTACTTCCTTCTGGGCTGCCAGCCCTCCCCCGAGAAGGCCGCTATCGCGCGCCAGCTTCAGGATTATCCCGAATCCCGCGTGCAGGACATCTACAAGAGCTTCTGTCAGGACAACCTCGGTCCCGGGCATCTGATCCCGGATCCGCAGTCCGCCAGGAACTATCTGGAGTCCGAGCTCCGGACCTTCCGGGAAGACCTGGACAGCGCCAGATATGACGCTCCGTCAATCATGTACTATCCGGTTGGAGATCAGGGGAACTATGTCCGGGTGGACCTCAGCGTCGTCCTGGACGGTCTCATCGGTGAGGAAACCTATCTGGATGCCTTCGTCCGCAGTGCCAATAAGGGGAAGCGCCTTACGGAGGAGCAGTGGGTTGCCAAGTGGAGGGAGGTCGAGAAGGTTATAAGGAAGGATTTCCCGGACATACTTGACGCGGAGAAAGACCTGGAGATGATCGATTCCTATGTGGAGAAGGGTGATCTGATCATGCACCACAGCGAGGCGTTCAGCAATGCCTACAAGCCTCATTACCGGATCATTGCAAGGGATATCTTTGAGAAAGAGATCAAGCCCCTCATCGACCGCTGACACTTTATGTACATCGACCGCATACGCATCAACTGGAACAAGGAAGGGAAAAAGCTTGGCACAAGACCGGCGAGATGAATGCCGGGACAGTTAAACAGCACATCGATTCTACCCATATCCGGCACTCAGGCGTTGGATAGCCCGGAAAGTATGGTTATCTTTGTGTGTTAAGATATAAACAGAGCATCATAATCGTGTGGTAGAATCTTGTAACACGCAGAGAATCAACATAGATGACCATTTTCGTGACCTCACGAAAATGATCTGTGTATTACCGAAAGCCTAGTCCAGTTTCCCAGAAAGGGAGCTGGATCTATCTGTATGACAGCGAAGGGCAGCGGTATAAGACCCTGAGCGTCTCGTCAGTCGGTGAGGTCACCGGTGTCTCCGGGGAGACCTTCACCTCCCGGAATGGTGCGTGGGTGTATACCTGGAACAAGGAAGGGAAAAAGCTTGGCACAAGACCGGCAAGATGAATGCCGGGACAGTTAAAACAGCACAGCTTATTTCAGAATCGGATCGCCGCAGTATTGCTTCCTGCGACAGTCTTTGCACTTGAAGCCGGCCCATACTGAATCAAATTGATTCATGGCTGCTTCAACCAGAGCAGGATCATCGGTCAGGATTCCCGCTTCGAAGTTCCTGGTTGTCGTCCCTTTCATGCCGATACCGGCACCGGTCAGATTTGCGGAACCGATGTACGCCATTTTGCAATCAAGGATAATCAACTTGAAATGCACCCGAGGACATAACGCCCGCTCCAACCCAGTGAAAAGAACGGGGTATCGGTCGAAGTCCTCCCGGAAGTTGGGACCCGGCTCCTTGGCATGGATGAGCCGCACTTCCCTTCCCTTCGATATCAAGTCCGCAAGGATACCCAGGAAAGGCCGGTCTCCGACATACAGGTCCTTGATGTCAGCCGTCCCGATCCAAAGGGAACGCTTGACATTCGGGACCCGGGCAATGACCTCCTTGAAATGGGCTTCGTCTGCGATGTACTGCGTCATAATATGCAAATTTACTGATTATTCGGGAAATCGAAATCCTGAAATAGTTCCCTGGCTTTATCCAGTGCATATTGCTTCGCTTTTTCAAAAGAATCGTAGTAAACAGGTGTCAGTTGAAACAAATCTCCTCTAGACCAACTTAAAAAGACAATGTAGTACATATCTGGAGGGGTGTCCGACAAATGCTCTACCGTTATTTGCCACCCTTCCCCGTCATGGTCGAGAAAATCAAAATGCCAAGGTCCATCGTATGGTGAATACTGATACCATTCATGCATTGGTGTTTCAATTCCCATATAAAAATCTTTGTTCATGGGTTCAGCATCCAGCAAACACATCCTTGTAGTTCTTGATATCCCTCTGTTTCATCAGGAAGCTAAGCGCCTCTTCCTGGAGCATGCCCCGGCGGTTATCGTCCCTGTCCCAAAAGGTATTATTCGATGCGTAATCGGTAACGCCGTTGTATAGTTCCCATACACTCATCCCAGCCTTCATTTCCCTCAGTTCGTATGGAACGCACCGATAGCCGTTGTCGGCATACATTTGTAACTGCTCTGTGTAAGGAGCGATTCTTGCCGAGGATTCAGAATCAACAAGATACCGGTCCAGTTTCTGCGAGACCAGCTTCAGTTCTGCCATGGAAGCGCGTACCGAAATTGCCTCAAGGGCCTTTTGGCTGAAACGGCCGAATGATTCTTCGAGGAGATCCGTGTACTTCGGGATGTTCAGAATACTTCTGACGACATCCGTTTCCAGTGACATGATCTTTGCGTCCGCGTGCTTGATGGTCTCGGTTTGACCATTGGAGCATACAAGCCTTTCGTAATATCGGCCCAATTCAATCTGGCCGAGATTCCAGCGCAGGAAGTAGGAGTTGACCAGGAAATCCTCTCCCGGAGCGATCTGCTTGACGACAGGATCCACGCTGTCCATATAGACCGTCAGGCCGGCTGAAGCACTGTAGGCTGCCTCGTGACGAACGGGGACGAGGTGATTCTCATCCAGGAACATTTCCAGGAAGTCGAAGAAGGAATCAGAGGGTATTTCCTGTTTCTTGATGGGGACAATCCCGCATACGGTTTTGCTATCCGGATTGGCAATCAAGGCGATGGATTGGGGCTTGGTAAAGGACCCGGCCGTGGCAAGGTAATTCCTGAAATCCCGCAGGCCCATCTCTCCGGACGCGGCTTTCACGATCTTCTGTTGTTTGGGTGTCAACCCGATCAACTCGTCCAGTTCCTTCGATACGAAATCATTGACCAGGACTTCCGTTCCCTCGACCTTATAGACATTCTTCCCATATCCTTCATAGGGAGCCGTCACACCCGTTCCGTCATCAAGACGACCGACATATTCCACGGCATCGCGCCGCACGATCTTGTAAGGGGCCTGCGACCTGTCCACCAGTTCACGCAGGGCACTGATGCTGAGTTCACTCATTGCTATTGTTGTTTTGATTGTTGCTGGCATTGTTGAATATGAGATCGAACCGGTCCGCAAACTTCCGCAGGCTCGAAGCCGCCGTCGACTGGAGTTTCCGAAGCTGCCGGTCCTGCAGGTACTTCTCCTCATTGTAGAAAACATCGCCCGTTACGGAGAGATCATAATAAAGCTTCACACCCACGTCTCCCCTGCGGTGCTTGCTGAAGACGACGTAGCGGTCAGAGTAGATATTCTTGGGATTCTCCAGGCGGAGTTCCATCATGGCTGTAATGGAATGCTTCAGCCGGTTGGATCCGATGAAATGCCCGGATTTCGTGACTTGCTGGATCGTCAGGAAGGTCGTGTTGATCCCGGCATCATTGACCGCTTTGTTCTGTTTCTTCACCAGTGACAGCAGCAGGCTCTCGGCCTTCTTCAGCGTGATTCCCTCCTCTTCCTTGATGATGCCCTGCAATTCATAGAAGGAATCCACCGCGACGATGTCCCATCCCTGTTTCAGGACATCCTTCACCTTCTCGAAATTATGGACCGGCTCATCCTCATCGAAACTCGCTTCTATGAACAGGATGTCCAGATCCTGGAACTTGGGAAAACGCTGTACGTAGATGGCCAGGTCGATCTCGTTCATCTCCGCACTGATGAAAAGGACTCGGACACCCGGAGACTGTTTCCTGATATTGGAAAGGAGATCCAGAATGATGGTGGTCTTCCCTACTCCGGGGTCGCCGATGACCATATAATTGACTCCTTTCGGGAGGCCCTTGTAACTGCATAAAAGTTCATCCAGAACCGTCCCGCTCATATAGTTGCGGAACAGTTCCGGATCGAAGCGGATATCCCTCATCCGCACTATACCTGCCGTTGTGCTTTCCATTTGAAGCAAAGGAAGCACATCGGCTTGCCAAAGTCCGGCAGGTTATCGGAAAGAGTAAACTATTTTCTCCTAAGCCAAGTCGCGCCCTCTGAGGAAGAAGCGTATATGTGACCGTCCGCGGTCATTCCGATGACTTCCTTGCCACCATCCTGGAGAGCCACCAAAGATCTTGCGATGCTGGTCGAGCTCTTGATCAGCCACGACCGTCCTGCGCTTGAAGAGCAATAGATTCCTTTCTCGGTCAAGGCAAGCAGCTTCCCGTTAAAAGGAAGAAGATCAAGGAACCGGCCATTCCCACTTCCGCTATAGCGCGTCATCCAGGTGCGACCTCCGCTGGTGGAGTATTCAATGTGTCCGTTGGAAGGATTGATCCGGATCAGTTCAGATCCAACTGTGACTAGCTGCGGCATGGTTCAAAACGATTAATGGCCAACTTATTGGCAAAGATAACCATTTTTCATTCTCAGCACAATGATATCCGCCCTGACGTTTTTATTCCCACCAGTCGCGAGTTCTGTATAGACGGATAAGGTGATAGAGACGCTCCATCTTGCGGATGTAAATCTTGCGTCCGTAGAATTCCTTGTCGAGACCAATGCCGTTTTTCCTCGGTTCCTTCGCGGATATGTAATCATCGATAACATCCTGTCCAACAAGGCCTCTAACGTTCCTAATGTTCATCTTCCTAATCTTCTCATAGGGAATATTGGCCCCGTCGGCCTCGATGTATTCCAGAAGGCTCAGGCAGATGTCCAGCCAAATATCACCTTCGAAGTGACCATTCACATCGGCGATGCGTGAGTGGGAGAAATATGTTCGCATGCAGAGAAGCTTCTGACGTTCCAGGGCGTAGAGGTCCTGCCAGTCGTATTGGGGCGCGTTGGCCGCCATGTCGGCGAGCTTCCTTATCTCCGGGTCGAGATTCTCTACGCGCCACTTCCTGAACGCTTTGATATGATTGTATTCGGTCCGATGATATTCGGCCTGATCCCTGAGTGCCTTTTCGGATTCTTCCGGGGTGAATTCCCTTGCCAAGCTTTGTCCATCTTCAAAGAAGACCACGCAGCCGCCAGCGTTGAAGTGCAGGAAAACTGCCAACCATTCCTCAAACTCCTCGTCGTTGCTGACAATGCCGTCAAGCGTCGCCATATGACTTTTCCACTTTTTGCGCCGCTCCTCCGGGATGTCTTCATACTTGATCTTGGGCAACGCATCCTCCTCGGGCTGCATGCCTTGATACTTCATTTCCTTTGCTTCGTCCATATTCGTTGGATCTTTTGGGTTACAGGTGCAAAGGAAACCAATCACTCCGCCAAAAGATGGCAGTGAATAATGTTTCAAGATAAGAACACCTGCCGAGGATTGGCAATCCAGCGGCATAACTTTGCGGCATTGAACCAAACCTGAAGTCACAATGGACAAAAACAAGTATGCAGAACTCTTCGCTGCCTTCGGGAAAGCTCCCATGAAGGAATTCCTGGAACTCCTGTTTGAAGGTGTACCGCCTGCGCTGAAGATACGTCTTATCATTGAAGACGTATCATATCACCGTCACAATGCTGAAATAGTTACCCTGGAAGCATGGATGGTTATTGACAACCCCGAATCAGACCGATGGATCTGGGTGCGAGTTGAGTCAGATTCTTCCCGGGACACGATAGAAGAGCAATTCCTGACAAAGGATTCGTACCGGAAGCAGGAGTTGCACTCACTGGAGGAATGTTTCGACTACTACGAAAGAAAAAATGCAAAATAGATTCTACTGCCTGTTTTTGGCAACTCCGGCCTCTACCTTTGCACCCAGAACCAATACAAAGCACATTATGGAAAAATCGAAACTCAATGAAGGGATGCTTGCCATCCAACTGGAAGAAGAGGCCTGGAAGGAACTGTCCGGGGACATCGCATGGACTGAGAGCATGCTCGAACGGTACAAAGACAAAGTGGACTGGGAGGCTGTATGCAACAACAGCTACGTCCATTGGAATGTAGCCATGCTCGAGAAGTTCCGCCGCCAGATTGACTGGACAGCCTTGAGCAACACCAACCAGGTATCCCTCCTCACTCCGGAGATTGTCGGCCAATTCAAGACATGTTGGGATTGGACCGTTCTCTCCAGCAACGACGAGTTGCCACTTGAGACCATCGAGGCTATGGTTGACTGCATCAACTGGAAGGAACTCGTGAACCGTTACGACAGGCATGATATTTTCGGCTCGGCTTTCTTGAGCCGGTTCGCAGAATACATCCCCGCATCCGCCCTCAAGGGCTCCCGACTGTGGCACGCTCTTGTAGCAGAGAAGGAGAAAGAGCTCCAGAAGAACTTCGCCAATATCTGATAAAATTGCCACTTTATTGCAAAACTGCCAGATTTTGGCAATATTTGCATATACCTTTGCATCAGTGAAAATATTGATATAAGAGTTTAAAGAGTTAAAGTTTTCAGGGCCTCCGCAGGGATGTGCAGGCCCTTTTCAACAAGAAATCGTATAAGGACAAGATATATGGCAAAGAACTATTTCAACAGGTATGTTTGGCTGATTGACACCATCAACCGCCACGGACACATCTCCAGGAAGGAGCTCAGCGACCTTTGGGAGGATTCTCCACTGAACGAGACCGGCGAAGAGCTTTACGAACGCACCTTCCATAACCATCGTGAGGCCATTCTGGATACTTTTGGGATCGAGATCAAGTGTGACCGGTCGCTGGGGTACTACATCGCCAACTCCGATGACCTGGAGGGCGACGGCATTCGCCAGTGGCTGCTGGAGTCCCTGTCCATGAACAACCTGCTGAACGAGAGTTCCGACATGCGCGACCGGATCCTCTTCGAGAAGATCCCCTCCAGCCAGAAGTGGCTTCCGGTCATCGTGAACGCCATGCGGGACAAGATGACCGTCGAAGTGACTTACCAGAGTTTCTGGAAGGATGAACCGAGTACCTTCATCCTGCACCCCTACTGTCTGAAGCTTTTCAAACAGCGCTGGTATGTGCTAGGAAGGAGCGACGGATATGATGATCCATGGATCTATGCCCTGGATGAGCGGATGAAGAATGTCATTCCCCAGAAGAAGGCCCTGAAGATGCCCGCGAAGTTCAATGCGGCCGACTTCTTCGGCAAGTATTTCGGAGTCATCATCAGCTCTGACATCCCCGTCGAGACCGTCGAACTCAAGGTGGATGAGGACCAGGTAATGTACTTCCGGTCCCTTCCGCTCCATCCGTCCCAGACAGAGATTGAGACCAACGGTGAATACAGCGTATTCCAATACCGTCTGGTTCCAACGTTCGATTTCAAGCAGGAGATTCTCAGTCACGGCATGTCCGTGGAGGTGCTATCACCGGAGAGTCTTCGTGATGAGATTCATGCAGAGATAAAAAAAATGTTGCAGCGCTATGACTGACTTCAAGACGGCCAACGAGCAACGCGGCAGCGTACACAGGAAACCACAAACAATGGAGCGAAGAATAATAACAATCACGTATTAGCAGGTGTTAGGTGATTGATAACGGTTGTGTAATTACTTTTTTTTAAACAAGAAATGCTTATGAAAAGAATCACTCAACTTCAGAAAAAGATCCTTCTTCAAATGGCAGAATATGAGAAAGAGAAACATATTTCCGGACATACATACAAAGTCCGAAAACTGATTAATTTTTCCATGGAACAGTCCTACTTCGATGAATATGATTTTATTGATGCATTATATTCAATGGCTAGGGATGGAGTACTTGTACAACATTGTGGGAATGTCGGCGGCTGGTGGGATGAAGATGGGTCTGTTCGAGGCGCACGACCGGAATATGTCGAAGTGGCTTTGACCAAGGAAGCTTATATGCGTATAAGGCGGTGGAAGTCATTCAAAGTAACGACAGGCCTATGGATTGTTGACATCAACAATTGGTGCCCAGCACAAATCTACTACTACTTTAAAGATGCCGCCGACAATAATTGGTGTATCTATTTGCGTTGGCGTCACGAAAACCCTTGGACGGCGGAACTCGTAAGCTGTAGTAAACAATGGGATTTCATCTGGGATTCTCCGGATAACGAGAATCTGCTTGAAGAGAAAGAGCACACGCCTGGCATTCTTACTGGCTATTACAAGGATGAGGAATATGACTTATTGATGGGAATAGCTTTGGAACAGGTGAGGAAGCGATTTCCTGACTGCGTTTTTCACAATAATCAGCAGATGTGCATATCGTGATGTTATATAAGTCAACTTCTGTACATTTTAGGGCGTTAAGCGAACATAATATGAAAAAGATCTATTTTGCCGGTTCCATCAGGGGAGGACGGGCCGATGCCGAGCTCTACCGGCGGATTATCGAATACATCCAGAAGAGCGACACTGTGCTTACGGAGCATGTTGGGAACCTGGCCCTCAGCAAGACGGAAGGGCCTCCGGACCGCGACGTGGCCATCTACGAACAGGACACGGCTTGGCTGCGGGAGTCGGACCTCGTAATTGCCGAATGCACCACGCCGTCTCTGGGAGTAGGCTACGAGCTGGCCTATGCGGAGAAATGCGGCAAGCCTGTCCACATCTTCTACAACAAGCGCCGAGCGAACCTGTCGGCCATGATTTCCGGAAACAAGTACTTCCTTCTCCATCCTTATCGAGAAGAGGGTGAGATCTATCCGATCATCGATATCATCCTTGGCCATGACTGACTTCGCAGCAATTGATTTCGAGACGGCCAACGAGCAGCGCAGCAGCGTGTGCAGCGTAGGAGTCGTGATAGTCCGGGGAGGGGAGATTGTGGACCGATTCTACAGCTTGATCCATCCGGAGCCGGAATACTACCAGAGGTTCTGCCAGCAAGTGCACGGCCTATGCCCTGAGGACACCGAGGACGCACCGGTATTCCCTCATGTCTGGGAAAAGGTCGCCTCGAAGATAGAAGGGCTGCCGCTTGTCGCGCACAACAGCCCTTTCGACGAGGGATGCCTGAAGGAGGTTTTCAGGGTTTATCAGATGGATTACCCGGACTACCGGTTCTTTGATACGTTAGCCGCATCAAGACGCGTATACGGCTGCCGCCTACCCAACCACCAGCTTCAGACCGTTGCCGCTGCCTGCGGTTATGACCTGGTGCATCATCATCACGCATTGGCTGACGCAGAGGCCTGCGCTATCATTGCAATGAAATTACTTTGAGCCATGGGAAGTGAAGAACTGATCAAGAAAAGATTCGTTATCAGAAAGGATATCGACAAAGATTACCTTGAATTGTACACTTTCGAAGACTGGGAGAGGCAGTCGGCGGCTGTTAAGTCCCAACTAAATTTCTTCAACATAGAGCACATGCAGTTCTGGAAAGCTTATATGCGTAACCGCGAAATTGTGGAGTTCTCTATGAATCAAGATCAACTCGAAAAGTTAAACAGTTTGTTGGCGAAACGCTAATTTAACCACCAACATGGAAGAGCAATTTGGCAATTGAGGATTCATGCCTATTGGATTCAACAATTGGATGGAGTACCGTGACAGTATATTCCGCCCAGTTCAAAGAGTAAAGTGTGGCGCTCCAGATCAACAACAACAATAATAATCCGGGCCACGTCATAGTGCCGCAGCCTTCCCTACCGGATTCACTCCTCACCGGGTCAGTCTTTCTTCTTTTATCTGTCTCTGCGATGCTCCGAGCTTCCCAAGCCGCGGAGGATGGCGGCGATGAGAGGCTTGAAGATCACGCAGAGGACGATGATCAGGACGAGGGTCAATGCATCTTCCATAATCTCGAACTCATTTTCTTTTCCCTTTGTTTTGGGCTTTCCGGCCCCGGGGATGCGTATATTTTTCTGCTTTCTGAAAGCGAGTCCAAATTGATGAAGGCAAGCCGGAGACGAAGAATACTCTCCTATCGGGAGGAAGATTGTCCGTCTCCCCTGCCCGCAGGTTTGGCTTGACGCATCGGAGGGCGAGCTTAGATTTGCAGGAAAGGATATACGCCAATCCACGGGGCCGCATCGGCGGAAGAATCCTTCCGGATGTAAAAGGAGCAGCGCTTTTCCGGCGATACTATGATACTTTGATACTTTATATCAGCATCGTATCGCATATTGTCTCTAAGCGGATAAAAGATCCGCCCCGGAGGATTGATTCCGGAGCGGCGCAGAAAAGCAAGCGGGAGCGGAGAACCCGCTCCCCGGCGGGTTATTGAAGCGCCCCGCCGAGGACGCTGACCTGGGATGCGAGGATCTC
>Ga0247611_10011122_pt1 | contig 10430 bp, 9 predicted proteins | sample 177DNAGHGhighgp2_FD_192422 | JGI IMG/M metagenome (GOLD analysis project Ga0247611, IMG submission 192422) | Sheep rumen microbial communities from Palmerston North, Manawatu-Wanganui, New Zealand - 1770 DNA GHGhigh gp2 | ecosystem: Host-associated > Mammals > Digestive system > Stomach > Rumen ... | reverse complement strand
CTTTCTGCACACACTCCACGAATATCTTCTTTCCGCCCTCGTCTTTGCTTGTCGTGACGCGGATGGGATAGAATCCTATCATCTGTCGGATGGCTTCGGGCAGTGTTTTGCGGTGGATGGTCGTAGTGATGCGGAAGTCCTCCAGTTCGTTATAGAGGAACATGATGGTGTAGTCGGTCTGCTGCTCAGCGAGTTGGCTGAGAGCATCAGAGAGTGACACATTGTTGTATGAATGTGTGATGCGTTGGGCCTGCACAGCTATCACAATGTATGTAAAATATATGAGGCAAATGAGTCTTTTCATCTTTCTTTTTGATTCAATATCCCATTCGTGATGTATCCACCTCCTTCTTTTTCTTCTCCTTGAAGTCGCCGAGACGATAGATGGCGGTGAGGGAATAGTTCGTGTAGGGCATCCAGACGCGCATGGTGTAGTCTTGATTTACTATCGTGGAGCGGGTGTCGATGTGGGCATTCAAGGTATTTTCACCCTTGGCCACGAGAGTCCATTTCCCATTCTCAGTGGTGTAGCGGAGGGTGGCATTGAGCCGCAGGAAGGGGGCGATGTCGTAGAGACCCTGGATGGCCTTGGTCTGGAAGAATGGATTGAGGGTGAATTGTATGTTATGCTTTTGCGACAGTCGGGCGACGGCCATGCCACCAAGGATGCCAGAGAGACAAGTGCGGTCGATGGGTAGGTCGAAGAAATTGGTCTTGTCGTGGCGATAGAGGGCGGTGGCCATGACGTTGCCGTTGAGCCAACTGCCAACACGGAACTGCGCCGATGCCTGCAGGCCGAAGTAGTTGGAATAGTCGAAGTTGGTCTCCTTCATCACTACGGCCATGCGGTCGGAGGGTTGATAGGCCATCTGCACGAAATAGTCGGGTTCCAGCATGGCAAAGGCGGTGAAGGTGTATTTGTGATTGAGTTGCCACATCAGGTTGATGTTGTACTCCGACATCGGCTTTAGGTCGGGATTGCCCCATATCTCACTATAGGCCGAGGTGTAGTAGATGCTGCTCATCGTGCTCCAGTAGGAGGGATAGACGGCCTCGCTGCTGAACGCGAGGTTGAGCAAGTTCTTGGCATTGATGTTCCACATGGCATTGAACTGCGGATAGATGCGCCATTCGTTCCATTTGGTTGCGTGATATTGCTCGGCTGTAAGTGACGCTTCAAGGTTCAACGACTTGCCTATCTGCTTGCTCAGTCCGGCGTAGGCGTTGAGGATGCGCTCGTCGTAGTCAACGTGTGAGGAGGCATCGGGCAGGGTCTGCTGCTTGGCGTCGAGCGTGGTCTGATAACTGTTGTTATTGGAGAATTGTGCCTTGCCGCCATAACTCAGTTCCCAACCTTTCGGCAGCGAGTGGGTCTGGTCAGCCGTAAAGAGCCATTTGCTTACTTTCTGACGGCTGTCGACGGAGAGATTGCGGCTGATGTCGTACAACTCGCCGTCAAGGTTCTGTGTGCGGGGTTCCTGATAGTTGGTATAGGATACACCGAGTTGGAGACCGAAAGGAGCAGTGTATGAGGCATCAACGTTGTGCAGATAAGTGTGCTGGCGAGAGTGCTGAGAGGATTGCGCCGTGCCCGTCGTGGTATTGGTGGAGCGGGTGGAGTTCCATTGTCCCGTGTAGGCCAGACTCAGGCTGTGGTCGTCGGCAATGGCATAGTCCATGCCGATACGGTATTCATGGTCCATGCCGTCGCTGCGGTTGCGGGTCTTGTCGCTGTAGGCTACACGCTGACCGTTGAGGGGATGGTTCGCTTCACGCTCCACCTGTCCGTAACCAGTGCCATTGGTGTAGGTATATGACAGGTCAAGGCTCAGTTTTCCGTGGTTGTAGATGACACTGGGACCCCAATATCCCGTACCATACTTGTTTTGCCGCCAACCCCACATCATTTGTCCCGATACTTGGTTGGTTCCCGTAAAGTCTTTCGTCACAATGTTGATGGCCATGCCTCTTACATGGTATTTGGCTGGAGCCGAAGGCATCACCTCGGCCTTGGCCAACATGGCGGCGGGCATCTGTTTGAGCCTTTCCACCACCTTGTCCGAACTTAGTGTGGTTGGCTTGCCATTGATGATGAGCGTCACGGACTGCCCTGAGAATGTGATGTTGCCATTTATCTCACCTACACCCGGAATGTTGGTCAACGCATCGTAGGCGTTGTCGGCAGGATAAACTTGCAGGAGCATCGGCATGTTGTAAACAAGATGGCCGTTTTCAGTTCCCGATAAGATACGTTCGCCTGTCACCTTCACACCGTTCAGCATGATGGTTTCAAGTTTGAGTTTGATTTTTCCGACATTTCTTGAATCAAGCATCACATAGTTTGTCTTGTAACCGATGAAGGAAATGCGGGCAAGAACGGGTCTCTGTTCGCAGGGGATGACGAAATAGCCGCTTTCGTTGGACACACCACCGGCAATCAGCGTGGAGTCCTGAGGTGAGAGCAGGGCGATGTTGGCATAGGCCACGGGCTGACCTTGCTCGTCGACGATAGTGCCTTTGTAGCGTGTGTCGGCTTTCTGCACACACTCCACGAATATCTTCTTTCCGCCCTCGTCTTTGCTTGTCGTGACGCGGATGGGATAGAATCCTATCATCTGTCGGATGGCTTCTGGCAGTGTCTTGCGGTGGATGGTCATGGTGATGCGGAAGTCTTCCAGTTCGTTGTAGAGAAACATGATGGTATAGTCGGCCTGCTGCTCAGCGAGTTGGCTGAGAGCATCAGAGAGTGACACATTGTTGTATGAATGTGTGATGTGTTGAGCCTGCATGTTGACCCTTAGCAGCAGAGACAGCATGATGAGCGTGATGGTTCTTTTCATGGCGGCAGGCTACTCTACGGTGATTTGGTTGTCCTTCAATGTAACAGTCAGACTCTCGAACTGTTTGAGGTCACTGACCACCTGGTCGATGTCCTGCTGCGGATTCCACACGAAGCGGAAACGGAGTTGCCGCGCCTTGTCGTTGCTGAAGGTGACTTTGGCGTCGTAGTGGGCAGCGATTTTTGGCAGCATCTCCTCCAGTGGCACATTGTCGAAGACAACGGGTTCTATAGCGGCCTTTGGTGCAATGGTGTCTGTCGTTTCCACCTTGACGGTGTCATCAAGAGCAACTTGTTGATGCGGCTCTACCATCTGTGTTTCTTGCGGTGGAGTTGGCACATCCAGTTCCACGTAGTGCCGCACGATGTGGATAGCGGCAAAAGCGATGCCTGATACTATCAGCAAACCGATAAAGGATGCGGCCACCTTTTTGATTTGAGAATTGAGAATTGAGGTTTGAATTTTATTTTGCTCCGCAAACCGCTGCCAGGCGTCATCCACATCGACGGGAGTTTCGTCTTGACGGTTTCTGCTGCTGCGCTTGGCCTCCACCATCAGGCGGTAGGTCTCGCGTGTATCCTCATCACGGTTAATGATGTCGTGGATTTCCTGCTCGGTGTATGCCTCGGGGTGGTCAAGCATTTCCAGTAGTTGGCGGATGTTTTCGTTGGTCGTTTCCATAGTCGTTGTCATTTTAATGAATGTTGAAGTGTTGTCTGATATGCTCCATACACTGTGCGAGATACTTATAGGTGGTGTTCGGGTTCATGCCAAGCCGACGGGCGATGTCTGCGATGGTCAGATCCTCATCGAAACGGAGATGGAAGATGCTGCGGTGCGGTTCCCCCATTTGCTCGTCCACGAAAGCCGCAATGTCTTCGAGCCTTTCCTGCTGTTTTTCGATGGGCTGGAAGTCGGCGTCTGTATCCATCGGTAGTAAGTTCCTCACTTTCTCATGCAAATGTTTTTGTCGTATCCTGTTCAGGCAGGCATTGCGCACGGCGACCAATAGATAATTGTCGCTCTTTCTTGCTGATACGGATTTGAAATCCGTAGCCTCTGTGTCGGGGATTTCAAATCCCCTCCAACGATTGCTGTCGGCAATTCGCAAAAATATGTCCTGCACCACATCATCTGCCTCTCCGTCATTGCCCAGCAAGACCCTGGCCAGATGAATCATCTTGCTGTAGTTCTGGCGGAAAAGCTGTTCTATATATCTCTGTTCAAGCATATCATTCAATCTAAATTTGCACCCTGTATGGGGGCACGTCTAACTATAAGACACCTCAGACACCTCGTTTTTTTACGCAATCGCCAACTTTTTTCATTTTTCCTTGGATTTTATCCGACCATTCTCACGCTCGGCAAAATGAATGAATTCTTTTTGCTCTCGCTTACTCAAATGGTTCATTTTTCTTGTTGTGAGATAGAATTCGGAGTGCGAAGTTAATGCAATAACAACAAAAATACCCATAACGAAGCCATAAAGTGTTTTTTCCAATTACGTGTTGATTGATATCAAGGTGTGCCAAAAAGTAAAAACCTTGTGCGCCAGCAACTCCCCTCCCATGAAGTGGGGCAGGGGTTGGGTATGTAACTTCTTGTTTTTCAGTAAAATAATTCCCCACGCCTAGACCACTCGCTTAGTGAGCCGATATGATTACGGCATTGACGAGTGGGAGGATTTAATCTACAACGAAGTGGCACAAGGACGGCCTGTTTTATATGCAGGTACTGCCGACATTGGCGGCCATGCCTTTGTGTGCGACGGATACGACGGGCAGGGACGATTCCACATCAACTGGGGATGGAATGGGGTTGCAAACAGTTACTTCTCACTCTCCGTGCTCGACTATCAAGAAGCCTCACGCGCAGACGCCAACCAGAGTGGGGCAGGATTCACTATCGATTAAAATGCCGTCATCGGCATCAAGCCCGCTGAAACGCCTATAACCGACTATAGCAACGAACCAATACTGGTACCTTCGTCGCCCTACTTCATCTATAAAATTACGGACGATGGTACCTTTTCTCTCTACACTAAAGTTACAGTATCGGACAGACGCTTCAATTCTATCGTTCTCCAATCAGCACTCTTTTCCAAGAAAAACGACGGCACCTGGGAAAAGCTTACATCGACCTATAAAGACACATACAAATTTGGTTATGAATACAATTTTGGCGACGAAATCAAGCCCAAACCCACAGGCACGGATGGCGTTCGCAATATCTACATACGTGTGAGATTAGAGAAAGAAGACGGCACCTATGGACCATGGATTACCATCGGCAACGAGAGCATGTTTTTTAGACTCATGGAGAACGAAGGAAAAGTATTCATACTGCCCAACCAGATTCCCGATTTAGACATCAAGGGCTGCGAAGTGGTACGTGGAAAAGGAACGCTCAAAACTGGCAGTGCGGTCACACTGCATGTCTTCAACAAAGGCAGCGAATATAGAGGTACCCTGCTCATGCGGCCATTCTTCATCGGCGACGATAATCCAGAGTATGCATACGAATCACTCGTTTATGGCGATGCCGAGTATGAAACCTATATCAAGCCACTTCAGACAGGTGCCAATTTGCGGGAGAAAGAAGTCAGCGACCTCACCTACGTCATAGAGCCATGGAAGGAAGGCAACTACATGCTTGTACTCTATGAAGGAACCTCGCCCAAGATAGAGATTGCATACACGACCATCAAATTCTCCGCAACTCCAACAGCCATCAGCAACATCTCAACCGACGATGACGGAACTGTCGTCCCTGCTGTCATTTATGATCTGCAAGGCCGAAGAGTTGAACATCCCACTTCCCACGGCATCTACATCCAAAACGGCAAAAAAATGGTGAAGTAATCAAGCAAATAATGAATTTAAGAAACGGCGGCATTTAAACCGCCGTTTCTGCATTTATCACATCTTTCCTTTTTCTATTCAGTGACAATTAAGGATACAAAGTCGGTGAAATTGCCCCTAAAGAAACGAAAAAATCAGGAAAAATCAGTACCTTTGCTCCCGATTATATAGTTAATGTCATTTAGGATATAGGCAAGAGCATGGCAATAGAACAAGCAATATTTCGAAGAACAGAGTTGTTGGTGGGCGAGGAATCGATGAATTTGCTAAGCAGCAAGAAAGTTATCATCTTCGGCGTGGGCGGCGTAGGCTCTTGGTGCGCCGAGAGTCTGGTGCGCTCTGGAATCCAGCATCTGACCATTGTTGATTCCGACCGTGTGTGCATCACCAATATCAACCGACAGTTGATGGCGACGACGAAAACCGTGGGACAGGTGAAGGTAGATGCTTTGCGTGAACGGTTGCACGCCATCAACCCATCCGCCGACATCATAGCCCTGCAGCAGATTTTCACAGCAGAAACTGCCGACAGCTTCAATCTTGCCAGTTACGACTATATCATCGATGCCATCGACTCACTGAAAGACAAGCAGCTGCTCATCCTGATGGCATGCAGGATGAAGAAAAAATTCTTCTCGTCAATGGGAGCTGCACTGAAGATGGACCCCACGCGCATCAAGGTGGATGAGTTTTGGAAGGTGCAAGGCGACCCTTTAGCTCGTGCGCTGCGAAGGCGGTTCAAGGAGACCAAACAGTTCCCAAAACGGAAATTCCTCTGCGTCTTCTCCGATGAATTGCTGCAGAACAAGGGGCATAATGCTACCTGTGGCACGGAGAAGTGCATGTGTCCTAAAGCGAAAACTGGTCCCGGCAATCCTGACCTGCTTAACCATGAGTGGTGCTCGTCAAAAGCTCAGATTAACGGCACAATGGCACATATAACCGCCATTTTCGGTTTCATGTTGGCGGGATTGGTCATCAAGGATGCAATAGGATAGGGGAATCGGCCTATGTCATTCCCCCACTAAGTCACTGTATGACATTTGCTCCCGTTCTGTCTCAACGAGTTTTCCGTCTTTCCACTTATAGCGGACAATTTCAACATCGTCATCAAGACGCCAGGAGCTGACAATACACTTGTTTTCTGAGTCGATTTTTGGGCTATAGATTTCGCAGTCGTAATTCAACTGATTAAATTGATGAGCCTTGTCATCCCAAAGCCAGACATCATAAGTGTAGTTGCCAAAACCGTTCATTGGTCCTGTACACACCTGAAGGTCGGGAATACCGTCGAAGTTCCAATCTTCTTCTTCAATTTCCCCTATGCTGCCCTTTTGCCAATTCATTGTGTCGAGTGGCATAGCCTGACTATAAAGTTCAAGCGTATGTCCCTTGGCATCAGTCAGATAGACGATAATAGAATCCCAGCGCACTTCGTCATCATCTTTTATTGTCCGTACTTCTGAACGGAAAGAATAGTCGGAACGCTGGGGAACATAGTCATCATCCGCCTCAGCAACAGTTTTGTCATTCTCTTTTGCTGAGTCAGCAGCATTCACTTTTCCAGTTGTCTTATTGCCACATGCTATAACGGCTAAAACCAACAAAAAATTAACAATCTTATTCATATTTTTTATTTAATGATTTTCAATAACCGAGGAATTCTTTGAGACCTTTGGCTTTTTCAATGTCGTCTCTGCCTACATAAAATGGACCAGGGGAAACCAACTCAAGATACTTATCAAGAAATTCCTCCCAAGGTAGTTTGAAATATGCTGGCGGGATGAAAAACGTCCTTGACCCGCCAGCCGAGCGGTTGCCTGCCTGGACGAAGGCTGAATAGCCTCCTAACTTATGCTTTTGTATCCGATAAACCTCAAGATACCAGCCGCCACTACATCTGCATGAGGCAGGTACGTCGAAAGTTTCCGTTACGGGATTTTCATCCTCAATCCAGCTATTATGGTGGCTGATGATGGTTTCAATAAACTCCTTACCATCGCAATTTAATACATTACGGTCTATCTGGCCATCTTTCCATTTGAAATAAGTGACATATTGATATTCACCGTTTTCTTGTTCAATGGCATATGACCACTCCTTCCTGAACATCTCCTTTTTAGCCCAAGGATAGAGTTCTTTCATCTGCTCGAATGCCTTGTCAATATAGGCATTCACATCATAGCCATATGGGAATTTCTTGTTCATAACAATTGGTTGATAGTTATAGAATAGTAATTATGTATGTGCAAAGATAATGCAAATCAACTATAAATTTCAATAAAAGAGAAGTTTTTTGAGGATGACTTCAACATCTGACAAACCTTTTTACCTAATTTGTTTTGCAGAGTCATCGATAAATGATATTTTTGCACTCAGTAAAAACAATCCAAAAACAACAACTAAATGAAACGTTTTGTAATAGCCGGAATCATGCTGGCAACTTCCTTCATCGGAGCAAAAGCCGATGTCGACCCCAATTTCCACATCTACCTCTGTTTCGGACAGTCCAACATGGAGGGAAACGCTCAGTGGGAAACCATTGACAACAAATATGTCGACCCTCGTTTCCAAATGCTGGCGACAACCAATTTCGACAGTCCCAAGCGCACGTTGGGTGAGTGGTACACCGCATTCTGTCCCATCGTGAGCCCGATGGGAAAATTGGGCATGGCTGATTACTTTGGGCGCACCATGGTGGCGGCGATGCCTGCAAATGTGAAAATCGGTGTGGTGGCAGTGGCTATGGGAGGCTCACCCATTGAGATGTTCGACAAGGACAGATACAAGAGCACCATCTCTGCCAACCAGAATGAATGGTACGTCACACTTGCCAAAAATTACTATGCAGGCAATCCCTATGGACGCCTCATCGCCATGGCGAAAAAGGCGCAGGAGGTGGGTGTCATCAAGGGTATCCTCCTGCATCAGGGAGAGTCGAACAACACACAGCAGGACTGGCCCAATAAGGTGAAGAAAATCTACAACGATATCCTTACAGACCTTGGTCTTGAGGCAGAGAACGTGCCGCTGTTCGCTGGCGAGACATTGTATGAGAACATGGGTGGGGCTTGTTACGGACACAACGCGGTCATCGCACGTCTCCCGCAGGTAATCCCTACGGCTCATGTCGTCAGCGCAAAGGATGTTCCTGGCAACGGACAAGACCCTTGGCATTTCAATGCGTCGGGTTACCGTATCATGGGTAAGCGATATGCATACGAGACACTGAAGGTGATGGGAATGGAACCGAAGGCCGACCCTGACTACAAGATGCCCGACAATCTCAAATCTTTCCTCGCTGCTTCCAAACTTAATAAGATTGCAGACGCGACAATGAAGATTGGTGAGACAAAAACCATCATAGTCAAAGCTGTTTTCGCAGATGCTCATACAGAGGAGGTCACAGCTGACGTAAAGCTCACGGTTCCTGATTTCCTGTCTGTCGACAAAAACGTCATCACTGCCATCGGGGAGGGCACGGGCTCCGTGACGGTGGAGTACACCGACTTTACAGGAAACACTCAGTCAGTAGCGTTCCAGGTGAACAGCCTCGACCCTGCCAAGAACAATGTATTGGTGGTCAGCAACAGCAGCGCTGGTAAAAACATTGGCGACAGAATGTGTAGGACAACATTGCTGGAGCCTTTGGTCAAAGGTAAGGTTTACGTTGTCAAGGCTAAAATCAAGACTGACAAATCTGGAAGTTGCGCTCCTTGGTTTGTATGGTCAGATAGTCCCAACAAAGACCAGGACGGCAACAGCACCGATGTGCAAAAGCTGTCTACCTACAGAGTGACTGATGCGTTCAAGAACTTCAAGTGGGAATTCACTGCATCTTATCCTCATGACATTCTTCAGTTTGCCATCGGACAGATTGCAGGGAATGTGTATTTCGATGAGGTGTCATGCATGGAGAAAGGTGCTGACAAAGAACTGGTATACAACGGCGATTTTGAGTCTGACGACTTGTCGAAATGGGAAATCCTCAATACAGCCGAGCAGACCTTAACCATAGATAAGGAGGTGGCATCGGGCATTATGAATGTCAGCAATGATGCCAATGATGAATCAAAGAGCATTTACGACCTTCAGGGCCGCAGCGTCTCATCTCCTATCCGTGGTATCTACATCCAAAACGGCAGAAAGATTGTGGCGAGATAAACGCATTCATATCAAAAAGAACAACGACACTCCAACGCACGATATTACTGCTCCCAAGACATTGCGTGTGGTGATGGGCTGCCCGAATAACCATCGAGAGGGCAGCAAAATAAAGATGGGGGTGAGGGCCATCAGAGTGGAGGCGATACCTGCTGCCGTGTATTGAACTGCCATCAGAGAGAAACCGACACCAATAAATGGTCCGGAGAAGACAACGAGGACAACGATGGCCAATCCACGCCAGTCATATGCGCTCGTTTTGAGTTTGGCTCCCTCACCTCGAAAGAACAACCAGAGCGTAAAGCATACAAAACCGGCCACACAACGAATCATATTGGAACCGAAAGGCAGGTAGTTTTCCACCGAAGGCAATAAACTGGCTGGCACATCGGCAAGATAATGGTCAAGGCCTATCTTGCTGAGTACCAGCCCCACACCTTGACCCATTCCGGCTCCAATCCCGTAGAGAATGCCATTGGTGGGAAGCGCCACTCCTATCTTGTGGTGTTCACCTCTGCCAAGTACGGATATGGCGATGCCGATGAGGGTGACGGCCATGGCAAGC
>Ga0247611_10011121_pt1 | contig 10430 bp, 11 predicted proteins | sample 177DNAGHGhighgp2_FD_192422 | JGI IMG/M metagenome (GOLD analysis project Ga0247611, IMG submission 192422) | Sheep rumen microbial communities from Palmerston North, Manawatu-Wanganui, New Zealand - 1770 DNA GHGhigh gp2 | ecosystem: Host-associated > Mammals > Digestive system > Stomach > Rumen... | reverse complement strand
GCCCCCATGCCCCACAATCCCAGGTCGGCCAGCCAGTGCCGGCTCTCTGTCAGTCCCACCGCCACCCGCCAGGCGGCCGTCACCTTAGTGCTGTAGTGGTCCACATAAGAGTAGTCATATAGTTGCATGTTGCCAACCTCGATAGGTTGGGCGCCGCCCAGCATATCTGCACTGCGGTTGGTAATGATGTTGAAGCCCAACCCGGCCTGTGCTGTAACATAGAAATTGTACTTCGGGTTGATGGGGGTCTCGTAGTGGAGGCCCGCCAGCACGGGGATATGTAGGAAAAGGGGCTGGGTAAGTTTCACAGTGGCAAAATTGCTGCGCAGATTGGCCAGAGTAGTGATGCGGTTGACCTTGATTTCGGAGTTCACCCCATTGATGACCAAGTCAGTGCTGAGGGCTATGCTCATCCGGCTGCTGTCGCGGGTGGGAATGTGGTAGGCCACGCCCAGGTTGCCTCCCATTCCGGCGCCGGCCAGGCTGCCGCCTGTCGTCAGTGCCCACTTGTTGCTGGCAAGGTCGGCTTTGGCATAATCGCCCAGCGGCAATGTCCATCCGGCGTAAAAGTTCCACCTGTCATGTTGCGCTGCGGATGTGAAGGCCATGGCCGCGAAAAGGATAGTTGCAATTGCTTTCTTCATAGGATGAATGCTGTTTTTATCTTTGCCGCGATAAACGCAAAAAGGGGGGGAATATTACACGGCGGTACATTTTTTTTCGGTCAAAGGCACAATAAAACTGCATGAATGAAAAAAAATATGTAAATTTGCAGTTCGAATGTAGTATCAAAAATGTAAAATAAAACTTTAATAATACTATGGGTATCAGTATCTTTGCGCTCATTATTGGAGCCATCTTCGTCAACAATGTTGTGTTGGCACAGTTCCTTGGCATCTGTCCTTTCCTTGGCGTGTCCAAAGATGTCAAAAGTTCTATCGGCATGGGTGGCGCCGTGCTCTTTGTCATGTTGCTTGCCACACTTGTCACCTACCTTATTTATTATTACGTCCTCGTTCCCCTCAACCTGGGCTACCTCCAAACCATTGCTTACATCCTTGTCATCGCTGGCTTGGTGCAGATGGTAGAGATTGTACTCAAAAAGATTGCCCCCGCCTTGTACCAGACGCTGGGTGTCTTCCTCCCCCTCATCACCACCAACTGCGCTGTGCTGGGTGTCGCCATCCTCGTAGTCCAGAAAAACATGAACCTGCTTGAGAGCATGGTTTATGCCGCCAGCATTGCCGTCGGCTTCACCCTGGCACTGGTCATCTTCGCCGGCATCCGCGAGCAGATGGAGCTCACCGGTGTGCCCAAAGGCATGAAAGGTGTCCCCGTGGCTCTGGTCACCGCCGGCATCCTTGCCATGGCCTTCATGGGCTTCAATGGCCTTGTTCCCCTGCCCTAAAACTGCTCAAAATGCCCTTCATTTTCTGTTTTTCGGCTTTAAAAAAGTCTGAATTTCAAGAAAAAAGCGTTCAAAACACCGCCAAAATCCGAATTTTAACATTTTGAATTTTAACATTTTGGGCGAGAGTTAAGATTTTTTGACATTTTTTTTCTTTCTACTCTTGGAAAATGTAGTACTTTTGCATCCGATTTGAGACACGAAATATTGCTCTCAATCAAACGCAAAGAAAACAATTTTAAACACAATAGTAAAGATAACTTTAAAAAATTCAAAGAGATGAAAAAAGTAATGTTCCTTATGGCTGTCGCCGGCATGTTTGCCTTTGCAGCTTGCAACAACACCCCCGCTGAGTCCGAAACTATCGACACCGCTGCTGTTGTTGAAGAAATGGTTGAAGAGCCCATCGTTGACAGCGCCGTCGAGACCATGGCTGAAGAGGCTGTTGCCGAGGCTGCTACCGAGGTTGCCGAATAATCATTCGACATTACCAAAGAATGTGGGAGACCACCTGCAAAGGCGGTCTCCTTTCTTTTTGCCCCGCACTCTCCGCCGGTGGCTCTTTTTTTTGTTGTCATTCCGGCTTTTTTTCGTATCTTTGCATTTTGTGGACGATGTCCACGCAGTTTTTTTTAATACATCATCTATTACCATAAATATATGACTGAGAACAACAAGCGCGATATCGTGTGCAGCGGCATCCGCCCAACGGGCAACCTCCATCTGGGCAATTATTTCGGTGCACTGCGCAATTTCGTCAAGCTCCAAGAGCAATACGACTGCTACTTTTTCGTGGCCGACTATCACTCCCTCACCACCCATCCCACCCCCGACAACCTCTATCTCAATGCCCGCCAAATCCTCATCCAGTACCTCGCCGCCGGGCTCGACCCCGAACGCTCCACCATCTATTTCCAGAGCGACATCCCCCAGACCGCCGAACTCTATCTCTTCTTCAACATGAACGCCTACCTCGGCGAGCTCGAGCGCGTCACCTCTTTCAAAGACAAGGTGCGTCAGAACCCCAACAACGTCAATGCCGGCCTGCTCACCTATCCCACCCTCATGGCTGCTGACATCCTCATCCACAAAGCCACGCGTGTCCCTGTGGGCAAGGACCAGGAGCAGCATCTGGAAATGACCCGCACCTATGCCCAGCGTTTCAACAGCATGTATGGCTGCGAGGTCTTCCCCCTGCCCCAGGCCGTAGGCTCCGAGGGCGGCCTGGTCAAAATCCCTGCCCTCAACGGCAGCGGCAAGATGGGCAAGAGCGAAGGCGAAGCCAGCACTATATTCCTCACCGACGAACCTTCCGTCATCCGCAAGAAGATTATGAAAGCCAAGAGCGACAGCGGCCCCACCGAGATGAACCAGCGCAAACCCGTGGAGATTGAGAACCTCTTCAGCCTTCTCCGCGCCGTCTCCAAGCCGGAGACCGTTGAATATTTCGACGACCTCTACAACCGCTGTCAAATCCGCTACGGCGACCTCAAAAAGCAGCTGGCCGAAGACATGGTGGCCTTTGTCGAACCCCTCCGCCAGCGCATTCTCGAAGTGGGCGCCGACGAGCAGGGCCTCCGCCGCATCATCGACCGTGGCAAGGAAAAAGCCCGCGCCAGTGCCGACCGCACCCTCCACGAGGTTCGCCACGTCATCGGCTATCGCGACTAACCCCTATCAATCTATTTTGTCTATCACCTCTAAAACCAACAACCCATGAGCAATCGCTACTGCATCATCATGGCCGGCGGCATAGGCAGCCGCTTCTGGCCCCTCAGCAAGAACAATTATCCCAAACAGTTCCTCGACATCCTGGGAACTGGCAAAAGCTTCATCCGCAGCACCTTCGAGCGTTTCCTCCCTGTCGTGCCTGCCGAGAACTTCCTCGTGGTAACCAACGCCGCCTACAAAGAGCTGGTGCTCCAGCACCTCCCCGAGCTCAGCCCCGACCAAGTGCTCTGCGAGCCCATGCGCCGCAACACCGCTCCCTGCATCGCCTACGCCAACTACCGCATCCTCTCCCGCTGCCCCGAAGCCAGCATCGTCGTCACCCCTGCCGACCACCTCGTCACCAACGAGGTCGAATTCCAGCGCGTCATCCGTCTGGGCATGGACTTTGTCGAAAACCCCGCCCACACCGACGCCCTCCTCACCATCGGCATCAAGCCCTCGCGTCCCGAAACCGGCTACGGCTACATCGAGTGGAACCCCGACCACGCGGCCGACTCCGCACAGGAGGTGAAACCCGTGGTCAACTTCAAAGAGAAACCCAATCTGGCCACCGCCCAGCAATACCTCGCCTCGGGCCGCTATCTCTGGAACGCCGGCATCTTCGTCTGGTCGCTGCAAGGAATCCGTCGTGCCTACCACGACTACCTCCCCGCCATGGAGCAGCTTTTCGACCAGGGCCGCGCCCTCTTCGGCACCCCGCAGGAGCAAGCTTTCATCGACGGCATGTTTGCCCAGTGCGAAAACATCAGCATCGACTATGGTGTCATGGAGCGCTCTCCCAACCGCTACACCATCCCCGCCGACTTTGGCTGGAGCGACATTGGCACTTGGGGCTCCCTCTACGAACACGCCGCCCACGACTCCGCCCAAAACGCCGTCAGCGGCCATGCCGTCGTGGAGCAGACCACCCGCAGCGTCGTCAACATCGAACCCGGCTACGAAGCCATCGTCCAAGGAATGGACCACTGCCTTGTGGCTCTGCGCGACCACAGCCTCCTTGTCTGCCGTCTCGACGACGAGCAGGACATCAAGCACTGGGTAGAACGCCTGTAGGTGCCGCCGCCGCGCCTTCGACCCCTCAAAGCAGATTTTTTTCCACCCCGGTGTAAGAAAATCTGCTTTTCTGCGTCTATATAAGCAATCAAACACTCAACACCATGAATGCAAAACCCCTCATCCCCCTCGTCGCAGTGTTGCTGCTTGCGGCCTGCGACCCCGGCTACAGCGTTGAATTTGCCATCGACAACCGCACCGACCACGCCGTCACCATCCAATCGCTCCAGCCCTACGACACCATCCAGCACCATTATGCTGCCATCCATCCCCTCACCGCCGCGGCGCACACCGACTCCGTGGTGTGGGTATCGGGGGGCCTTGGTAGTGCCTCGCTCGACGGCCTCGCCTACCAGCTGCGTGGTAGATCCTATGGCGACAGCGTGCAGCTCCGCTTCGACGACGGCCGCACCCTCAACTTCTACCCCGACAGTACAGACCACGACGCCCTCTACCGCTTCGACAGTGCCAACACCCCCACCTCCCTCTACCGCTATGAAGAACGGGCAAATACCGAGCCGCCCTTCAAAGGCAACATTGAGTATGGCAAGCTCACCATCATCGTCACCGACAGTCTCTACCGCCTGAGCCGCTGACCTCATGACCGACGACCAGTTCATCGCCCACCTTGAGCAATACCAACGTCTGCTCCACAGCATCAGCGTCACCTTTGCCCGTGGCGACGCCGACACCGAGCAGGACATCTACCAAGAAATCCTCTTCAACCTCTGGCGCTATCGACACCGCTACAACGGCGACTGCTCCGTCAAGAACTGGTTCTATCGCGTCGGCCTCAACACCGCCATCTCCCTTTGGCGCAAAGAAAAAAAACGTCCCCCCACCACCCCCATCACCTCCGCCCTCGCCGACCTCACCCCCGACATCCCCGCCGACCCCCTGCGCCAAGAGCTCTACCGCCTCATCGACCTCCTACCCAAAGACGACCAAGCCGTCATCTACCTCTATATCGACGGAGCCTCCGAAGCCGAGATGGCCTCCGTCCTCGGCATCTCCACCTCCAACGTAGGGGTGCGCATCCACCGCATCAAACAAAAACTCAAACAGCTAAAAAACTAAAGCAATATGGAAGACCTTTTAGACCAACTCCGCGCCGACAATATTGCCCGCCAGTCCCAGCCGCCCAGCACCGGGGGCCACCATCCCTTCACCGCCCCAGCCAAGTCCCAGTCAGCCTATGCCCATCTCCGTTGGCGACTCAACTGGGGGCTGCCCGGCAGCATTGCCATCCTGCTCGTCGTGGTGGCCCTGGCCCCCCTCTACGTCGACCGGCCACCCTACCTTGTCTCCTATGTCGTAGTCCTGGTCATAGCCCTGATGCGGGTGATGATAGCCGTGCAGATGTACATCGCCTTCCGCCACCTCGACCCCACGCGCCCCGTGGCCGAAGTCAACGCCTATGCCGACCGCATGACCCTCCTGCAACGTTTCAATCACCACTATACCCTCTACATCAAGCTGCCCCTCACCGTCTGTCTCGGTCCCCTCTTCGGTCCCCCGATGGGCTTTGACTTCTTCAGCTACAAGTGGGTCCTCTACCTGTGGATTGTACTCTGCGTCGTGCTGCTCTCGCTCAATGCCTGGGGCATTGTCCGCTCCTTCCGTAAATTAGATGCTGCCATCGAAAACATCAAAAACAACAACTAAAAACATGCAGATATGAAAACGACTAGGTTATTCATCCTTTGTGCAGCCGTTGCAACCTTGATGACAGGTTGTGGTGTATACAACCCAATGACGGTACACATACCCCTCATCCACGAGCGTGGCGAGGTGCAGGTAGAGGGTGCCTTACTGCCAACGACCAGATGGCCTGTCCCCCTCGACATGCGTGCCTCGGTGGCGTGGGGCATCACAAACGATCTGGCTGTGCAGGCCGCTATCGATCCCTTCCGCTCTTATTCGCAGGCCATGGCCGGTTTATACTTCCCGCAGGAGAACAACTTTGTGTGGGAAATCTATGTCGGCGTGGGCACGGGCAAGGGCCGTCAGTCTAATATTGGGGGCAGGGAGCCTTTGACAATCCCCAGCGGAACGTTCCGGTCGGTCTTTGTGCAAGGCGATGCCGGGTGGCTCGAAATGACCCGCAAGGGCCATCTCGACCTCGCTTTCAGCCTCAAGACGGGAGTACTGAAGGGCGAGATAAAGGTGGGCAAGGGTGTTCCTTATGAAGTGAACGGTGAATGGATAACAGATTATGCCACTACACTTGCCGACAACATTCTACTGGAACCCACAGTTGAGCTGCGCTTCGGCTGGGAACGCTTCAAGTTCAACGTCAAGGCGGGACTCTGTTATCTGGTGCCGTGGCGGCCCGAAGGCTATCATATCAGTCAGGGACTCCTCAGTCTTGGCGCTGGCATGAGCTACCGCTTCTGATTCCCTGCACCCGTTTTTTTTCACGGCTTTGTAATACTTGTTTCCCACTTGTTTTACACTTTTAAAATGTAAAACAAGTGGGAAACAAGAGGCGAAAGGGTTGGCAGTTATTTCACCTGCAGCACTTCGCCGTGGTCGTTGACTATGGCGCGGTAGAACCAATCGGGGTAGGGGGGCTGCTGCGGGAAACGCACCACGCCCGTGGGAGAGGTTTCTATCCGGCCGTCCTTTACGTGCTTGATGTTGCCGTCGATATAGCGCATAAGGAGCAGATGGTCCAGTTCGGTCCAAGCGTGCATCATGATGCCGGCCAGCTGGTGGCTGAGGACGGTGAGCTGCTGGGGAGTGGCGGTGGAGTCGAGACGGGAGACGCGGTCGGCAAACATCTTTTCAAGGTTGTTCTGGCAGGTGCGCACGTCCACTATCATGGAGTCGTAGCGGAGGTAGCAGAAGTTGCTTACGCGGTTGAAGAGCCAGAAGGCGGCCGTGGGCGAGTACTGGCTCATGGAGCCGTTGCCCTCGCGGAAGCAGAGGGGGATGCTGTCGATGCAACAGAACATAGGGCAGTAGCAGGTGCTGTAGGTGTCGTCGACACCGAACCAGAGGATGCCGCCCACGGGGTTGGGCAGCCAGTTGCGACATTGTGCCACGAAGCTGAAGCCGGTCTGCTGGGTGCTGATGGCGCGCTCGTGGATGTAGCGCTTGCCGTCCACCTCAAACTCCATGGGGCGCCAGCGGTAGGGGCAGTGGAAGGGGCCTGCGCCCACGTCTTGGGTCATGTCCATGGGTGTGCCTTCGAAGTGGTCGCGCATCAGCTCCATCACATCGTGGGTGGAGAGGGTGGTGTTCGGTTTCACCCACAGGGGGAGGCGTTCGGCGCGGGGGTTGCCCATGGCGTAGGCTTCGTAGCGCTGCATGCCGAGGGCGATGCGGTTGAAGATGGCGTAGACCCTTGCTTCGCAGGCGCGGAGGCCGGAGAAGGTGAGGGGGTTGTAGGTGTCGGCGAAGGAGAATTGGGCGTCGGTGTGTTTGGGTTGGCCAGTGTAGACGGCATAGCCGTTTTTCTGGGCGAAGGAGATGATGTCGTGGCTGTAGACGCATTCCACTTCGGGCTGGTTGATGTATTCCATGTGTTTGCTGCTGATGGCGGGGTGTGGGCCGCGTTTGCGGAAGCGCGACGGTTCCTGGGGGAAGGTGGTGATGCGGGCTTGGTTAGCATGGGCGCTGACGTAGCCTTCGGGCACGCGGCGTGCCACCCACACGGCGCCTTTTTCAGTGCCTTTGCTGGTGATTTCGAAGAGCCAGACCTCGTTAGGGTCGCAGAGCGAGAAGGTTTCGCCCCCGTCGGCATAGCCGTAGGTTTCGACGAGGTCGGCCATGACGCGGATGGCTTCGCGGCAGTTGCGGGCGCGCTGGAGGGCGAGGTAGATGAGGTTGCCGTAGTCGATGCCTTGGGGGTTGCCTTTGCTGAGGGGTTCGATGCCGCCCCAGGTGGTTTCGCCCATGGCAAACTGGTGTTCGTTGATGAAGCCCACGACGCGGTAGGTGAGGGGGGCTTGGGGAATGTCAATCTGGTGGCGGAGGGAGCCGTAGTTGTAGAGGCTGAGCATCTGACCGGCGGGATGGGTGCCGCCGGGGTGGAAACGCAGCTGGCCGTAGCGGGTGTGGGAGTCGGCGGCGTAGGTAATCATGGTGCTGCCGTCGGCTGTGCAGCCGCGGGTGACGAGGATATTGGTGCAGGCATGGCCTTGCCATGTGGCGAGGGCCAGCAGCAGCAGGACGAGGAGAGTTTGTTTTGTGTGCATGGTGTCAAAAGATTAATAAACAATGTGTTTGATGGCACGCGGGGTGGTGTGCCATGGTGCAAAGATACATTTTTTTTCCGAAAAATGAGGGCCGGGGAGGTGCCATGTCGCAAAAAAGTTGTATTTTTGCATCCCGAAAAAAATTGAGATTGATGGAATTGAAAGAATCATTGAAGCAATTGGTCTTCGACAAGACCTCGCTCAAGCAGCAGGTGTTCAAGACCACGAAGGAGGCTTTCGAGCTTTTCCGCCACACGGCGGCGGAGCTGATAGGCCTTTTCCAGCAGCAGGCCCGCAGCGAAGGAAAGGATATTTTCTTTGAGTTTAAGGACCACGGCGATTTTGAGTTTGAGGTGAGGTTCGGAGGCGATGTGCTGGTGTTTTATATGCATAGCAATGTGTTTGAGTTTTCGCGTGACCACCAGGTGATGAAGTCGCCCTATATCCACGAGGATCCTCACCGCTCGTATTGCGGGGTGATAAGGATATACAACTTCCTTGCCGACTCCTTTGTATATCAGCGCGACCAAGACTTGGGGTATATGATTGGGCGTGTGTTCGTTAACCGTGAGAACCACTACTTTATTGAGGGCAAGCGCGAATTGGGCATGTTGTATAATAATTTCAATACTTCGTTGATTTCCAGCGAGTCTGTGCAAAGTATCGTTGAGTCGGCCATCGAGTATACTACAAATTTTGATTTATTAACACCTCCATACGACGAAGTAAAGATGGTCTCGGTGGGTGAAATGCGGAACGATATAGATAAAAAATCGATGGCTACAGGCAAGCGTTTAGGCTTTAGGTTTCAAGCAGATACAGATTAAATTGAGTGGTTGTCCACAAAATAGAGTGAAAAAATATTTTGCCAATCCAAAAAAAGTTAGTATTTTTGCACCCGCTTTTAGACAGCAAAGTGGTCCGTTCGTCTAGTTGGCCTAGGACGTAAGATTTTCATTCTTAAAATCGCGGGTTCGAATCCCGCACGGACTACAAAATAAAAATAGTATAAACAACAATTATGGCACATCACAACTCTGCAAAAAAAAGAATCCGTTCCAACGAAAAAAGAAGAGTCGAGAATCGTTATTACGCCAAGACTATGCGCAACGCCCTGCGTGACTTCCGCGCCCTTGAGGACAAACAGGTAGCCACTGAGAGATTGCCTAAGATGGTCTCCATCATTGATAAGCTGGCCAAGCGTTCGGTTATCCACAAGAACAAGGCTGCTAACCTGAAGTCCAAGCTCCAGAAGAAGGTCAACGCTATGTAATAACTGATCCCCAAAGATACAAAGCCGATGCAGTAAGCGTCGGCTTTTTTGTTGTGGCCCCAGCTGGGCGCAGGAGGGGAGGAGAAGGAGCTACGGCCCGTGAGGGGAGAGGGGATGAGGAAACGGTGAGGTAACCCTGGCCTGTGAGGGGAGAGGGGATGAAGAAACGATGAGGAGACTCCAGCCCATGAGGAAAGAGGAAAGGAAGGCGCAGAGAGGGAGGTGCCGTGCATCTTCTTGGAGCAAATGGCGATAGCTTTGGGAGAGACACAACGGTAGTCGACAGAACCCCGAAATTTGAAAAAAACTGTCTCTTTTTGGTCGTTTTTGCGGTCGGTTATCGGGTTGGAATGAAAAAAATCTTTCATTGTAATTATTTATATAATAGTGTGTTGTAAATTATTTTGAGAAAAAATGCATTTTTTTCTTTGCTGAATGGGAAAAAAGTCGTACTTTTGCACCCGCAATTGAGAAAAAGAGAGGTCTTTAAATCATGGTGTAAACGGTCCGGTAGTTCAGTTTGGTTAGAATACATGCCTGTCACGCATGGGGTCGCGAGTTCGAGTCTCGTCCGGACCGCCAAACGGAAAAGAAGTCCTCAGGAATGGGGACTTCTTTTTTTGCAACATAACCCCAAGGGGCTGACCGGTTTTGACAGCAAGGAGGGGGATTTGTAAGCATGCAGGCTCACGCATCAGCAGCCTTGAAAACCGATGCAGAAAGATAATTGGCGAAAATAACTACGCTCTTGCTGCCTAACCGA
>Ga0247611_10011120_pt1 | contig 10432 bp, 7 predicted proteins | sample 177DNAGHGhighgp2_FD_192422 | JGI IMG/M metagenome (GOLD analysis project Ga0247611, IMG submission 192422) | Sheep rumen microbial communities from Palmerston North, Manawatu-Wanganui, New Zealand - 1770 DNA GHGhigh gp2 | ecosystem: Host-associated > Mammals > Digestive system > Stomach > Rumen ... | reverse complement strand
CGCCGGATATATCTTGAACGCGGTCGCGAGGGCAAGCGCCACGATCGCGAGCTCACGCTGCCACCGCTTTTCGGAGTCCTTGTTGGCGATAAAGAACAGAAGGAGCGCCAGCGGGATGATCAGGTTGTTCGCGCGCTCGTACATGAAGAGCATCGGCGCGGAAAGCATCGTCAGGAAAATGAACGCGGAAACCTCTCCGACAGAGCCTTTTTTCGCGGATTTGATCGCGAAGAAGAGCATTGTGAGCGAGAGCAGCGCGTAGATTATGAACGGAAAATAGAGCTGCTGGTAGAGCTTCACGTCCGTGCTGAACGCTGTCGACGACTCGCTTGTCACGACCTTGTCGAGCGTTGCCTGCGGAACGAGCATCAGAAGCAGCTTGTAGAACATCATCGCGAACGGCGGGTAGAACGAGTAGTGCTCGTACGGGTTGCCGATTGTCGAGAGCATGCTGTTGAAGAAGTCCATGAACGTCTGGTCGCGCTGCGCGTACAGAAGACCGCGCATGGAGTAGCCGTTCGTGAGGAGAAGGAGAGTGAAGAACGCGACGGAAAAAACGCCGGTTATGAAATAGAAAATGAACTTGTAGTAAAGCTTTTTTCCTGTGTCTTTCTCAAGCATCGTTTTCCGCCTCCTCTCCGCGTGGTTGTTCGCCCGCTGAAACGGGGGCGGCGTTTTCGGGTGAGTTTTCCGCGGGCGCGGGATCTGCTTCGAGGGTTTCCGCGGTTTCAGACGTTGCTTCCTGCGTTAATTCCGGCGGCGTTACCGTTTCTGTTTCCGGTTGATTTTCCGGCTCAGTTTCAGGCTGTGTTTCCGGCGCGGTTTTTACATCCTCGACGCCGTCATGCTCTTTTTTCCGGAAAATACTCTTAAGCGAGAACTTCTTTGCCGGGGCGCTGTCGAAAAGCGTCGGCTGCTCTTCCTTTTTGTCGAGGTAGAGCATGTATTTCAGGTAGTCACGGACGGTAGCGAACGCGGTCGCAAAGAACCGTTTTTTGTCGCGTCTGCGCGCCTCGTTCCACGCCGCGAAGGCGAAAATCATCTCGAGGAACGCGATGAAAACCATTCCCGCCACGGCGAGACTCGCGATTTTCGACGGCCAGTAGCGGTCGTATTCGCTGCCGTGCTTGATGATCATCGGAACGATCGTCAGCGCGAGACAGAAAAGGTACGCGTAATTCCGGACGTTTTGTTCCTTTTCGTCGTCGAGGAACATCGCGAGCGGGATGATCATAAACAGAAGAATGTACGTCGACGCCGACCCCGGGAACCCGTACAGAACGGCTGACAGCAGAGCGACACGCTTCCACTGCCTTTTCGCGAAGAGGCCGCAGAGACCGCAGATGAACGACAGCCCGTAGCGGAAGAGCGTCGCGTAGAGCTCGCGCCTCGACTCGGTGATGGTGATGCCGGTGTAGCGCCTGAGACCGCCGTAGAGGAAGAAGAAAATGCGCTTGAAATCGAGGTTGCCCGCGATGTTGTCCTCGGTGGTGCGCTTTTCGTCAAAGCCGCGCAGGTTGCGGAGCATCAGCCTGATGCTGTCGAGCCCGTTGTAGAAAATGAAGAACGGCAGAATCAGGAAGACGAAAATGTAAATGCACTCGCGGAAGAATTCCTTGTATTTCCGGTCGGCGATGAGCAGAACGAGGAATACGACCGGGTAGATTTTGAGCGCTATGGCGACCGCGAGGGAAATCAGAGCGAACTCGCGGAGAATTTTACTGTCGTGCTTGTAGAAAACGAGGAAAAAGATCGTAAACGCGACCGGCAGAAGCACGTTGTTACCGCGGTCCGCCATATAAATAAAAGGCGCCGACAGGATCGCGACCGTCGCGAAGAGCAGTTTTTCGGCAGTGCCGCCTTTTTTGAGGAACGCGAGCGCGGCCAGGAAAATGAGCAGCGCGATGACCGCGTAGAGGATGAACTGGAACGTGAACGACTGACCGACGCGGATGAAACGCTCCTGGGCCAGTTCGGCGGGGTCGGTGACAACGGTGACGTAGTCGTCTGCCGGAATTATCATGTTGCACAGCTTATAAAGAAGCGACGCGAGGGGCGGGTAGACCACGAGAATCTCGTACGGGTCGTCGACCTGGTTGTAAACGACGCTGTTGTAGTGGTCCATGAACGTGTCGGACGAGTCGGAAAAAAGTGCCCCTTTGAGGCTCGCTCCGTGCGTAGAATAGATTGAAACGAGAAATAACGCGAGAAAGACCGCAAAAACAACATAGAAAAAGACCTTGAAATGGGGCTTTTTCTCTCCTGCGCCTGCGATTGCCGCGGGCGTGTTGATTGCAGCGGACTTATGCGTTTTCCCGTCGTGTTTTTTCTTCAAAACAAATACTCCGTTTCTCTTTGGCCGCCCGCAGGTTTCAGGGCGGCGCAACGGTTAAATTTCGTTGTTGTCCGCGTCGCAGACGATCAGGTTGCCGTCAAGGTCGTAAACCGTCACTTCGGGCAGTTCGTCGGCGTGGGTCGGCCGCCTCAGTTCCTCGGGCGGCAGCTTCATAAAATCGTGGTACACAAAATTAAGGTACGCGTCCGCGTCGTGGATCGACGTGAATTTGTGACCGCGGATCGTGTACTCGGCCGTCTTGTCGAACCATTCCGCCTTGAAGCGCGGGTAGACGAAGAAAATCCTCTCGTTGAAAACGTTCAGATGCTCCGTGTCACGGTTCTTTTTCGAGACGGAAGCGGCTTTCTGCCCCTTCATTATATCTTCCATCGTCTTGCGGCGGCCAATCGAAGAAAGCAGCTTTATGAACGGGACCTGCAGAACCGGGTACTTGGAGTAGTCGAGTTTTCTGCGGTGGCCCATTGCGTAGCCGTACCATTTTTTGAGGTTCAGAAGCTGGAATTTAAACGCGAGACCCTTTTTGGGGTTGTCGAGACAGAAGACGTCGAGAGAGACCTTGTTGTGCTTTTCAAAATAAAAGCCCTCCTCGATGTCCTCCTTGTGCAGGCGGCTGGCGTCGTAGTTGATTTTCGGGATCATGTCGAAAAACCTGCCTTCCTCGCCGGGGCGGACAAGCGTGAACCCTTCGCGAAGCTCGCCGTCCGCGATCTTGAGAAAACGCTCGAAATCCTCGCGCTTCATCGCGATATCGACGTCGTCGTCCCACGGAATAAAATCGCTGTGCCGCACTGCGCCGAGAAGCGTTCCCGCCCAGAGAAAATACGTGATATTGTTTTTCCGGCAGACACGGTCGACTTCGATCAGGAGCTGTTCCTGCGCGTAGTGAATGCCCTTGAGGAGCCCGAGGTTCTTCGTGTCGATGTTTCTTGTCTCAGTGAGAGACGCGTCCGAGAAAGCGTGTTCCATAGCTGAATTTAACCTATCTTTAGTAAAAGTTTAATAATATGACCTCGCGGCGGGCAATCACGGTTCGCATCTCTGCCTTCCGTAAAAACCGCCGCGGGATGATTCGAAAATGTTACGATACGCAGCTTCCGGCGGGAATGTCGCCGTCGACCGTGAGAAGCTTGAGAGACGACCCGTCAGCGGAGGTTGATGCGAGCAGCATGCCTTCGGAAACGATGCCCTTGAGCTTGGCGGGCTTCAGGTTGTCCACGAGAATGACCTTTTTGCCCGGAAGGTCCTCTGGCGCGTAATACTTCGCGATGCCGGAGACGATCTGCTTCTCCTTTTCTCCGTTCGTGACGGTGAGGCGGAGGAGTTTGTCGGACCCTTCCACGCGCTCGCACGTGAGAACCTCCGCGACCTTCAGACTGACCTTCGCGAAGTCGTCGATCGTGATGATGCCCTCGGGAAGCTCTTCTTTTTTGGACTCTTTCTTCGCGTCTTTGTTGGCGCCGTTTTCCGCGGGCGTGCCCTTGTTTTCGGGTTCTGCGGGTTTCTGCGCGCCGGCGTTTTTGATCGCCTCAAGAGCCTCGAGCTCCTTTTCTACGTCGAGCCTCGGGAACAGCGCCTCGCCCTTCACGCACACCGCCGTAGACGGGTAGAGCCCCCATGTTTCAGCCGACTGCCACGAGGTGATCGCGTCGTCGCCGGCGATTCCGAGCTGAGCGAAAATCCTGCCGGGAGTGTTGGGCATAAACGGTTCAAGAAGAATGCCGATAATGCGGATTCCCTCCGCCAGAACGTAGAGCACCTGCGCGAGCCGCGGAATTCCGTCTTCGGTCTTCGCGAGAGCCCACGGAGCGGTCTCGTCGATATATTTGTTGAGGCGAGACACGCACTTCCAGATCTCTGCAAGCGCGAGCGGGAACTGAAGCTGGTCAAACTGCTCCTCGACACGTGCCTTGAGGCCTTTAAACATATCGATGATTTCGTCGTCGATAGGGGCGGCGAGCCTGTCTTTGGCTTCGGGAAGCGAGCCGCCGAAATACTTCAGTTGCATTGAAACCGTCCGCGAGACAAGGTTGCCGAGGTCGTTGGCGAGGTCGGAGTTGATTCTGTTGAGAAGCGATTCGGGAGTGAAGCTGCCGTCGGATCCGAACGGGACCTCGCGGAGCAGGAAGTACCTGATCGCGTCTGAGGAATATCTGTTAACAAGAACAACGGGATCCACAACGTTTCCCTTCGACTTGGACATTTTGTCGCCGTTAAGGAGCAGCCAGCCGTGGCCGTAGACCCTTTTCGGAAGCGGCAGACCGAGCGCCATCAGCATCGCGGGCCAGATTATCGTGTGGAAACGCACGATTTCCTTGCCGACGAGATGCAGGTCGCAGGGCCAGAACTTGTCGTAGAGAGACGTGTCGTCGCTGCCGTAACCGAGCGCGGTGATGTAGTTGGAGAGCGCGTCGACCCACACGTAAACAACGTGCTTTTTGTCGAACGTGACCGGAACGCCCCACGTGAACGTAGAACGCGACACGCAAAGGTCGTCGAGCCCCTTTTCGAGGAAGTTCACGATCATCTCGTTTTTACGGGCAGGCGGGTTGATAAATTCGGGGTGCTCGTTGTAGTAGTCGATCAGGCGCTGGCTGTATTTGGAAAGCCTGAAAAAGTAGCACTCTTCCTTCGCAAGCTGCGTCTCGCCGCCGCAATCCGGGCACCTTCCGCCCTCTTTTAACTGCGTTTTCGTCCAGAACGATTCGCACGGCGTACAGTAGTAGCCCTCGTACGCGCCTTTGTAGATCTCGCCCTTGTCGTAAAGCGTTTTGAAGATCTTCTGAACTGCGCGAACGTGGTAGTCGTCGGTCGTCCTGATGAATTTGTCGTAAGAAATATCCATAATCGACCAGAGATCCTTGATCCCTGCCACGATCTCGTCGACGTACTGCTGCGGAGTGACGCCTTTCGCCGCCGCGCGCTTTTCGATTTTAAGGCCGTGCTCGTCCGTTCCGGTCAGGAACATCACGTCGTATCCGCTCAGCCTCTTGTACCGCGCCATGCAGTCCGCGGCGACGGTCGTGTATGAATGGCCGATGTGGAGCTTGTCGCTAGGGTAGTAGATCGGCGTGCTTATGTAGTATGTTTTTTTCGTTTCTTTTGTCTCAGACATTTTGCCTCCGTTGCAAGCCGCGAAAAAACCGGCTTCTCAAAAGGATTTTGTGTTGCGTTTGTACGCGGAAAAACGCGAAAATGCGGTCCCGGAGCATGCGCAAGAGGCCGCCCGATTGCAAACGCTCTTTATATATTACTACACACGCGCGCATTAGTCAAGAGCGAGCGCGTCCGCGTTCCGGTCGGATGGCCGGATGGCCCTTTTTACGTGTCCTTTTTACGCAAAAACCTGCCGCGGCGTTTGTTTCGCCGGGCAGGCCTTTTAAAGGGTTCAAACAGAACCGGTGCTTATTTTTTGCTGTTCTTCTTTTTGCCGAAAATCAGTCTCCAGAGGAAGATGATCAGGCACGAGCCTGCGATCGCCAGAATGACGCTCATCACCCAGCCGCCTCCGATTCCGATAAGACCTCCGAGCCAACCGCCGAGAGCGCCGCCGACAATACCGAGGATAATATTGCGAAGAAGGCTTCCGTCACTCTTCATGATTTTGCTTGCGAGCCAGCCGGCGAGGCGCCGAGAACGATCGCAACAAGAATTTTCCACAACATAATGATTGCTCCTTTCGCCCCTCTTGACCGCTACCGCGAGCGGCAGGGAACTTTTGCTGAATGTATTTTACCCCAAAAGCTGCCGCGTGTCAAAGAAAACCGTCTTGCCGCATGTGGATCATCCTTGACAAAACACTCCCGGAATTGTATGATTTCCGTAGGAAACCCGGGAGATCCGGAACTTGAAACAAAAATGTCAGAAATTGCCGCAAAAAGGGCAAATTCCATTCTTTAACGGAGAATTAAAATGAACAACGTAACGAAACTCACAATTCTTCATTCCAACGATATGCACGGCGATTTTCTGCCCACCGTCAAGGACGGCGTCGAAACGGGCGGTCTCGTCAGGCTTTCCGGCTACATCAACAAGATCCGCGAGGAGCGCAAAAACGTTCTCTACCTGATTGCGGGCGATATGTTCCGCGGCTCGGTAATCGACTCCGAGTACCAGGGCCTGTCCACCATCGACCTCGTCAACAACCTCAGGCCGAACGCCGCTACCATCGGCAACCACGAAGTTGACTACGGAATTGCACACCTTCTTTTCCTCGAAAAATGCGCCCGCTTCCCGATCGTCAACGCGAACCTTTTCGTCACGATGAACAACGCCCGCCTCTTTACGCCTTACATCAACCTCGAGATCGACGGCCTCAGAATCCTGGTCATCGGAATCCTGACCGACGAAGTGCTCGCATCCACGAAAGGCGAAAAAATCATCGGCAGTTTTATCGACCTGAAGGCTGCCGCGAAGGAAGTCGGCATCATTTGCGACAACTACCGCACCGTCAACACCGACATGACCGTTCTGCTCACGCACATCGGCTACGAAAAAGACATTGAACTCGCGCAGCACCTCGATCCGGAGTGGGGCGTCAACATGATAATCGGCGGCCACTCGCACACGTTTTTGGAAGAGGCTACGTACGTGAACGGTGTTCCGATCGTGCAGGCGGGAACGGGCACCGGAATCATCGGAAAAATCGATCTCCAGTACGACCGCGACAGACGCGAAATCGTCGATTTCAAGTGGAAATGCGAGCCGGTCAACGAAAAAACCGCGCCGAAGGACCCGCTTATGGAGGACCTTCTCGAAGGCTATAGAACGGTTACCGACGGCAAGTACAAGCGCGTCGTTACGCGTTGGGCCAGAAAACTCACGCACCCGAGCCGCGAGCAGGAGACAGAAATGGGCAACCTTTACGCCGACGCGATGCAGTTCGAGAGCAGCTTCGACATCATGCTGATGGGTTCGGGCAGCATCCGCAAAAAGGAACTCGGCCCGATCATCGAGTACCAGGACATGATTGAGAACACTCCATTCGACGACTGCGTCTGGATGCTGAAGGTGACCGGAGCGCAGTGGCGCCGCATTGTCAAACACATTCTCCGCGACGACGCCTGGAAGGGTGAGACCGAGTTTTACCAGTTCTCGACCGGCGTCCGCATAAAATACAACAAAACCACGAGAGTTATCGAGGAGCTCAAGTTCAACGGCGAGGACGTCACGGACGACATGGAGCTCAAGATCGCGGTCCAGAACTACCACTACAGGAATTTCGATGAGTTCCTGGGCGTGCCGCTTGAGGAGGTAAAAAAGAACATGCGCCCGCGCGTCGTCGCGACATCTTTGAACAACATTGTTGAGGAGTTTTTTATGACTCATGACGGACTCGACGCGCACGTTGAGGGGCGACTCGAAGTAGTGGAATGAGACCCCGCGGAGGCAATTTGCGTAATGCTTCGTTCCTGCCGGAAACCCCGCATAAATGTTCCACGTGGAACAATTGAGTTTTTGGCTATTTATAGGCGAAAATCAAAGTTCATGCCCTGAAATCGCCCGCGGCGTAAATCGGGAGTTTTTCGAAGCCCTGAAAAGGTGGTTTGCGATTGAATTCACAACCGCCTGCTGATATAATACAGTCAGGATTATAAACCCGCAGAAGGAGGTTTACTTTTATGAAAAAAGTTTTTGCAATTATGATTTCGCTGTGCCTTGTCATAGCTCTTTTCGCGGCGTGCGCGAAAAAACCGGACGCGCCCGTGCCGACAGAGGTCCCGCAACAGGCTACCGAGGCGCCGGTGGAACAACCCACCGATGCTCCGACAGAAGCTCCCACCGAGGCCCCTACGCCTGAGCCGACGCCCGAACCTTTTGTCGACCCGTATAAGGTTGAAATTGGTGACTGGGACGACGCCGAGGTAAGGGCTATGTCGTTCGATACCATTTTCTTCGACAAAAAGACGATCACCGACGGCAAAGTGGACGCGTGGAAGAGCGACCACGATGAGACAATCGACGGTACAAACGGTAAGATCAAAGTCGTCGGCATGAGAGGGTGGGCCGGCTTCCTGGAGGAAGATATGGTCGCAATGGGCTACCGGATCGACAACAGAGAGCCTGTTTTCGTCGAAAATCCGTTCGAGGCCACTCAGCCCGAGGTGAAAGCGGCCGGCGGCGACTACGCTCAGCGCTTCCGCGTCAACATTCCGGTTGAGGGTCTTTACGGAAACGAGCACGAACTCAGAGTTTTCGCCAAGCTTGAGAGCGGCGCGTGCTACTACATCAACCCCGAAGGCCCCGGCTTCCTGCTCTACTACAACGGCCCCGAAGCGGTCGAAAACAAGATTGACGGCAAGATCAGCGACGGCGAGTACAACGCGTCCTACATTCTCGACTCCTCGAACGCTGTTACGTGGACGAACTCCGAGATCGGCGACCTCTCTGTGAAATACTACCTGAGACTTGCCGCGGACGCGGTTTACGTCGGATTTGACGCCTCCGGATTTGTCGAGGGCGACTCCGTTCAGCTCAACTTCAACCCGGGTGCGAGACTCGACGAATCGTCTGCCGGCGGCCTGTTTGTGTCGTTTGTGATAGGCGAAAACGCGAAGGTCCTCCAGCACAACCACAAAACGCAGCTCAAGGACGAAATCGAAACAGCGGGAACCGACATCACCGCTCTCGTTGAGGCGAAAATCGTCACAACCGACACGGGCTACGCAGGCGAGGTCAAGCTTCCCGCCGAGTTCTTCAAGGTTACCGACGTCGAAAAGGCGGCCGACTTTACTCTCGGCTCCGAAAACCTCTACTTCGGCATGTTCGTCGTGACTATTAACGGACCCGACGGCTTCACAAACCAGTCCACCGCTCCCGGCTCCGACTGGTCGCCGAAGGCCCTCGGCCTCCACGAGCACGTCGTGTACTGATGCATTTTATGGGCTGATCAACAGCCGGATCTTCGCCGCGCTCCTCCGGGCTTTCGTTGCCTGCTTAGGGCTTGCTTGGGGGAGCGCGGTGCTTTGTTGCTTTCCGGACCGGAATGTGGTACAATAGCTCAAATTTCCCTACGACGAGCGGAAAAACCTTTTCCACATGCGCCGGGATTTTGCGCCGTTTGAGATTTTTTGAATTCCTGCCAGGGTTGACATGCACCGGTGATTTTTGCGGAAGGAGGGCTTCAAAATGAAATACTACGTCGTTTCCGACATCCACTCGTTTTACACGCCTCTCCGCGCGGCGCTCAAGGAAGCCGGCTACTTCAGCGACCCGGAACCGCACAAGCTCGTGGTGTGCGGTGACATTTTCGACCGCGGCAATGAACCTTTCGAAACCGAAGAATTCATCTGTAAGCTGCTGGATCGCGACGAAGTCATTATCGTCCGCGGCAACCACGAAGACCTGATGATGTCCCTCCTCGAAGACGTCGAGATTTTCGAGGGAACGTCCACCATCCTCCACTCGCACTACGAACACAATGGCACCGTCCGCACGCTGCAGCGTTTCACAGGCGCCTCCAACCGCGACATCTGCGAGCGTCCTTCCGAGGTCGCCGCGAAAATGCGCAAAACCGAATACGTCCGCACGATAATTCCTGCCGCCCGCGACTGGTACGAGACAGAAAACTTCATTTTTGTTCATGGATGGATCCCGTGCCGCGAGGCCAACGAAATGCTTGACGAGCAGCCTCCGACCTTCAAGGAATGGCGCAAAGCGTGCCGGATCGATTGGGAATGCGCACGCTGGATGGACTACCTTAATGTTCTGAAAAACGGCCTCCCGAAACCGGACAAAACCGTGATTTGCGGCCACCGCAGCGCCTCTTACGGGCACGAGCTCTTCAAAAATACTGCGAACGCCCGTAAACGACCAGCCGGTGATTTGCGGGATGAAAGCCGGGAGCCCTCCCGGTTCCGGCCGTTCTACGCAGACGGCCTTATAGCGATCGACGCTTGCACTGTTGTGAGTGGCATTACGAACTGCATTGTCATTGAGGATTGACCAAGCAGTCGGTCGATTCCGGCAATTTTTCACAATTTTGTGAATTTCAAAACTTAACGCAACCAAGTAAATGCAACTTATTCTAGGCGAATTTTTGATTGCAAGACTAAATGCAACTTTTGCCTTTTTTCTTTC
>Ga0247611_10011118_pt1 | contig 10432 bp, 7 predicted proteins | sample 177DNAGHGhighgp2_FD_192422 | JGI IMG/M metagenome (GOLD analysis project Ga0247611, IMG submission 192422) | Sheep rumen microbial communities from Palmerston North, Manawatu-Wanganui, New Zealand - 1770 DNA GHGhigh gp2 | ecosystem: Host-associated > Mammals > Digestive system > Stomach > Rumen ... | reverse complement strand
GTTATTATGAACCAGGAGTAGAGCATACCATTGTAAATTATATGGGTTTTCGCCTGCTACTGTTGACATGTTATGATTTGCGTTTTCCTGTCTGGAGTCGTTATGCTTCCCAATTGCAATACGATGCAATCATTGTTGTAGCTAATTGGCCGGAGAGTCGTCAAAATGCCTGGCATATTCTCACACGATCGCGAGCCATCGAGAATCAGGCATATCTCATTGCTTGCAATCGCGTAGGCAATGATGCGTATTCTCATTATCGTGGCATGAGTGCCGTTATCAGTCCGATTGGAAAGACACTTGCAGCATGTCCGGCGAATGAACCATCCACCGCTTCTTTTTCGTTGGATTTGGAATCACTTCGCCAGAAGCGTGAGAAATTTCAAGTATTGGAAGATAGGGACATCTATTAAATGTCCTCCGAATTCTTTATTTATCATAATGCCGATTCTAAATCGATAGATACCTAATAAATCCTAGGAAGTCCCTAGGATTTTACTAGGCTACCGCACAGCTCTGATACAACGGCCGCTGAAACGATTGCTTGAAAGTTTTCCAAAGTGTACGTTTACATCCGAGAAATCAAATTCTATACACCAAGCCTTATTGGGATTGCCAGAGTAAAGGGTTGACGACCAGTAAATACCGTTGATGGCACGGAACTGAACATCTCCATAAAAACGGAAACCTGTGATTGGCAGGAAGATGGAATTACCCGTTTTCTTTCCAGTAACCTTGTAGCCATTAACACCATCCTTTGTCGTCCATTCCCAACTGCACTTATCTGGGTCTACTAATTCCTCGCATTCATCAACGGTGGGAATACGCCATTCGCCCCCCCAATTGGCGCGAGCTGCATCATCAGAAGGAGTTAACTGAATCTTTCTGTCGGTGGTAGAATACTTGAGCAGGAACTGGGAGTCGCCTTTGCTCCAAATATAGGTGCCCCACGAATAGAACTTTTTGGGTTTGATTTCGCCCCATGCGAAGTATGAACCAAAGCCAGAATCCTTCGTTGCACCCACATTCATGTTTGCCCACTTCACACTAAGTCCTAAATCAACGGCCTCTACGCCGTCAGGCGTTTTTGCATCGTTTTCATTTCCTGTTACTTTAGCATTACCAACCGTCCCAACAAAAAAGAAAGACAGCGCCATCAGAAAAAACTTCTTCATATCTTAATAGTATTGTTTCTATGGCTGCAAAGATACATTTTTATTTGAAATAAAACAAATAATATCTGAAATTTTTTATGTATCTGTTCGAACGGATACAATGAAAAAGTAATCCCCGCTCAGTAAAAATGGGCGGGGATTATGTCTCACGTTAGGTCTTTGCCTTAGAACGGCAGATCGTCGGCAGAGTTCTCTGCTGCAGGCTCTTGAGCCGGAGGGAATGGTGCTGTAGCACCACCTGCTGGCGGGAACGGTGAGGCCTGAGGTGCAGCAGCGGGCTGTTGTACCTGACCACGGATTACGTTATAAGCGCGAATATCGTTAAACCAACGACCATTAAACTCATGAGCGTCGATGTCAAACTGTACCGTCAAATCTTCACCCTGTTGGATGTTGAACTGCTTGATGCGGTCTTCGCCGAAGATACGGAAAAGACACTTACGGGGAAACTGACCAGGTACCTCGATGACATAATCCTGCGACATCCAGTTGTTTCCTGTACGAGCCGACACACCACTTTGAGCTGGTAATACGGCGATGATTTTTCCTGTTAATTCCATGTCTTAAATTGTTTTTATTTGTTGTTTTTTTCTTTTTCAGGTGGCGAAATTACTAAAAATAGTTTGAATAGCGAAAATTTCTGCCTAAAATTTTGTTCATTACAACGTTTTTTTGTAATTTTGTCCTCAATTATTAATAAGGTAATCAAAAATATAATAACTATAAAACTATGCGATTTACATTATCAAGCACCGCACTGAGTTCTAAACTCAACGCTCTCTCTAAAGTGATTAACAGTAAGAACGCCCTGCCTATCCTCGGCGACTTTGTATTTGAAATCAGTGATAATACGCTGAAACTGACTGCTTCAGACAGTGAAAATGTCATGAAGACCCAGTTGCAGCTGACAGAAAGCGACGGCAACACCCGTTTCGCTATTGGCAACCACGACCTGCTGGAAGCCATCAAGGGATTTTCTGAGCAGCCCATCACCTTCGACGTGAATCAGGAGCAGAACCTCGTGAAAATCTCCTATCAGAACGGTCTGTTCACATTGCCTATTGAGAATGCCGATGAGTTCCCGATGACTCAGCCCGTCAGCGACTTTGCCAATACAATTGTGATTCCTAACGCCATTTTGGCAGAGAATATCAACCGCTCTCTCTTTGCGACGGCTCAGGATGAACTTCGCCCTGTGATGAACGGTATCTATTTCGACCTGAACGCCGATTGTCTCGCCGTAGTTGCTAGCGATGGCCATAAGCTCGTGCGTAATAAGATCCTCTCCGTCAAGAGTGAGCAGCCCTCATCCTTCATCCTGCCGAAGAAGCCAGCCAACCTGCTGAAGAACCTTCTGGGCAAGGACGGTGGCGACGTGACCATCCGCTTCGATGAGCGCAATGCTGAGATCAACTATGGCGACGGAACCCTCCAGTGTCGTCTGATTGAGGGTCGCTACCCCAACTACAACAGTGTGATTCCTCAGGCCAATCCTAATGAACTTCGTGTAGACCGCCTGTCTCTGTTGGCAGCTCTTCGCCGCGTGCAGCCGTTTGCCAACGACTCCAGCAACCTCATCCGCTTCCACGTGGAAGGTGGTACCTTACAGCTCGATGCCGAGGATTACGACTTCTCGAAGACTGCCACAGAGCGCATGACCTGTGAGTATAACGGCAATCCAATGTCTATCGGTTTCAAGGGCTCTTCATTCATCGAAGTGCTTAGCAATTTCGATTGTCCCGAGGTGATTATTCTGTTGGCTGATCCCAGCCGTGCAGGTCTTGTCCTACCTTCCGAGCAACCGGAGAATCAGGATGTGCTCATGCTGATGATGCCCATGCTCATTAATGATTAAACAATGAAACTGAATCTGACTAAACCGCTGGTCATCTTCGATCTGGAGACGACGGGTCTTGATTTGGTGAAAGACCGAATCATACAGATATCATATATCAAGGTGATGCCCAATGGGCAGGAGGAACGCGGCGATGAGCTGATTAACCCTGAGAAGCCCATTGAGCCTCACATCACCCAACTGACGGGTATATCGAATGAAGACGTGAAAGATAAGCCCACTTTCAAGCAGCTGGCACAGCAGCTGGCTCAGAAGTTCTCGGGCTGCGACTTTGCCGGCTTCAACTCCAACAACTTCGATATTCCCTTACTCGCCGAGGAATTCCTTCGTGCGGGCATCGACTTCGACTTCTCGAAGAGTCGTCTGATTGATGCCTGTGCCATCTTCCGCAAGATGGAGCGCCGCAATCTTGCCGCCGCTTATAAGTTCTATTGTGGTCGTAAGATGGAGGAAGATTTCGAGGCCCACCGTGCCGATCAGGATACCGAGGCCACTTACCGCGTGCTGATGGGACAGCTCGACAAGTATGCCCCTGGCGCCAACGAGGACGAAGAGAAGGTGCTGGAGAACAATATGGATGCGCTGGCTGAGTTCTCGAAGATGAACAATAATGTCGACTTCGCAGGTCGTATCGTTTGGGGCGATCAGAAAGATGCCAAGGGCAATCCTGTGCTTGATAAGGATGGTAACCCCAAGAAGATCGAGGTGTTCAACTTCGGTAAACACAAGGGGCTCCCTGTGGCCGATGTACTGCATATCGATCCGGGCTACTACAGTTGGATTCTTTCGGGCGACTTCACCTACAACACCAAGCAGGTGCTCACCCGCATCCGTCTGCGCGAAGCACAGAAATGATTTGAGAATTGAAAATTGAATATTGAAGATTGAAGATGACAATAAGACATTCTTGGCTGATGGCTGTATGCCTGCTACTTCCATTTTCCAATGTTCAATTTTCAGTTTGTAACGCTCAGGAATTGCAGGCAAAGGTCAATATCAACCACAGTCAGATACAGGGCTCTGACGTGAGCGTGTTCGAGAACCTGCAGCAGACGATGGAGCAGTTCATCAATGAGCGCCAGTGGACCGAACTCCAGTTCCAGCCCGGCGAGCGTATCCAGTGCAGCCTGAACCTCACGGTCACCAAATACGTCAGAGAAGACAGCCGTTTCGAGTGTACAGCCCTCATCCAGGCCAACCGCCCTGTGTTCAACTCTGCCTATACATCCACCTTATATAATAATAGAGACGCGAGCTTCAATTTTGAGTTCCGGCAGTTTGATCAGTTGAACTTCGCCGACGAGAACGTCGACAACCAGTTGACCGCTCTCCTCGCCTACTATGCCTACCTCATCATCGGTCTCGACCTCGACAGCTTCGCCCCGTTAGGCGGCAGCGATATCCTTGAGCGCTGTAAGTATCTGGTGAACAACACCCAGAACCTCAGTTTCCCAGGATGGAAACCCTTCGAGGACAACCGCAACCGCTTTGCTTTCATCAACGACTATCTCGACGAGGCCATGAAGCCTTTCCGTCAGATGCAGTACGACTACTACCGCAAGGGTCTCGACGAGATGGCCAACAATGCTGAGCGTGGGCGCACAGAGATCACTACAGCCCTTGAAACCCATCTGGCTCAAGCCCATAGCGACAAGCCCCTGAGTCTTCTGCCGCAGATATGGACCGACTATAAGAAAGACGAGCTCACCGCCATTTATAAAGGCAAGGGCACCCAGAAAGAGAAAGAGCGTATCTATGAACTCCTGATGGGCATCAATGCCTCCCAGAGCAATAGTTGGGACTTAATTAAACAATAGAATAATATATGCTTAAGCATTTATATATCAAGAACTTTACCCTTATCGATGAGCTCGACATCGACCTCTTCAAGGGTTTCTCGGTGATAACAGGCGAGACTGGTGCCGGCAAGAGTATCATCCTCGGCGCCATCGGTCTGCTGCTGGGGCAGCGCGCCGACTCGAAAGCCATCAAGCAGGGAGCCGATAAATGCGTCATCGAGGCGCAGTTCGACCTCTCGCGCTACGATATGCAGGACTTCTTTGTCGAGAACGACATCGAGTATGATGCCGACGAGACCATCATCCGCCGCGAGCTGACAGCCGCCGGTAAGAGCCGTGCCTTCATCAACGACACGCCCGTGCAGCTCTCGATGCTCAAGGAACTCGGTGAACGACTTGTCGATGTCCACTCCCAGCATCAGAACCTGTTGCTCAACAAGCAGGACTTCCAGATGAGCGTGGTTGATATCATTGCCGACGATGCCCGTCAGCTGGCCCAGTATCAGCAGGCCTTCAATGCCTATCATTCTGCCATGAAGGAGCTTGAAACCCTTCGCGATGACATCGAGCGAAACCGCCAGAACCTCGACTTCCTGCAGTTCCAATGTGACGAGCTCACCCATGCCAACCTACACGAAGGCGAACAGGAAGAACTCGAACAGCAGAGCGATACGATGGCCCATGCCGAGGACATCAAGAGTGCCCTCTACACCGCCGACAACGCTCTCTCTGCCGAGGGTACCGGCGTCGTGGAATCCCTGCGCAACTCGCTCTCTGCCCTCCGCGGTATCGAACGTGTGCTGCCTGCAGCCGAAGAGTTCATACAGCGCATCGACAGCACCTATATCGAACTCAAGGACCTGGCTCAGGATATCAGCAGCCAACTGGAGCGTGTGGACTTCGACCCTGCCGAACTCGACGCAGTGAACAATCGTCTAGACCGTCTCTACGACCTCGAGAAGAAATATCATGTGGAGACCGTCTCAGAACTTATTGAGAAGCGCGATGAGCTGCAGCGCCAGCTCTCCAACATAGAGAACAGCGACGAGGCCCTGGCTGAGTTGGAAACCCGTTGCCAACAGTTGAAGGCCGACGCCCAGAAACAGGCTGACGCGCTCACGAAACTTCGCACAAAAGCTGCCCGTTAAGTGGAGAAAGAGCTCCAGACGCGCCTCGTGCCCTTAGGCATGCCCAATGTCCGCTTCAGCATCGAGATGACTACCATCGAACTGGGCCATAACGGTCAGGACAAGATTGCTTTCCTCTTCAGCGCCAACACCTCTACCCCACTCCAGCCTGTCTCTCAGGTGGCCTCGGGTGGTGAGATTGCCCGTGTGATGCTCTCACTGAAGGCGATGATCAGCGGCGCTGTCAAGTTGCCTACCATCATCTTCGACGAGATTGATACGGGTGTCAGCGGCAAGATAGCCGAACAGATGGCTCAGATCATGCAGGAGATGGGGCGCAACGACCGTCAGGTAATCAGCATCACCCATCTGCCCCAGATTGCAGCCCTTGGCGCTGTCCACTATAAGGTGGAGAAAGAAGATACTGCCCAGGGCACCACGAGCCGCATGCGTCAGCTCTCAGCCGACGAGCGCATCACGGAGATTGCTCAGATGCTCAGCGGCAGCGACATCAGTGATGCCGCCATCCAGAACGCAAAACAACTTTTAAAGGTAAAAAGGTAAAAAAGTAAAAAGGTAAAAAAGTAAAAAGGTAAAAAAGTAAGAAAGTAAAAAAGTATATAATAATGATGAAAACGATTATTAATAATATGGTAATGAGGAGGGTATTAGGTGTTTTACCTTTATGCCTTTTAACCTTTTTACCTTTATATGCCCAGCCAGGCTGGGTGAAGAAAGCCACAAAGTCAGTATTTACCCTGAAGACCTTTGCTGCCGACGGTTCGCTGCTGGCCAGCAGTAACGGTTTCTTTACAGGTAGCGACGGTGAGGCCGTCAGCAACTTCTCTCCCTTCAAGGGAGCCGCCCGTGCTGTCATCATCGACGCTCAGGGTAAGGAGATGCCTGTTGTCAGTATTATCGGTGCCAACGATATGTACGATGTCGTCAAGTTCCGTGTCTCGGGCAAGACCGTGCCCCTCGTTGTCAGTGCCTCGGTAGCCCCCACGGGTTCCACCGCCTGGCTCCTACCCTACCACGAGCAGAAGAACGTCAAGAGCGGTGCCGTGCGCAAGGCAGAGACCTTCCAGAACGACTATGCCTACTATACCGTTGCGATGACGATGCCACAGAATACCGTCAGCTGTCCGCTGATCAACGATGCCGGTGAGGTCATCGGCATGATGCAGCAGCCCGCCTCCGACAAGGATACGCTCAGCTATGCCGTCAGTGCCCGCTTTGCCGACTCACTGAAGATCTCGGGCTTTGGCATGAACGAGGCCACGCTGATGCTCACCTCCATCAAAAAAGAGCTGCCCGCCGACATCAAGGAGGCCATCCTGGCCCTCTTCCTCGCCAGCAGCCAACAGGACTCTGCCTCCTACGCCACGCTCGTCAACGACTTCATCCAGAAGTTCCCGCAAGCCTCCGAAGGCTTTGTCCAGCGCGCGCAGTTAGCTACTGCCGGAGGCAACTTCGCTGCAGCCGAGAAAGATATGGAGACAGCGCTGAAGCTTGCCGAAAAGAAAGACGAGGTTCACTACGCCTACGCCAACATGATCTACAACAAAGAGATCTTCCAGGGTCAGAAACCCTATGCCAACTGGAGCTTTGACAAGGCTCTCGCCGAGATACAGACAGCCATCGTGGCCAATCCCCAGCCTGCCTACAATCAGCTCAAGGCCAATATCCTCTTTGCCCAGCTGAAATACGACGAGGCCTATGCCATCTACGACGAGCTCTCACATTCCTCGCTGCATAATGCCGAGACCTTCTACGCCGCCGCCAAGTGTAAGGAGATGCTCAAAGACACCACCGCCATGCTGGCCCTGCTCGACTCGACGATGGCCACCTTCTCGCGCCCATACCTCAAGGAAGCTGCGCCTTATATCTGGGCCCGCGCCGAAGCACGTAGCAATGCTGGCAAATACCGCGATGCCGTCAACGACATGAACGACTACGAGGAGCTGATGCAGGCCACGATCAACGACAACTTCTACTATGTGCGCCATCAGACGGAGATCCTGGCCCGCCTCTATCAGCAGGCCCTCAACGACATCAATCGTGCCATCCAGATGAATCCTCAGGAGACCCTCTACTACGCCGAGAAAGCCTCGCTATGCATCCGCGTGGGCTATTACGACGAAGCCATCGAGAGCGCCAAAGAGAGTATTGCCATCAATGCCGACGACAGCGACGGTTATCTCTTCCTGGGTCTCGCCCAATGCCTCAAGGGTAATAAGAAAGAGGGCATTCCCAACCTCCAGAAAGCCCAGGAGCTCGGCAATCCCCAAGCCGCAGGACTCATTCAGAAATACCAATAATACAAACAATAATCCCCGCTCAGTGCAGAGCGGGGATTACTGTTTTATTTAGAATGGAACGTTGCCTTCTGGTGTGGGCGGAAGATTGGAGAAGGGATTATATCCGTCGTCGGGACCGGGCTGGTCGTTCATGTCGGTATTGACGCGCGAGCCTAAGATCTCACCACCGATGGGGGCACGGTTGCCGAGGTTCTTGTCCTCAGGGTTCTCAAAGCGGGTGAACTCGCCACGGAAGGTGAGCAGCACGTCGCCTGTGGCACCCTTACGATGTTTGGCAATGATGATCTGGGCCATGCCTCGGAGGTCGTGACCGCTCTCATCCTGATAGATGTGATAGTACTCTGGGCGGTGTACGAAGAGCACCATGTCGGCATCCTGCTCGATGGCTCCCGACTCACGCAGGTCGGAGAGCTGTGGGCGCTTGCCGTCGAGGCCCTCGCGGCTCTCAACACCACGGTTGAGCTGGCTCAGTGCGAGGATGGGGATATCGAGTTCCTTGGCGAGACCCTTGAGTGAACGTGAGATGGTGCTGACCTCTTCCTGGCGCGAGGAGAAGCGCATGCCATTGGCATTCATCAGCTGGAGGTAGTCGATCATGATGAGCTTCACGCCGTGCTCGCGAACCAGTCGGCGGGCCTTGGTACGCAGTTCGAAGACCGAGAGGCCTGGGGTGTCGTCGATATAGAGCGGAGAGCCGATGAGGTTGTTGATGCGCTTGTCGAGGCGGTCCCACTCGTCGCGCTGCAGCTGACCGTTGAGGATCTTGGAACCCTGAATCTCACAGACATTGGAGATAAGACGGTTGACGAGCTGCACGTTCGACATTTCAAGTGAGAAGAAAGCCATCGGCACACGGGCGTCGGCGGCGATGTTCTTGGCCATCGAAAGGGCAAACGAGGTCTTACCCATCGCAGGACGTCCGGCGATGATCACGAGGTCGGAGGCCTGCCAGCCGCTGGTGAGGTCATCGAGCTTGTAGTAGCCTGTGGAGACACCCGTCAGGCCGTCGGTGTTCTTGGCGGCGTTCTGGATGGTCTTCACGGCCTGGGCGATGACGGGATCGATGGCGGTATAGTCCTTCTTCATGTTGCGCTGCGAAAGTTCGAAGAGCGAGCCTTCGGCTTCCTGCATAAGGTCCTCGACGTCGATGGTTTCGTCAAAGGCTTTGGTCTCGATATTGCTGGCGAAGGAGATGAGCTGTCGTCCGAGCGACTTCTGGGCGATGATGTTGGCGTGGTACTCGATGTTGGCCGAAGAGGCCACGCGCGAGCTTAGTTCCACGATATAGCCGGGTCCGCCCACCTCGTCGAGCTTGCCGGTCTTCGACAGCTGATCGGTGACGGTGAGCACGTCGACGGGCTTCTCCTCCATACTGAGGTCGCGGATGGCGGCATAGACCATCTGGTTGCGGGGCTCGTAGAAACTCTCGGGGCGCAGGGTCTCGCAGACCACGGCATAGGCGTCTTTATCAATCATCAGGGCGCCCAGCACGGCACGCTCCACATCGAGCGCCTGCGGGGGAAGATGTCCATAAGTATTATCGACAGGCTGCTGTTTTCTCTGTCTTCGTGGGGTATTGTTCTGTTCAGGCATATCTATATGTTGTTATTTCTTTTCTTTCAGTACAGGGAGCGACAAGTGGTAGCGCACGGCCAGGAAGCGGATGACGCAGGTGACGGCGAAGCTGACGATGGCGCTGAGCTCGGTAGAGAAACCGAGGTATGCGAGCATCCAGTAGGCCACGCCGCCCAGCACACAGGCCATGGCATAGATCTCTTTGTGGAAGATGACGGGCTCGTTGTTCAACAGCACATCGCGGATCACACCGCCCGCACTACCCGTGATACAGCCCATGATGATGGCCACCCAGAACGGCTGACCGAAGGCGAGGCTCTTCTGGATACCGGCAATCGTGAAGAGGGCCAGTCCGAGGGTATCGAATACGAACCACGCATTCTTCAGGGGTTCCATCCATTTGCCGAAGAAAGCCACTGTCAGCAGGGCCACGGCTGTACATATTAAGTAAATAGGTGTCGTCATCCAGAAGGGTGTGGTACCGAGCATCACGTCGCGGATGGTACCGCCGCCGATGGCCACAGCCACACCGCAGACATAACCGCCAAACCAGTCAAACTGCTTGGCGGCTGCATGTCGG
>Ga0247611_10011117_pt1 | contig 10433 bp, 9 predicted proteins | sample 177DNAGHGhighgp2_FD_192422 | JGI IMG/M metagenome (GOLD analysis project Ga0247611, IMG submission 192422) | Sheep rumen microbial communities from Palmerston North, Manawatu-Wanganui, New Zealand - 1770 DNA GHGhigh gp2 | ecosystem: Host-associated > Mammals > Digestive system > Stomach > Rumen ... | reverse complement strand
ACTCAAGGTCTGGCACGTCGTACTGCAACTCTTTATCAGAATGCAAGCTATGATGTACTTAGTGCCGTAAACGCAGATTCAAACGATTATGCAGAAACAGTTATCATAGATCACATAGGCAACGAGTCGGTTGCAAAACAGGTAGGCGAGCTTATTCGCTGTACAAATATAAAACAGGCAGAAGAAATGGAGGAAGGAGCAGCCAGAGACAGCATGGTAGATTTTACCGTAATTCTTGGAAGAGACTTTAACGGTGCCTACGTAATTCCTGGTGCTTCATATTAATTATGGCAGATACAAAGACAACAGAACAGAAAGCTATTGAAATTGCTAAGCTTCTCATTGACGGAAAAGGAAAGGACGTTACCCTTATTGATGTAAGCGGACTTAATTCGTGGACAGATTATTTTGTAATTTCTACAGTGACCAGTTCTACCCAGACACAGGGCTTGTACAAGCAGGTAAAGGATTATATCAAGGAAAACGATCTTGAAATTCATCTTACCAAGCGCAAGAGTTCAGATGGCGATGACTGGAACCTCATAGACTTAGGCCCAATTGTAGTTCATCTTATGACCGAACAGGCAAGAGAATTTTATAATCTTGAAAAGCTGTGGTTTAAAGGTAAGGTGATTAGTCTGGATTAAAAGTGGATTGCTTCGCCTTCGGCTCGCAATGACACGTCATTGCGAGGAGCGCAGCGACGTGGCAATCTATATTACAGATCGTACTTATCTATAAAACTGATATCATCTTCGTCATCGTTGCGGTGGCGGAGATTATAGCCGTCTTCCGGTTCTACATCGTCGTAGGGCTCGTCTATATCTTCTTCTTCTTCCTTAAAGACATCGTCGTAGTAAAGTTCATCTTCGCCGTCAAAATCATCAAGGACGTCGTCTTCATCTTCGTCAAAATCATCATCGAAATCTTCATCAAAATCGTCGAATTCATCGTCAAGATACATGGTCAATTCATCTAATTCTGGCTCTGAGAACATACATACCCCTCGCATATAAAATATAGCAAACAAGCATTATTTTCAATGGGTTTTTATTAGAATTTTCAAAAATCTGCAATAAAATATAACAAGTTATTTAAAAGTCTACTATATATATTGATTTGACAACAGTTTAAAAATTAGTATAATAAAGATTGCTGATGTTGAAATTTACTGAAAAGGCGTATGCCAAGGTAAACTTTAATCTGCGGGTTCTTCCAAAACGACCGGACGGATTTCATAATTTAGAAAGTATTTTTCAAACTATAAGTTTGTTCGACGAGTTGGAGGTTTCTGTAGTAGAGGAATCTGGTTGCTTCGTTGAATGCAGCTCTTTAGCGCTCCCCGATGACAACACACTTACATCTGCTTATAAGGCTTTTTGCTCTGTGCTAAATCCAGAGGTAAAAGTACCGGGTGTTAAAGTTGTGCTTAAAAAAGGGATTCCTGCTGGAGGCGGTTTAGGAGGAGGTTCTTCTGATGCAGCAGCATTGGTGAGAGTTTTGGAGAGACTTTGTAAAGTCAGGCTTTCTAACTTTCAACTTGATGGCATTGCAGCTAAAACTGGTAGCGATGTGTTTTTTTTTATGAACTGTGACAACGAAGGTAAGGGCTGTGCTCTTGTTTCCGGCCGCGGTGAAATTGTAAAAAAAATAACCCCACGTCATGACCTGTTTTTACTGCTTGTGTTTCCCGGGATAAACAGCTCTACAAAAGAAGCTTATTCCCTGGTAGATGCAGTGCTTGTTGAGAAAGAAAGTAACATTGCGATTCCTGAGTTGGATGATCTCGAGGTAATATACCGAAAGAATCCTTTAGACTGGAATTTTGTCAATACGTTTACTCCTTCGCTGTGCGGCAGATACAGTGATTTAACAAGAGCGTTGGGTGCGTTAAAGAAAGGTGGAGCCGAATTCTGTGATATGTCGGGTTCTGGTTCTACACTCTATGGGGTTTTTACCAAAAAGCAACGGGCTGAAGATTGTCAGAAGCTGCTTGTTAACACCTGGAATTGTGCTCTTGTGCAGTTGCTGTAAAACAAAGAATGTGAATGGAGGTAATTCTCGTATGCAGATTACAGAATTAAGGATTCGAAAGGTCGAAGATGAAGGCAAGTTACGTGCCTATGTCACAGTAACTTTTGACAACTGCTTTGTAGTTCATAATGTAAAGATTATCGAAGGAAAAAGCGGTCTGTTTATTGCCATGCCAAGCAGGAAAACCGCAAACGGGGAATATAAGGATGTAGCTCACCCTATAAGCCCTGAATTCAGAACAGAATTGCAGAATAAGATTGTTTCTGAATATGAAGCTGGTCATGTAGAGGTTGGCGGCGAGACCGACTGATTGAATATACATGGATTTTCTCCGCTGGTGTAATGGTAGCACACGAGCTTTTGGTGCTTAGAGTCCGGGTTCGAATCCTGGGTGGAGAATTAATCTCTGCGTTGCAGGGTATAACAATTTTAAAGGATATAAGGAGCTTTACGAAATGAGTAAGCAGACTTTGAACGCAAAAGTGCGTACTGCATCTGGTAAAACAGCTGCTAAAAAACTTCGCCAAGTAGGTAGTATCCCGGCCGTTATGTACAACGAAAAGGGTGAAGCTACAATGCTTGAGGTAAACGAAGTTGAATTCAACAAAATCTGGAGAACAATCACTCCAACAACTTCCATCAATCTTGTAGTAGATGGCAAGGAACACCTGGCTTTGATTAAGGATACTGAATACAATATCCGCACAGACAAGGTTCTTCATGCAGACTTCTTTGTACCGGCTGCTGACGAAAAACTTGTTATGAAAATTAAGGTTCACTTTACTGGAACACCTGCAGGTGTACTTAAGGGTGGTTTCAAGAAAGAACGCAACAACGAAATTAAGATTAAGGCTGCTATTGCAGATCTTCCAGAAACAATTGTTGCCGACATTTCTAAGATTAATGCCAGTGAAGCTTTGCGTGTAAAGGATCTTGAAGTTGGAAAGAACGTACAGATTCTTACAGACATGGAACTTCCTTTGGTAACAGTTTCACCAGCACGCTAATTTTTGTTTAATTAGTCTTAAGCAAAAGAAATCACGGGTGTGGAGTTCAATTCCTCATCCGTGATTTTTTTTAAGTACTGAATGGTACCCCAGGGGGATTAGTGCAGCAAAATCCGGCATTCGAAAATCAACTTATCTCTGGTCTTGCCACCTGTGGTGTAAATTTAGAAGTTCTTGCCGCTTCTCATAAAGCAATTGGAGCTGCAGTTTCGGGTGGAGCAGATTCTGTAAGCCTGCTTACAGGGCTTTGTTCTGTCTGCCGCGAGTATTCAATTCCTGTTAAAGTAATTACCGTAAATCATTATATTAGAGACGATGCCGAAACCTGTGGTGACGCAGACTATGTTCAGGGGTTATGCGCTTCCTTAAGTAAACAGGGCTGTGATGTAAGCTGTACTGTATGGAGCCTAAAACGCGGCCAGGTAGAAGAACTTGCCTGTTCTAAAGGCTGTGGTATAGAAGCAGCAGCACGTGAGCTTAGATATAATGCTTTTGATTCCTTTATAAAAGAAAATAATCTTGACTATTTATGTCTTGCCCATAATAAAAATGACCAGATAGAAACCCTTCTTATGCGCTTTTTGCAGGGTAGTGCCGGTAGTGGCATTCCCTGTGTACGAGGTTCATATATCAGGCCGCTTTTATGGACAAGCAGACAATGTATAGAAGAATATCTTAATTCAAAAAAAATAATCTGGCGTACAGATAGTACAAATACAGATACCGCTTACCTTCGTAACAGAATCCGTAACAATCTTATTCCTCTTTTGAACAGAGATTTTGCAGGCTGGGATAAGGCAGTGCTCCTGAGGCTTGAAAAAGAAAATGTGGATAATGAATATCTTCAGAAAAAGGCAGAGGAATTTTGTAAGGGGCAGCTCAGGGACCGCGGGGAAATCAGGTTTCCGGGGCTTGAGTTTTATGCGCTTGAACGTGCCATACAACTGCGGGTGCTTACTATGGCTATGAATGCCCTTGGTGTAAGCCAGCGCATTCCCTATGTTTTTTTGCGGGATGTATGCAATTATGCCGATAATTTTAATAGAAGAAATAATACAAAATCCGGAGAATCTACCAAGCGTTTTGCGGGAATTTGCATTACCTTAAAAAAAGAAGAAGTTTTAATCAAAAAGGCTTTGAACCTACAGAATGAAATTGTTTTTTCTGTTATAATAAAAGAGTCTGGACTGTATGAGCTTCCCTTTGGACAGGTTTTTGTTCCCGACTGCTTTGATTTTCCGGTAATGCTGCGCAGCTGGCGTCTTGATGATGTGGTCCGCACTGCCGATGGAGGAACTAAAAAAGTAAATGATGTTCTTTCGGACTGGCATGTAGATCAGTCAGTTCGCAATTGTATTCCGGTTGTTCAGGCTTTAAATGAGCCCGAGCAAACAATATTATGCATTTTGGGAAGCTGTCTTGGTTACGGCGATTGGATTGTAAAGTTGGATAATGAAAATGAAGGTATGTAAATTTTTATTTTTAAGCTTGATTATACTTCATGTCGGAGGCCTTGGCTTTGCTGCTGTAAATTCTGCCAACAGAAAAACTGCAGAACGCTGTTTAAGTCTTTCTGAAAATTTTATGCTCAATGCAGAATGGCAAAATGCCCTGAATCAGGCGGAGCTTGGACTTTCCTATGATGATTCAATTTCTGATCTTTTTTATGTAAAAGCGGCTTCGCTAAGTAATCTTGGAAAAAGCAAGGCAGAGGTTATTGAAACAATAAAACAATCCTTTGTAAAAGATAACTGGATAAATTATACCAAAAACAGTGCACGAATTCTTTATGCAGATATGCTCTGCGACACAGGATTATACGACGAGTCTCTTGCAGTTTTAGATGAACAGCCGCTTTTGTATTCGGCAGATTCCGAGTTTATACGAATAAAAAATTATTACAGACTTGGAACTATGGATTCGGTTACACAGGCACGAACAAGACTTAATTCTTCGCGAAAGATTTATCCTAAAGATGACCGTTTTCCAAATTTGTTTTTTATGTTTGAGCTTGCCTTTATGAGTTATGCTTCAAGGACTGGTGCCGACTATGAAATTCCGGAGCTTGTACGCACAATTGCAAGTTCATATATTTCGACAATTCCAGATTATTCTACCACCAGTGTGGAATCAGAAATTATAGCACTTTTGTTCTGCGAAAAAGAACAGCAGCAGCGTCTTTTAAAAGCCGTAGGAGAAAAGAATCAGAATAATCCTTTGTTTGCATTTGCAGCGCTCAGGGCAGGAATAATTTCCGAAGAAAAAGCCTTTAATCTTTTCTTTGACAGTTCTGAAAATTCCTATACTCTGTCGCTGCTTGAAGATTTTGCAATTCTTTTAAAGGACGAATCGCTTATTCAGAATTTTCATGACAGACTTAATTCCCTTGATGGAACCGTTTATATAGACAATGATCTGGATTTGCAGACAGAGCTGGTAGTTACTTATGAGCGCGGTCGTGCCCGTACCATTACCTATGATCAGAATAATGACGGAAGACTTGAGCTTTATGCAGCCTGCGATTTTGGTTCACCGGTGTGGGTTTCGTTTGCAGATAATACTGTAGATATGTATTACGATTTCTTTCCTTGTGTCGGAAGGGTAGCAGATAAAACAAACGGAAATATCTATCACTTTTTGACAAACGAATATTATTACAATCCTTTTGAAATGACTGTGGATACAATTTTTTCACGTTTTGGAGTTGATTTTTATATTCCACTTGTAAACAGCGAAATTGAATGTCCGGATGAATATGTTCTTGCACGCAATGCTTCTTCGGTTGAGCTTGCAACAAAAGAACGGGAAGATTCAAAGGTTAGTTATACTGTTTTTGAAGGTAACCCTGTATTTGCAGTTTTTATGAGTGCAGGAGTAAGATACGCTTATGCTACTATAGAAAACGGTTGTCCTTTTGTGCGTTATGTAGATTACGATAACGATGGGCTTTACGAAACCTCCGAAACTTACGACATGGATAACGAAAACAAATATACAAATGCCGGTGACATTGAGCTTATTAAAAATGTTTTTGGAAACAACACCTTTAGCGAAAAGCTTTACCTAAAATCTATTGCCATTGACCGCAACGGAGATACTCATTCAGAATTTTTAGAAGAGTATCTTGGTAATAACGGTAAAATTTCTACCTGGGATACGGATGAAGACGGCGTATTTGATTATCAATATGTGCGTTATCCCGACAGCCAGGATAATATTCTGCGCGAGGAAACAATTATCTATGATCTTAATGGTCAGGAATATATTTCGCTGGATAACGAAAACGGAATACCTTTGCGTGTACGTTTTATGGGAACCGATGTAGAAGTTGTAAAGGGTGCTCGTAAAGACTGTTTCTGGCTTGAGAAGGCCTGCGAACCGGAGCTGGAAGCAAATATTTTTATGTCTTTGCCAGGGGAACTTGCTGCAGGCGCTGTTCAGATTGTTCAGCCGGAAAAGGACAGACGTTTTACTGTTATTAAGATTGGTAATGCATATTTTTGTAAGGAACTATGAAAAATAAAGCATCTCTTTTTATTACTGTTTGTCTGACACTGTGTTTTTTTTCAGGCTGTAAAAGTATTGAGCAGCCAAAGAATATAGAAAAACCGCTTGACTATACCGACAGTGATGTTATAGAAAACGAAAAAAATACAATTTACTCACTTTTGGAAAATGACTGCACAAAGGCATTGTTCAGGGCCTGGCTTTTAGGAGACAGTGAGCTTTTGAATGAATGTATGGCTGCTGTTCGCCAAAACGCAGATAAAGCAGTTGAAGAAAAAAACTACGCACTTGCTCTAAAGCTTTTAAAGTCTCTTGATTCTATTCCTGCCAAGGGGACCGAACTTCATTCTTTGTATGAAGAATGCCTCAAGAGCTTTTATGCCGATGTTCCGGGCTTTACGACAGATACAGAAAAACTTCCAAAAAGTATTCCTCAATGTATAGACGCTACAGTTACTGTATGGGTAGATCAGGGGTATAAGGTAGAAAATGGCGCCGGTTATGCAGATATAGTAATTGGTTCGGGCTTTTTTATAGACAGACGCGGCTACATAATTACAAATCATCATGTAATTGCAGAGGTTGTAAATCCTAAAAGAAAAACCAGATGCAAACTTTATATAAAGCTTCCGTCCGATATGGAGAAAAAAATACCGGCAAAGGTTGTTGGTTATGACTCCGTAATGGATCTTGCACTTTTAAAAGTAGAACTGGAACCTGATTATGTTTTTGCTCTTGGTTCCAGCAGCGACCTGGAAATTGGTGATAAAATATCTGTAATAGGAACTCCGCTTGGTCTTGAAGGAACCCTTACCAGCGGAATTATTTCTTCTACTTCCCGCAGTCTTCTTACTATGGGAAATGTTTTTCAGATTGATGCGGCTGTAAATTCGGGAAATTCCGGCGGTCCACTTATTGATGCTGACCGCAAGGTTCAGGCGGTTGTTTTTGCAGGTATGATTCAGTATCAGGGATTAAATTTTGCTATTCCTGTTGAATACCTTAAGCAGGAGCTGCCGCTTTTGTACAGCCAGGAAGAGCTTGTTCACGGATGGTTTGGCGCTTACGGCCATACAAAACGCATTCACAATGAAAACATTGGACTTGAAATTCAATATGTAATGCCGGGTAGTTCTGCAAGCTATGCGGGACTAAAAATTGGCGATGTTATTACAAAGCTGGATGGTCAGGAAATTAAAACACTGGAAGAACTGCAGCTATTGTGCCTTAAATATGAAAGCGGTACAATTCTTGACTGTAAATATGAACGTGACGGGGTAGAAGGCAATACTGTAATTTATCTTGATAAGCGTCCAAATTATCCTCTTAAGGAAATATATAAAAGTGATTTTGTTGATGATTCTTTTATTCCGATTTTTGGAATAAAAATGGTTCGTTCATCGACAACAAACAAAAAATTGTATAAAATAGAATATGTTCTGGAAGGAAGCCTGGCAGATCAGAACGGTTTTTCAGAAAACGACAGTCTGGAATTATATGATGTTTCCTTTGATGATAAAAATCATATTTTTTCCGCTCTGATTGTGATTCAGCGTAGAAAGCATGGACTTCTTGATATCCAGATGGGTATTGCTTCTTCCTACGACAGTCCAAATTATTTTTAAGAGATGCCGAAACAATTTCGACATGACATTCTTACGGAGTTCTAAATGACACAAATGAAGTACAAGCGCAACTTTTGTATTGTTGCCCATATAGACCACGGAAAATCAACCTTATCTGACAGACTCATCCAGAAGGCCAAAATTATTGATGACCGCAAGATGATGAACCAGATTCTTGATAATATGGATATTGAACGCGAGCGTGGTATTACCATCAAAAGCCAGGCTGTTACAATTCCATATCATGCAAAAGATGGTCATGACTATGAACTCAACTTTGTAGATACTCCGGGGCACGTAGACTTTAGCTATGAAGTAAGCCGTGCAATTGCTTCGTGTGAAGGTGCCCTTTTGCTTATTGATGCAACCCAGGGGGTAGAAAGTCAGACTGTTTCCAATATGTACATGGCGCTGGAACATGATCTTACCATGGTGCCTGTAATTAATAAAATTGACCTTGCCTCTGCAGATATTGCTTCCTGCAAGACTCAGATTGATAACGAGCTTGGACTTGATTCTAGTGAGGCTCTCTGCGTTTCTGCAAAAACCGGTGAAGGCATTGACGAGCTTATGGAAGCCATTGTTACTAAGTTTCCGGCTCCTACCGGCAACCCTGACGGTAAGCTTGCTGCCCTTATTTTTGACTGTCACTATGATATTTATCGCGGTGTAGTTGTTCACGTTCGCGTTATGGAAGGCCGCCTTAAGACAGGTGATCTTATAAAAATGATGAGCTCCGGCCGTGAATACAAAGTAGAGCAGTGCGGTATTTTTAAGATTAACTATGAAGAAACAGGCGTACTCGAAGCAGGGGATGTTGGATACATTATTTCCGGTCTTAAAACTGTAAGCGATGTAAAGGTTGGCGATACCATTACTTCTGTTGCAAATGGAGTAGAGGAGCCTCTCCCTGGTTTTAAAGAAGTTAAGCCTGTTGTTTATTCTTCAATCTATCCAATGGACTCAAACGACTACGAAGAACTCAAAGACTCCATGGAAAAACTTAAGCTCAACGACGCAAGTCTTGTTTATGAAAAAGATAATTCTCTTGCTTTGGGTAACGGCTTTCGCTGCGGCTTCTTAGGTCTTCTTCATCTTGAAATTGTTCAGGAACGTCTGGAACGCGACTTTGATCAGGCTGTAATTTTTACGGCTCCAAGCGTACGTTATCTGCTTCACCTGCAGAATGGCGAAGATATGTATATTGATAATCCTTCGGAATATCCACAGGGCCGCATTGCCGATGCAGAAGAACCTTATATTAAAGCCTCCATTATTACACCGGCAGAATACCTTGGTTCAATTATGGCACTTTGTACAGAAAAACGCGGGGTTCAGACTAACATGCAGTATCTGGATACAAAGCGTGTTGAACTGTCCTACGAAATGCCTTTGAGCGAAGTTCTCTTTGATTTTTATGACCGCCTCAAAAGCTACAGCCGCGGTTATGCAAGCTTTGATTATGAAGTTATAGGTTACAGACCAACAGACCTGGTAAAAGTTGATATTCTCTTAAACGGTAAAATGGTCGATGCCCTTTCTCTTCTTACATTTAAGGCAAATGCTGTTGACCGGGCCCGCAAGGTTTGTGAACGCCTTAAGGGAGAAATTGCCCGCCAGCAGTTTAAGGTTGCAATTCAAGGGGCTATAGGCAGCCAGATTATTGCCCGCGAAACTGTAAACCCTGTGCGAAAGGATGTTCTTGCCAAGTGTTATGGTGGTGACATTACCCGTAAACGCAAGCTTCTTGAAAAACAAAAGGAAGGTAAAAAGCGCATGAAGATGATTGGTGACGTAGAGTTACCGCAGAGCGCATTCCTGGCAGTTTTGAAAGAGAAGGAAGATAATTAGAGAATGAAAACTAATATGGCGCAATTTTTTTTGCCCGCGAGCAAACGGGGGCGAAAATGATGTTTGCTCGCAATCAAAAAAAATTGCGCCAAGATTATTTTTCTATTCTTCGTCATTGCAAGCAACCTTTTTCGTCATTGCGAGCGAAGCGAAGCAATCTACGATATTACCTTTAAAAAATAGTCTACTTCTATTCTTACCCGGTTTAAAAATGACTGGGTATACTGGAACTTGTGCCCGTCGGGGAAGTGGAGGTAGAGGTATTCTCTTTCGCTAATCATATGGGTGAGTCGGGTTTTGAGTTCTTCTGGTGGTAAGATTTTTTCTCCGGTTAGAAGAGCCTTTATTTCTTGCAGGCTTACTTTTTCTTTTTGGAGAAATGATTTTATTTTTTGCCCTTCGAGAGCCA
>Ga0247611_10011116_pt1 | contig 10433 bp, 4 predicted proteins | sample 177DNAGHGhighgp2_FD_192422 | JGI IMG/M metagenome (GOLD analysis project Ga0247611, IMG submission 192422) | Sheep rumen microbial communities from Palmerston North, Manawatu-Wanganui, New Zealand - 1770 DNA GHGhigh gp2 | ecosystem: Host-associated > Mammals > Digestive system > Stomach > Rumen ... | reverse complement strand
CACACCGATTCCATTGTCCGCACCCAGCGTCGTACCGTTAGCCGTTACCCATTCGCCGTTATCCTCTACATATGCCTCGATCGGGTCTTTCTCAAAATCAAACACTTTGTCGCTGTTCTTCTGCGGCACCATGTCCATGTGCCCCTGCAAGATCACCCCCGGATGGTTCTTCATACCCGGACTCGCGGGCTTGCGAATGAGGACGTTTCCGATCTCGTCCTGAAGGGTCTCCAGGCCAAGACTCTTACCGTAGTTCACTAAGAAATCCGCGATCTCTTTGCGCTTGCCGCTTGGACGCGGGATCTGGGTAAGGCTGTAGAAGCTGCTCCACAAACCTTTAGGTTCTAAGTTTTTCATAAAATATCAAATTTCTTATTCTTCGAAACGATTATTTCAAATATCAAATTTCAAATTAGTCTATGGTCATCTCGCCGCAGAGGTCCTTGGTGAGGAGTTCTTTGGCGTTCTCGGGCTGTTCGCCAAGGAGAAGCATCATCTTGGTCAGCAGCGCCTCCGTCGTGATATCATGCCCGGAGAGCACGCCGGCTTTCATCAGGTTGAGCGAAACGGCATAGAGGCCCATCTCCACCGATCCGGTGTTGCACTGCGTCTTATTGACGATGATGATCCCCCGATCCACCGCCGCTTTGAGTTCACGGTAGAGCCATTTGTCGGTCGGAGCATTACCGGCACCGAACGTCTCCAGTACTACACCTTTTAGACCGCGCGTACGTAAGAGCGCGTGTACGACAGGTTGCTGAATACCCGGGAAGAGCTTCAGCACCGCCACGTTCGTATCGAAGTCCTTATGCAACCTAAGCGGTGCGTTCGGGTCCGAATAATGCACGAGATGGGGTTGGTAGGTGATATGTACGCCGGCCTTGGCCAACGCAGGATAGTTATAACTGTTAAAGGCCGAAAAATGCTCGGCGTTACGCTTCGTAGTACGGTTCGCACGGAAGAGCCGGTCCTCAAAATAGATCGTCACTTCAGGCACGATGGCATTTCCTTCTTCATCCTGCGCCGCAGCTATCTCGATCGCCGTCAGCAGGTTCTCCTTCGCATCGCTACGCAGCACACCTACCGGCAGTTGAGAGCCAGTAAACACAACCGGTTTACTCAGGTTCTCCAGCATGAACGACAGCGCCGAAGCCGAGTAACTCATCGTGTCCGTACCATGCAGGATCACGAAGCCGTCGTACTCCTCGTAATGGTCATACACCATCTGCGCCATGCGCACCCAACAAGCCGGATTGATATCCGACGAATCGATCAGCGGAGAGAAAGCCTGTATATCCACCTCTACTTCACCGGCAAACAACTCCGGCATAAAGGCCTTAAACGTCTCCATATCCGCCGGCACCAGGGCCCGCGTCGCGGCATCCCGCACCATGGTGATCGTTCCGCCTGTCGAAATCAAAAGTACCTTACTCATAGTTCTCTTTGACCTTTGCGAGTGCAAAGGTACGACAAAAAATCCACATACGCAAGAAAATACACAAAAAAAATGCAGGATATTTGCATATGTGCAAAAAATGTTGTAATTTTGCAGCGAAAATGACACGTATTCTGATCATAGACGGCGACATCAGCCTTTCAACGGTGCTCAGCGACTACTTGAGTAGCCGCGGCTATCAGACTCATCTGGTTCATACAGGCAGAGCCGGTCTGGAGAGTCTGACGGAGAGTTCGTACGATCTGATATTAATGGAGTTGGAGGGCTTGAGTATGAACGGTTTTGAATTACTCAAGGATATCCGTCATCGGCTGCCTACCATACCGCTTATCGTCCTTACCAACCGCAGTGACCGCGAGGACCAAATGCGCGCTTTTAAGTTGGGCTGCGACGACTATCAGATGAAGCCTTTCACGATGGATATCCTTATCTGCCGAATGGAGGCGATCTTACGCCGCGTACGGGCTTTTGAGGAAAGCAAGCAGAAGGTGTTTGAATTGAACGGTAAGGTGTTTGACTCTGTGCATCAGACCTTCGACGGAAGCCATATGTCTTCGCGCGAAAGCGACCTGCTGCTGATGCTTTGTCGGCAGGAAGGAGAGGTGGTGGACAAGCACCGTATTCTGATGGCGTTGTGGAAAGAAGACAATGCTTTCACAGCACGCTCTTTAGGCGTGTATATCAATCATTTACGGCAATTCCTGACGCCTGCAGAATACGAGATTATTGCGGTTCGTTTTAAAGGGTATAAATTGGTAAAAAAGATATGAAAATTATAGCTCCGAGTGTATTATCTGCCGATTTCGGACATTTGGCTCAAGATTTAGAGATGATCAACCGCAGCGATGCGGACTGGTTGCATATTGATGTAATGGACGGTACATTCGTACCGAATATATCGTTTGGATTTCCGCTGATGGTGCCGTTCAAGCAGTACTGCACCAAACCGTTGGATGTGCACCTGATGATTGTGCATCCGGAGAAATACGTGGAGCGGTTCTGCGATGCCGGTGCCTGGTCGGTGGGATTTCATCTTGAAGCGGTGGAGGATCCCCTTCCTATATTGGACATGATCAAAGCCAAAGGGGTGCGTACCTGTCTGACCATCAATCCGGATATCGACGTGAAGCGCCTCGTGCCTTATCTGGACAAGGTGGACATGGTGCTGCTGATGTCCGTTTTTGCAGGTTTCGGAGGTCAGAAATTCATCCCGGAGACGATGGATAAAATTCGTTATATCAAAGCAGAGATAGACCGTCGTAACCTGCCTACGCTCATTGAGATAGACGGAGGTGTGAACACCGCCAATGCAGCTGAACTTTTTGCTGCCGGCGCCGATGCGTTGGTAGCCGGTAGTGCCGTCTTCGGTGCACCCGATCCGGAGGCTGCTATCCGTCAAATGAAGGGGTGATTTTAAGGAAAACAAGCTCAAAATATAGAAAAATCGCCGATGAGAGCGATTTTTCTTCTTTTTATTTGCATAAATGCAAAAAAAGCAGTATCTTTGCGCCCGATTTTGATTTCATGAAAGGACTAAGACACATATGGGTACTGATCACACTGGCGTTGAGTTGGTGTCTTTCGGTCATGGCGCAGGTGCCGGAGGAGCCCAAGAAGCTGCCGGACGTAACCTCCACGGAAGGACGCGATTTCTATGTAGCCTGGCTGCCGAACGGCGGTAGTGAACCAAGTTCAAGAGACTTGAAACTGCAACTCCTTGCTTCTTCGCGTCGAAACAACTCGATTACCGTCGAGTATGCGAATGGTGCTACCCAGGAATATACAATCCGGGCTGGACAGCCCACCATCATTAACGTTGACCCGAATTCGGTTTATTGGGATCCTGCTAAAGATGAGGAAGAAAAGCCGCTCAGCAAAGGTATTCGCGTCTATAGTAACGTGGACGAAATGTTTACGCTCTATTCCATCAACCAAATGGGTGCCCCCGGTTCATACAGTTTCGATGGTGCTCATATATTGCCGGTAGAGGCATTAGGTACAGAGTATATGGTGCAGACCGCTGACGGAGATGCCACTGCAACCGAGTTTGTGGTTATGTCCACTAAGCCCGGCGAGACCCATGTCACTATGAGTCTTAAGGTAAATAGCCGTCGTGGCAACACGACCGACTTGAGTGTCACGCTCAATGGCCCAAAACAGATTTATATCGTTCGTTCCAAAGCGCCGGATCCTGAAAACCCGAGTGATATCATTGATCTATCGGGTTCTACTATCTGTGCCGATCAGCCAATCGCCGTCTGGAGCGGAAACCAATACGCTATCGTGCCGTATCAACAGGGTCTGAGTAACGACCATGCCTACGATCAGTTGCTGCCGGTCACGAAATGGGGAAAGACTTTCTTGGTGCCTATGACGGCCGTCAACACCCAGCTGAACATCATGCGTATTGTGGCGCTACAAAATGGTACGGATGTTTCAATCAAACGCGGTAACAATGCGCCTACCATGGTGTCGCTCGATCAAGGCGGAACCCATATGCAGCGTATGACGCAGAATGTCAACAACGCCAATCCGCAGAACGCCACCCATTATATAACGGCAACCAAACCTATTCAGGTCTATCTTTACTCCACCAGTGCGGGTGTAAACAACTGGTACGATGACGACGGTAACAACTACTTGCCCAGCAACCCGTCCATGACGATTATTCCGCCCTTGGAGTATTTGACCGACACCACGATCTTCAGAACCTACAACGGCGGTGACGGTGCGCTGACGCATATGATCAACCTTTTGGCGCCTACGTCCAAGATCGGTAGCATCCAACTGGATGGAGCGCCTACTACGGGCTGGAAAACCATTCCGTCCAATAATGCCTATTCGCAATTAACCTGCGAGGTGGCGGATACCACGCACATCATCACCGCACCCGAGAAAGCCTTCACAGGATACGCTTTCGGTATCGGCGAAGGAGAGGCGTATCTCTATCCTGTGGGTTATGACTTTACGCCCCAAAAAGACTCGCTTTTCCTTCTGGATAACGTTCAGGGAGAGACAGTTCGTCCTTCGGAATGGAAACGGGACTACATAAGCCCCACCGAAGGAGGATGGTATCTGGATCGTATTCTCAAAGATGACGGCACTTATGATCTTGACACCACCTTCATCTGCGACAGCACCAGCCTCACCTTCCCCATCAAGACCTATGCACCATGGGAGTTAGTGCATTGGGAGATAGAGGGCTCGATTCAGGGGAAGAAGTATTTCACGCCCTATGAGCAGCAAGTCGATACCACACCGAGACCCGAACTGGAGCACATCTTCCATCTGTTGCCTATTGAGAAAAATAAAGAGCCCTACGAAGACTTTGAGGTGCGCGGTATCCTGATCCATAAGCCGCTTATCTGCGAAGAGATCATCCCCGAAGACAAATGGGAGCGCGACACGTTCAACACGGTTGTACGCGTTATGCGGCAGTATAACGACACCACTTGGAAAGCGATCTGCGTAGGCGACACCATACATTTCTTCCGCGACACCGTATGGAAAGTGATTCCCGCTACCATCACAGGAGAACCCGAAGAGGGCATCCATTACGAGATGCGCACCACCATCTTCAATGATACCACCCATGATGAATCCCGCGGATTGTATCAGTACCAAGTCGGAACGAACAGTATCCAACGCGAATATATCTCCAGCCGTGGTTGTGACTCTTTGAGCACCCTGATGATCTACGTCTGCGAGCCAAGTTATAAGCGGGTCGATACGGTAGTTTGTCAAGATAGTTTGAAGCACCTCAACTTCGGTAAGTTCTTCGAGCGATTCTCCAAAAACAATAGTTGGCCGAAAGCCGATACGACGCTGTTTGATACGCTGCGTGCCAAGGACTGTATGAGGGGTCCCGAATGGCGCAAGTTCCGTCCGCATTGCCGCGATTTCAACGGTTGTGACAGTGTAATGGAGTTGCATCTGAAGGTGATGAAGGTCGTTAATAACACCTATCCGGAAAATATCTGTATGACCCGACTGGCAGAGATGGGTGGCGTCTATAAATGGATAGAGAAGAAGAGTAATCCGGAGCGCGTGATTCATATCTTCAACCCCGACACAATGCGCAAGGACTCAATCTACACCTTCCGCGATACCGTCAAATACAAGAACTGCCCGGACTGCACCGATGGAGGATGCGACAGTGTACGAAATCACCTATCCCTTCAGTTCATCAGCGATGACGGTCAGGAGCACGTTATCCATGTGTGTCAGAATAAAGACACCACTTACAACAATATGGGCACACGCCAGTATTTCTCCGGCGTCGGTAAGAAATGCAACACGCCTTATCCCTATAATTTGGAGATCATCGTACGAGACGTACAAGGCATAGAGCTATGCCGGTTCAACGATAGCGTAACTTTCTATGTAGATACCGTCTATCGGGATCAAATGACCTACGACACCGTTTGTATCGACACCACAGCGGTGGCCGCCGGTACACAGACCTATACTTGGAAAAATCACCCGAAGTTTGCGGCGATCAAGATTACACGACCGGGTCTATTCACCTATCGTGATACGATACCTACGTATGACTGTCATTGCGACTCGATTTGCGTACTCAAGTTGCGGGTAGGTAAACCGGAAGAGAAAAAGACCATTGATACCATTTGCGATGATGGTTCGTTCATGTGGCAAGACACTTTGTTCTACGGTATCAAATACGAAGGGACAATTCCCCCCTCGCAAAAGAGCAAGCAAGTGACCGGTTCGATTTATACTTCGCGTAAAGATACGGTTACGCAATACGGTTGTGACTCCTTACTGACGCTTCGACTGACCATCTGGCCGACCTATGTAGCAGATCAGAAAGATACAGCTATTTGTGCCGATGAGCCGTACTATTTCTACGGCACATGGTACAACACGCCGACGAACCCCTGGAAATCGGATACGACCTATGTCTTAGAGATTCACGACGAGTCCGTTCATCATTGTGATAGTATGGTAAAGCATGTTGTCACCGTTCATCCGATCTATCTGAATGAGCAGGAGACCAACGATACCGTATGTCAAGTGCTGCACGGACAAGCATATTACGAGTGGGAAGGGGAAGACCATGCACTTTGGAACACAACGCATAAGGTATCCCTCAACACCGCCACCACCGAGTATTTAGTGGATTCATTAACCACTATTGACGGTTGCGACTCGATCATCCATCGTACTTTGGTCATCATGCCGACGTACGACGACACCATTCCGCATCTGATGAACAGCGAGGACACAGTACATTGGGAGGGACGTATCTATGCCGGTATTGATGCAGTGTTTGATAACGACAAAGGTCTGCCTGTGGTACGCAGTACCGGTCTCAAATACTACACCGACTCTCTCTATACGACGACGATCGGTACCCATTTTTGCGACTCGGTACGCACGCTCAAGTTGGCGATCGGAAAAGTATTCCGTGACACCGTATATGATGCTACCTGCGTCAACTGCGGTACGTATTATTGGACTATCACGAGTCCCAAGACCGGCGTCGACACCGTTATCCCGATCACCGATCTGCCGGAGGCTTATCAGGAGCGCATCTATTACGACAGTCTATTGACCGAGTTGGATTTTGACTCGATCTACGTGCTCCGTCTGACCGGCTATCCGCATTATGACTATGACGAACCGGATGAGATCTGTCAGGGTGAGGCATATAACTGGCCGGGACATATGCCGACTGACAATGCGGTGGTTCACCGCCTCTTTGTAGATGGAAAACCCATCACCGAGATCCCGACCGATTCTTTCGGTTTGATACAGGTGGTAGACAGTATGCTGACGGATACGATCTTCAGAAATCCGAAGACCGGCGAAGTGAAGCAGATGCATTGCGATAGTGTCTGGACGCTCAACCTCACCATCCATGAGACCTATAACGACCGTTATGTCTTGCGGAGCGACACTTTCCCGATGAGTTCGAACGACACCTTATCGTATTTCAACCAACCGCATGTGCTCTTCGTCGGATATGACTTCGACTTTGAGGCAGCAGGTGCGACGAAAGAAGATTTCAAGCAACAGTTCGATACCGTGGTCTACATCCAACCTACCGGTGATGAGACCTGGCGTGACTCGGTCATTAACCGCTCGCAGTACAACTGCGATAGTGTGCATTATATCGTGATCCATATATGCGAGATCACGTTCACGCAGCTACGCGACACAATTGCCGATAACGATACGACTTGGTTCTTTGGCGGTGAGACCGAATATGGCAAACATACTTTACCGCTCGTCACAGGACATAAGTTCCATTATTACGACGATGCATGTACCATACCGGTGGACTACACCGTGGATCACGACCGCGCGATACGCGAGTACCTCTTTATTGATACGCTGCGCACCACCAATGGTTGCGACTCGATCGTGCATGACTCGGTCATCGTCTTCCCGTCGTACCGCTTCCAGTTTGACACCACGATATGCTCCAATGCACGATGGGACTGGCGGAAATATGATTACGTCAACCGATACAAGAGCGGTTTTGTTTATGACTCCGTGAACTACAAAGTCGGTACCCATACCTTCGACTCCGTCTATGTGCTGAACTTGCATGTTGTGCCTTCCGGTTTCTACCAGTTCGACACCATCCTATGCATGAACGATACGCTCTATTGGCAGGACCAGAAGATCTACTACCGTCAGGGAGGTATGAAATACGTGGAGGCGATATACAAAGATGAGGAGTCCTTGTGTGGCGATATCTACCACATGGATCTGACCTTTGTTCCATATTACAGCACCGCGCTTATCGAGTACGACACGATCTGCCAACTGGATGACTATCATTGGATTACAGAAGGCGAAGTGAACGAACACCTGGAGAATCTGCGGGACGGTAAGGGACATAAGTTGCCGAAGATCCCGACGGATGTGGCCGGTGATTTCATGTACTACGACAGCCTGAAGACCACTGGTTGCGGTTGTGACTCCGTCTATACGCTCCAACTGCATATCAAGCCGTCCTATCATCTGTATGATACTGATTACGTCTATTGTTCGGCAGACACCTTAGACTGGCACGACTCGCTCTATACCTATCAGGGTGAATCGGAGGTATACGACACCATCTTCGGGACCGCCTCCAACGGATGCGACTCGATCTTCTATCTGCATGTGCATTTTAACCTGTCGTATGACACCACCGACTCCGTCTTCCTCTGCTCGGATGTAGAGCATTATACATGGGAAGATATCGTCTTTGACGATACGCTGCGCAAGGCACGTACCTGGTTGGAGCCGAAGTCCTATTCGTTCGTTCGCAATTATCCAACCACGATTGGTCAATGCGACTCGATCTTGCGGTTGGAGATCACGATAGCGCCGAACTTCGATTCGATATGGACAGATACCATTTGTCATGGTGAGACCTATGACCTCTTCGGTCAGAAGTTGACTACGGCGGGTAACTATACGGCGGAGCAACCGAATAAATGGGGTTGTAAGACTTTCTATTACCTGACGCTGGTCGAAGTGCCGACGCCGAAATTCGAACTCAAGGTCGATCCGGTATGTGTGGACAAAGAAGGTGTAGCCAATATCTACCAACTGCATTATACGCACGATAGCGAGTTTGCACCGATTTCCTACTCCATCCGCTATGACTCTGTCGCTCAGGCTATGGGCTTTGAGGATGAAGAGGACATACCGATTGCGCCGAACCAGACCACTTTGGATCTGACGGTACCGACCTTCAGTGAACCGACCACTTATCCGCGTCCTGGTTATTACAATGCCGTCATCGCCTTTAACAACGGCGTCTGTCTGTCTGACAGTCTGATGACCTATCCGTTCACGATGACGATGCAGTACCCGTCCTGGCTCGTAGAACAACATTTCAATGATGTGATGGCTTTGCTGGATGCACCGTACAACGGCGGTTATACCTGGACCTCCTTCCAATGGTACGAGAACGACACACCGATCGTCGGTCAGACCAAGCCCTACCTGCATATACCGACCGGACTGAATGCCGGATCCGCTTACAGTGTGGAACTGACCCGCACAGACGACAGTGTTACAGTACGTACATGTCCGATCGTAGCTGTCACTATCTATGATGGTTATGCACCTAAAATGGGTTACTTGGGTGTGACTCCGACCTGCGTCGTATCTGCCCATCCTGTGATCCATATCCTGTCACGTAAGAGCGGCACCTATCGTATCACCACCACCGAAGGTAATCTGGCCGGTGAAGGCGTCTTCCATCCGGATGTGACCGCTGTAAACGTACCGGCAACATCGGGTATGTATATCGTTCAGTTATGGTCCAACGATACCCCGGAAGAACCGTATAGAGCTATAAAAATAGTTGTAAGAGATATATGTCCAAATTGCGATACATCCTTCTGATCCTCTGTCTGCTCCCTGCGCTCACATGGGCACAGCGGCGCTACTCCGTTTCCGAGAAGCGCGAGTATGAGTTGGCAGGCAAGAGCGGGTTCTCCTCCAAAGATGTGGAGAACAAGACCGATGTGCTCTTTGGTCTTCACTCTTCCGAATACGGTGGTACGCACCATATGATCGGTTTTTCTCTCGAAGGCGCTTGGTCTTCCTTCGTATCCAACATGCCGGCGGCTAAAATAACACCGGGCGGAGGAAGCGCGGGACTGCATCTGCTGTATGAATTCCAGCATAACGGTCTCCTTGTACAGACAGGTGTCGGTGTTGCTTTCCAGCAGGTATATAACGACATCGCTGACACGGCTATCTACCATCCTAACATGCTGGATACCTGGAGCGGCACCACACCCCGCCCCTTCACCCTCAAGCATCATTTTACGAACCGTCAGGACATGGCGCAGATGGCATACGGACAGGTGCCCTTGTATCTCGGCCATTATTTCTTCGGTTCACGAGGAATCGGTTATTTCTTAGCTGGTCTGCATGCCAATTATGCGTTCTGGGGTACGACCAAACAAACCTTGAGCGGCTCTACTTACGGTAACTACGAGCG
>Ga0247611_10011115_pt1 | contig 10433 bp, 8 predicted proteins | sample 177DNAGHGhighgp2_FD_192422 | JGI IMG/M metagenome (GOLD analysis project Ga0247611, IMG submission 192422) | Sheep rumen microbial communities from Palmerston North, Manawatu-Wanganui, New Zealand - 1770 DNA GHGhigh gp2 | ecosystem: Host-associated > Mammals > Digestive system > Stomach > Rumen ... | reverse complement strand
TAATAGACAAATCATAACAATCAATTTTTTTACTAATATTGATTATATCTTGCTTATCATATGTAACTAATGGTCTTAATATAGGATAATTAGTTACACTATTAATTGTATTCATTGATTGTAATGTTTGACTTGCTACCTGACCAACAGATTCGCCATTAACAATACATAAACAATCTTTCTTTTTAGCTAATCTTTCAGCTATTCTATACATCATTCTTCTCATAATAGTAATATTATAAGATTCTGGAATATTATCAAGTAAAGCCATATGAATCTCTCTAAAAGGAATCATATGTAAATTAATTTTATTATTTTTAGAATATTTAGCCATCTTCTTAACTAAATCAATAACCTTTTGAGCAGATTCAATTGAAGTTAAAGGTGTAGATTCAAAATGAATACATTCAATTTCAATACCTTGCTTCATAGCCATAAATCCTGCAACAGGTGAATCAATACCACCCGATAACATTAATAAGCCTTTACCTGCAACACCTACAGGATAACCACCTAATGCTTTATATTCATTTGTGAATAAATAAGCACTATCTCTTCTTATTTCAATATTTAATAATACTTCTGGATTATGAACATCAACATGTAATAATTTACAATTAGATAAAATATATCCAGATACTCTTTTAGTTATTTCAATACTATTAATTGGATAATCTTTATTAGCTCTTTTTGTATTTAGCTTAAAAGATGATTCTTTTTTTACAATTTCATTAATTAATTCTAATGAAGTCTTTTTAATTACTTCTAAATCAGAATCACATCTTTTAACTAAAGAATATGATGAAATACCAGAAACTAAATTTAATCTTTCAATTACTTTATTACAATCTTCATTTTTTAAATGAATAAAAATACGATCATGTTGATTTTCAATATCAACATCTAATCCTTCCATTTTTAAAGCCATTAGCTTAAACAAGCTATTTAAGAATATTTTTTGGTTTTTTCCTTTTAAAGTTAGATCACCAAATCTAACCAATATTTCATCATAAATCATAAAATCACCTTTTTAAAAACAAAAACATTGTATTAAACAATGTCTTTATTAAAATTAATTTTCATATTTTAAATTCTCTGCCATAATATGACAATTGATATCTTTATCTAATAATTCTTCAGCTGATTCACCAATAGATCTTAATAAAACACCTGATTGATATACTGATATATTATTAGAAAAATCTACACCAACAGTAATGCTTGCAGCGTAATCAACAACGACTTCTTTGTCAGTTACATCAGCGTCAAAGAAATTGAATCCCATAAAGCCTTCAAGTTGGCTTGAAAAACCATATATCTTCATCATTATTGTAATATCATTATCTTTTGCATATTTAGATATCTTACGCTTCATAGTTTTAATAAATTCAAATAAAGTTTCTACTCCTTCATTTTGAGGAACGAAATAGAACATTGCATCATCATTTTCTATTTCTTTATATTCTTTATTTGCTTCTAATAAATTATTTAAATCTTTACTAATAGCTTCTATAGCTTTTTCATCAACTGCGTATTTACCCTTATGTAATTCATAAGAATTAATTACATTTTCAATAAAAAAATAATTATTTGAACCAATAATTCTAAATTTATCCTTCTTTAATTTTTTAATAAAACCATCAACGAATTCTTTATCAATTGTTACTTCAAATAATAATTGATTTGTAGTGCCTAGAGGTGGCATACCAATATATTCATTTGAATGTGAAGCTATTGAAGAAAAAGTTCTTCTTAAGCCTTTTTTATTATAAATTTTAACATTTCTTTCATATACTGAAAGTGATATTTCTTTTGCCATAAGTTTACCTCTTTTTTAAATATAATTAAATTATATCATTTTCGATACTTTTTTCAATAATTCAATACAATAAAACAACTATTTTACAATTTTTTTAAATAAATTATTTATTTAATTTTAAAAAGAATTATAATAATTAAGGTTTGAGGTAAATAAAAATGGGAATTGATTCAATTTTTATAATTATAATATTCATATTATCAATAATTGGAATGTTTGTTTGTATATTAAAATATCCAAAATTGAAAATAATAAATTTTCAAATGGACACATTTTTTATATGTCCTTTAATAGGTGCGATAATTATTTTATTTATTAATAATAATTTTAGTGTATTTTGGAATTCTATTACATCTAATACAAGCTTAAATCCTTTAAAAATTTTGATATTATTTATTTCAATTTCATTTATTTCAATCACATTAGATGAAAGTGGATTTTTCAAATATATATCAAGCTTATTTGTTTCAAAATATAAAAGTTCTCAATTCAAATTATTTACTGTTTTGTATATATTAATATCAATATTAACTGTATTTACTTCAAACGATATAGTTATACTTACTTTCACACCATTTATTTTATATTTATCAAAAAGAGGAAATATAAATCCAATACCTTATTTAGTTATGGAATTCGTTGCAGGAAACACTTATTCTATGATGCTAGAAATAGGAAATCCAACTAATATATATTTATCTGGTGGATTTAATATTCCATTTTTAGATTATTTTATTAAAATGATTGTTCCTACACTTGTTATAGGTATATCATCATATTTCTTATTACTTCTATTATTTAGAAAAAGCTTAAAAGAAAAAATCAATGTATTTGATTTAGAAATATCTAAAATAAATGATAAGCCCTTATGTATTGTCTCAGGTTCTATTTTAGCTATAACAACTATACTTCTAGCTATAAGTAATTATATTAATTTAGAGATGTATATAATTTGTAGTGTATCTGCAGGATTATTACTACTATTCTTAATAATTTATGGATTAACAAATAAGAAAAAAGAAACTCTTATAAATCCAGTAAAAAGAGTTCCTTATAGTTTAATACCATTTGTATTATCAATGTTTATATTAGTAATTGGATTAAATAGCTTTAACTTATTTACTAACATTGGTAATGAAATAAATAAAATTGATAACAAATATTTAGAAAATATTGTTTATTTAATTAGTTCTACTTTATCATGTAATATTATTAATAATATTCCTATGACATTAGCTTATGCTAATATCTTAGAAAATACTAATCATATATCAAATATTTATTCAACAATAATAGGATCAAATTTAGGTGCCTTATTAACACCAATTGGTGCTTTAGCTGGAATAATGTGGCTAAGGATATTAAAAGAAAATGATATCAAATATTCATTTTTAGATTTTATGAAAAATGGAGTAATAATAACAGGATTTACACTAAGTGTAAGTATATTAATGTTATTAATAATATGAAAGAAAAAGCTTGTCGAAATCGACAAGTTTTTTTATCCTCTTCTTAATCCGTGACAGAATTTAAATTTCTTACCTGATCCACATGGACATGCGTCATTAGGACCAACATTAGCAAAAATATCTTTAGTATCTTTTCTTACAGGTTGATTTGCATTAGTTGTAGATAAATCTTGGTTAGTAGATAAACCCTTTAATTCATCTTTTGGTTCTTCTACTCTACGCTCTACTCTAACTCTTGCATGCATAGCTGTAATTAAGATTTCTTCATTCATCTTACGATTTAATCTTTCAAACTTCTTATATCCTTCTCTTTGATATAATTCTAGAGGGTTTGTTTGAGCATATTGTTGTAAATAAATACCTTGTCTAAAACCAGCCATATCATCAATATGTTCTCTCCAGTTTTTATCTAGAATAGGTAATATTAAACGCTTAATAAATGTTTGAATTTGATCATCAACAATATTTGGATTTTCTTTAATTGCTTCATCAGGAATTATAGAAACTAAGCTTTCTTTTAAACCATCAAATCTAGCCTTTAAAGTATTAGTAGCTTGTTCATAAATATAATTAATCATATCTTGATCATCATCGTAGCTTCTAATAACATTAACATCAATTAAGTTTTCACCAAATAATGTTTCATTAAATTTCTTTGTTAATTTATCATCTTCAAATTCTTTAGCATCAGAATTCATGAAATCCTCAACTACATTTGAAATAGCAATCTTAACAATCTTGTATAATACTTCTTCAAGCTTTTGAGCTTTAACAACTTCTTGGCGCTCTTCATAGAAGATTTCTCTTTGACGACGAATAACATCATCATATTTTAAGATATTCTTACGAGAATCGTAGTTCATACCTTCAATCTTAGTTTGAGCCATTGTAACCATCTTAGCTAACATTTTTGACTCTAATGGTGCTTCTTCATCATCATCGTTCATCATTCTTAAAATAGAAGCTAATCTATTCTTGAATGAATCTCCACCGAATCTTTGAATTAAATCATCTTCTGTTGAAATGAAGAATCTTGAATAACCAGGATCTCCTTGACGACCAGAACGACCTCTTAATTGGTTATCAATTCTACGAGATTCAAATCTTTCAGTACCTAATACAGCTAAACCACCTAATTCCTTAACACCAGGAGCAAGCTTAATATCTGTACCACGACCAGCCATGTTAGTTGAAAGTGTAATAGCATCTAGCTCACCAGCATGAGAAATGATTTCAGCTTCACGCTCATTGTTTTTAGCATTTAATACTTCATGAGGTAATCCTTTTTCTTCTAACATCTTATGAACTAATTCAGATGTTTCAACATTGGCAGTACCAATTAGGATAGGTTGATGATTTTTATGACGCTCAACAACCTCTTCTACTAATGCTTTAAATTTAAATTCTTTAGTTAAGAATAATAAATCTGGAGCATCATTTCTAATAACAGGTCTGTTTGTTGGAACTTCAACAACATACATGTTATAAATATCTCTAAATTCTTCCTCTTCAGTTTTTGCAGTACCTGTCATACCAGATAACTTCTTATACATTCTGAAGAAATTTTGATATGTTATTGTAGCAACTGTGATAGTTTCCTTTTTAATTTCAACACCCTCTTTAGCTTCAAGTGCTTGATGTAAGCCTTCAGAGAATTGTCTACCTTTAAGAATACGACCAGTTGATTGATCTACAATTAATACTTCACCATTTTGAACAACATATTCCTTACCGTCAGCGAATATATATACTGCCTTTAAGGCATTGTTAATTCTATGAACTAAAGAAACATTATCAATATCATATAAATTATTAACTCTAAAATATTGTTCAGCCTTCGATACACCTTGAGGTGTTAAAACGATTGTTCTAGATTCAATGTCAATATTATAATCATCTTCATGTAAAGCTTTAACAAATGAATCAGCTCTTTCATATAAACCATTATCATCCTTTGTTGGACCAGAAATGATAAGTGGAGTTCTCGCATCATCAATTAAGATTGAATCGACCTCATCGATAATTGCATAATTTAAACCCTTAACTTGAGTTACTTCATTATAATTAGGAACCATGTTATCTCTTAAATAGTCGAAACCTAATTCAGAGTTTGTAGAATAAATAATATCACATGAATAAACTTCACGCTTTTGTTGTCTATCTAATTCACGTAAATTCAAACCAACAGTTAAACCTAAGAATCTATAAATATCACCGATTTCACCATTAGTTTCACGACCAGCTAGATATTCGTTTACAGTAACGATATGTACACCATTTCCAGTTAATGCATTTAAATATGCTGGGAATACTCCTGTTAAAGTTTTACCTTCACCTGTTTTCATTTCAGCGATATTACCACCATGAATAGCACAAGCACCAATTAATTGTACTTCATAAGCTTTCATCTTAGTAACACGATATGCAGCCTCTCTAACAACAGCGTAAGCTTCAACTAAAATATCATCTAAAGATTTTCCATTTTTTAATAATTCTTTAAAATATAAAGTCTTATTTTTTAATTCTTCATCTGATAATTTTTCTATTTCAGGCTCCAAAGCTATAATTTTCTTAGCTAGCTTTGCGCATCTTTTCATTTCTTTATGACCAGAATCAAATAATTTCATATTATAAAATTCCTTTCTAAACAATATCATTTCAATAATACTATAAATAGTATTAATTTTCAATTTATTTTTTTTAATAAATAAAAAAGAGGGTTATAAAAACCCTCAAATATAAATTATTAAATTATTTAGTTTCTGTTTCAATAACAGCGTAGCCACCATCGGCTCTTAAATATAAAACATTTGTTTTTCTTGTTTCTTTATCTAAATATACAAAGAAATCATGACCTAAAGCTTCCATTTGATCTATAGCCTCTTCTTTAGTCATTGGTTCTAGATCTAAATGCTTTTGTCTAATAATTTGAGGCTCTTCCTCAACAACATCTAATTGACGGATACCTTTCTTACCTAACTTATCCTTAGTCTTGTCATTGAATCTACGAACTTGTTTTTGAAGCTTATCGATAGCTCCATCAAGTGCTGCGTAGATATCCTCATCCATTACTTCTGCACGTAGCATGATATTTTTAGATGGAATTGTAACCTCAACCTTGTGGTAAGCATTATAAACCTTACATACTACTCTTGCAGTAACATTATCATAATCTGATAATATTCCTTCAAGCTTATGAAGTTTCTTTTCTGCATACTCCTTGTTTGATTGAGATGGCGTAAATCCATTTTTGCCAACAATTTCAACCTTCATTGATATCACTCCTTTTCTAATTTAATTATAACAATAATTAATAGCGTTTTCAATATTTATTGATTGTTTATTATTGCATAGACAACAACAATCAAATTCTTTTCAAATAATTTAGATATTCCATCTAACGCTTCTAAATCTCTATCATCTAAACATAAATAATCTAAAAATATAACCTGATATTCTTCTTTATTAAAATAATTTTCAAATATTTTTGAATATTCTTTATGAAAAACATTTAGATTAATATTATATTTTTTATCGAATAAAGATATTATAGATGCTTGATATAAATCAAGCTCAATAAGTTCATATTTTAAATGTATTGGATATTTTTTATAACATTTATCACAAATATATTCTTTCTTAGTTTTAAATAAATCTAGCAAACTCTTTTTTAAATAAAAATAATTATTACATATTAAACATTTCATTTTATTACCTCAAATTTCATTTTAATGAATAATTATTAATTCTTTTCATATTTATATTTGAGAAAAAAACGAAAATAAATATAACTTTAATATAAAAAGAAAAAATGAGATAAATCTCATTTAATCCATAAATTTAATTATTAATTCTTCTTTTATATTCTTATCAGATATAATAAATGAATCTAAAATATCTTTTATAACATCATCAAAATTATCTTTATTTGTATAGATTGTTGCGATAACATCACCAATATTAACAAAATCTTCAGGTTTCTTATTTAAAATAATACCAGCAGAAAAATCAATTATATCTTCCTTTTTTTCTCTTCCAGCCCCAAGCTTCATTGAAGATATACCAATTTGATTTGCGATAATTTTATTAATATATCCTTTTTTATTTGATTTAATTTCAATAATATTTTTAGCTTTAAGAAATAAATCTGGATTATCTATATATTTTATATCTCCACCTTGAGCTTTAACAAATTCTTTAAATTTATTAAATGCTTTACCATTATGTAAATTGTCATAACATAATTTATAAGCTTCATCTAAATCATTTGTTATTTTCGCATCATAAATGATTCTTTTTGAGAATTCTAAACATAATTTTTCAAAATCCTTAGGACCATTTCCTTTTAAAGTATTTATAGCTTCTATAACTTCTAAATTATTACCAATAGCACAACCTAAAGGACTATCCATATTTGAAATAATTACATGAACCTTCTTATTGAAACCTTTACCAATTTCAATCATACATTTAGATAATTTAATAGCATTATCTAAATCCTTCATAAAAGCACCACTACCCACTTTAACATCTAGAGATATTAAATCAGCACCTGATGCTATCTTTTTACTCATAATTGATGAAGCAATTAAAGGAATTGATGGTACTGTTCCAGTAACATCCCTTAAAGAATAAATTAATTTATCTGCCTTAACTAAATCCTCAGATTGACTTACAATACACATTCCTATTTCTTTTAGCTCTTTAAAAATAGCTTTTTTATCAAGTAAAACATTAAATCCAGGAATAGATTCTAATTTATCAATAGTACCACCAGTAAATCCTAGTCCTCTACCACTCATCTTAGGAAAAACAACACCTAATGAAGCGACAAGCGGACCTACAACAAGTGATGTTTTATCACCAACTCCACCAGTTGAATGCTTATCGACCTTATATCCTTTAATTTCATCTAAATCTAAAACTACACCTGTTTCAATCATAGATCTAGTTAAATTAATAGTTTCTTCCATATCCATTCCAACAAAATAAATAGCCATTAATAAGCTAGATACCTGATAATCAGGAATGGATCCATTAGAAAATCCTTTAACAAAGAAATCTATTTCTTCTTTTGTTAATTTATTCCCGTCTCTTTTTTTAGTTATGACATCTACCATTCTCATATCGCATCATAAACTCCTAACAAAATAGCTTTTAATTCATTAGTTTTATTTACATCATCAATCAATTCATATAATATTTTTAAATCAATAGATTTTAAAGAACATTCAATATAAAAATTATATTGTCCAATACCATTTTTTGATGGTCTAGACATAATAGCATTTAAGTTAATATTTCTATCATGGAATCTTTTTAAAATGTTAAATAATATACCTGGTTTATCAATAATAGCGTTAAATAAAATAGATACAGAACAATCTTTATTATGTTTAATTTTTGTATTTTCTTTTGAAACTAAAAAGAATCTTGTTTCATTATTTTTTGAATCAGCGACATGTAATACTTTTAATTTAAAATCGTATTTTTTTAGTATATGAATAGGAATTATCGCACCACAATTTTTACTACTATTATCTAATAACAAATTTAAAGATTCGATGTTACTTTCAGTTTTTAAAATATTAAAATTATGTTTAGAAATAAAATCTAAGCATTGTCCATATGTCTTAAATTGAACATATACATCCTTTATTTCATCTAAATTATCACAATTTGAAACAAAAGCGAAATCTATATCTAATTTATATTGTTTTAATATTTTTAAATTATTCGAAATAATTTGATCTAATGATTCTAAAACAAATCCATCCAATGAATTTTCAAAAGGTAAAACAGCCAAATTATCACCAATATTTAACGCAACATTAAGTATTGATTTTTCATATTCAATTTCATAATTAGGTAATTCTTTTAAAAAATACCTAGACGCTATATCAGAATAGGTACCTTTAGGCCCTAATACTTTTAATTTATTCATATATTTCACCTCTTTTTAAAGGAATCATTAAATAATACTTATTATTATCGAAATAATATAAGCTCATATTATTCTTATCTTTTATTACATAAAATTTATCATTATCATAAATTAGACAAGTATCTTCTTCTATACCAAATGATTTAACATTATATTTTTTTATTTCATCATTATAAATTATTAAATCTTCATTTTGATAATGAGGACAAATAGATATATTAATTAAATTTAAGCATTCAACCATTTTATAATTATAATTATGAAAATTATCACTAAACATATCCTTATCACCCATTGAATAATATGTATATAGCATCGCTCCAGCAGATGATCCAGCATATATTTTATTTGAATTTAAATATTTAATTAAAATCTTGTCTAAATTATTATTTTTAAAAACATCTACTAAATAATTAGAATTACCTCCACCAACATACAATACATCAGCCCAATTAAGTAATTCATCAAAATCTTTAATATCATTTTCAGTGAATGTTTTTAAATTACAATCAATACCTTTTATTAATTCTTTAAAATTGTTAATAGACTTGTCAATTTCTTTACTTGCAATAGGTGAAAATAAAATATTAGGCTTTTCTTTTTTAGTTAAGCTAAATATATATTTTTCAATATTATTTAATTTACTATCTTTTGATTTTCCACCTATTAACGCATAAATCATAAAAACTAATCCTTCAATCTTGCCTCAAGTCTATAAATAGGTCCTAGCTTAGACCATTTATCTTCAAATTCTGTAGTAATATTATCTTTATATTTTTCTAAATCATTATGTAAATCTAGTGAAATATTAGATAATTTATAATTATTCTCATTAAATGATTCTAATGAAAATTCAAATAATTTTCTATTATCCGTCTTAAAGAAGATTTCACCATCTTCTTTTAAGATATATTTGTAAATATTTAAAAATATACTAGATGTTAATCTTCTTTTTGCATGATGAGATTTAGGCCATGGATCAGAAAAATTTAAATAAATTCTAGATATTTCTTTATCAGAAAATAAATCTCTTAATTCAGATGCGTCAAATGTAATTAATTTTAAATTATTTAAATCAGAATCAATTACTTTTTCTAAACATCTTAATAATACAGAATCGTATTTTTCGATTGCTATATAATTTATATTTGGATTTAATTTAGCTAAAGTAGATATAAATTGACCCTTACCACATCCAATT